>OFFE01002598.1_pt1 | contig 10580 bp, 6 predicted proteins | sample 1521371 | NCBI WGS metagenome assembly OFFE01 (sample SAMEA3504131, study PRJEB24116) | mouse gut metagenome | biome: mouse gut; feature: mouse-associated habitat; material: faeces | place: Denmark | collected 2011 | reverse complement strand
ATAAATTCATCGGCTTTGTCGGTGAATTACATATCACACCCACGAAGCGGTGGACGGCGTTACCCGCTAAATACTGTACGGTGTGCGGCATTGAGTACGTCCCTGGCTCTGCTATCTCAAAATATTGCCCGATATGTGCAAAAAAAGTGCAGAGGGAGAAGTCAAACGAGAGCAAACGCAGGAGCAGGGAGCAGAAAAGGATGGTATGTATTGAACTGTCCGCAAAAAATGACCGACTGATTTGGAGCAGCAGGAGGGCCGGATTCTCAGGCAGGGAAACCAGAACGATAAGGTACAGATTTATCGGTATGTTACCGAAAATACATTCGACGCGTACATGTGGCAGATTTTGGAGAATAAGCAGAAATTTATCAGCCAGATTATGACGAGCAAATCCCCGGTACGTGCCTGTGAGGACGTGGACGATACGGCTCTAAGTTATGCGGAGATAAAAGCCCTGGCTACGGGCAATCCGTATATCAAAGAGAAGATGGATCTCGACATCCAGGTAAGCAAGCTGAAACTCTTAAAGGCAAACCATACCAGTCAGAAATATCGTTTGGAAACTGAGATTGCAAGGAATTATCCGGTAAAGATTACGGCGCTAAAGGAACGGATTGTAGGTCTTAAGGCGGATGCGGAAGCAGTTAAGCCATTATTGGAGAAGGATAAGGAAAAAGATGATTTTGCAATAACTATCGGTGGGAAAGTTTATACAGACCGGAAAGAAGCCGGGACAGCGCTCATTGCCGCCTGCGCCGGGTTAAAAGCGGTGGATGCGGCCGGACAGGTCGGGGAGTTTCATGGATTTCGGCTGTATTCTGATTTTGATAGTTTCAATCAGATTTACAAGCTAACCATTAAGCGGCAGTGCAGTTATCAGATTGAAATAGGGAAAGACCCGTTAGGAAATATGTACCGTATCAACAATGCTCTTTCCGGAATTGAGAAAAAGCTGACCGAAGCAGAGGTGAATCTGGAGACGGTGCAACAGCAGCTTGCCACGGCAAAGGTGGAAGTAGAAAAGCCGTTTGCAAAAGAGGAGGAACTGACAGAGAAAATGGAACGGCTGTCAGAATTAAATGCTTTGCTGAACATGGATGAAAGTGGGCCGTCAGAAGCATTGGGTATGGAGGAAGATGTCCAGGATGTTGCAGACTGTCCGAGGAAAGCCGTCAACTATGCAGGACGGGTATCGGATGCATCTAAGATTGCAGACGAAGTGCGCAGACCCTCTGTATTAAACAGGCTGAAAGAGGCAAAGGAAAGGATTGCCGCAGGTTATGGGAATCATCCGAAGCCAGAAAAGAAAAAAGAACAGGAACTATAAAATGGGAGCTATGCCGTCAATCAGATGGGATGGCATTTTTTATACCATAATATGAGGGCAGCCGGAGAGATATGTCTCTGTTATGGCTGTCCTTTTCTTGGAGAATGGAGGGAATTTATTATCTATGGGAGGAAAATGGGAAGAACAGATGAAGGAGATTACGGAACGGTTGGAGCGGGGTGTTCAGGAGTTATTCACTTCGGAAAAATATACGGAGTACCTGAAAGCAATGTCGCAGTTCCATCATTACAGTTTTAACAATACGCTGCTGATAGCGATGCAGAAACCGGAAGCGACATTGGTAGCTTCCTATGGCACATGGAATAAGAAGTTTCACCGCCAGGTGAAGCGTGGGGAGAAAGGGATTAAGATTATCGCCCCGATACCGATCCGGCAGAAAGAGGAAACCGAGAAGATTGATCCGGAGACAAATGAGCCGGTTCTTCGCCCGGACGGACAGCCAGAGACAGAGGAAACCTGGCATATCATCCCCCGTTTCCGTGAGGCAACCGTCTTTGATATTTCACAGACTTACGGCGATCCAATCCCAGAATTAGACACGCCGGAACTGATGGGGAGTGTAGAGAATTTTCCTATATTCATGGAAGCAATCAGGAGTGTTTCCCCTGTTCCTATACGGTATGCACAGATTGAGGGGGAATCGAAAGGATATTATAGCAATGTAGAGAAAGAGATTGTGATCCAGGATGGCATGAGTGAGAAACAGACAATGAAAACCGCCGTCCATGAAGTCACCCATGCCATGTGCCATGACCGGGACATCATGGAGGAATTGGGGGAGAAAAAGGACCGCATGACCAAAGAAGTGGAAGCCGAGTCGGTAGCGTTCACAGTCTGTAGTTTTTTCGGATTGGACGTGTCAGACTACTCATTTCCATATATTGCGGGCTGGTGCAGCGGCATGGATATGAAAGAATTGCGTTCCTCAATGGAATTTATCCGAAAAACGGCCGGTTCTTTTATTGACGATATGGTGGAGAATATTCAGAAGCTGCAGAAAGAAAGGGAGGCAGAGCGGGAGCTTACGGAAGATGATCTGGTATTTCAGGTTGCTCTTTTGGGTGAAGATGCAAAGAGATTTTATCTTGTGGATAACGTTGGACGGGTGGATTTTGTAAGGCTGCTACAGACATTTGCAGATCGGAAGGAAACAGATAAAAGTCCGGTGCAGTTCCTGAAAGAGCATGGCGTACATCTGGAACTATGGAAGGATTGTGAAAACCCGGAAAGAAATGAAAATATGCCGGAATTTTATGATGTTCTGTATATGGATACGGATCATATCGTGGATGCGTCTAAGTTTTCTACTTTGATTCAGGTGGAGCAGATTATCAGCCGTGCGGAGTATGGACATACAACGCTTGGCAGGGAAGCACATAATCTGGCTGTCCGTCATGCTTATAAACTGGATGATCTGCAGGAAACAAAAAAGTTGGTTGAGGAATTGATTGAAGCAGCGGAGAATCCGGGAATTAAAAATGTGCAGGAGATTATGGAAGATGCACAGGCAGAGATTGATTTCCTGCCAGACAATGCGATCGGCCTTATGCAGATGCATGAATTTGGTTACAGGAATGATTCGGTACTGCCTCTTACGATGGAACGGGCAGTGGCATTGCACCATGCGGGACTACATATATACAGCCTGCATGAAGATGGTGGTTCTACCCTGATGAATACGGAACTTGATATTTTAGAGGTTGGGGGGATATTTGGCGTTGACGCAAGGGCATGGGACAGTTATCTGGTGATGGAATCTGCGCAAGAAGAGAATAAGGGGAAAGAAGTGCAGGAGGAAAATATTCCGAGGGAGAGTATTTTGCAGGGACAGAATGGAAATAGGCAAAAGTGGAAGGTAAATGAAGAATATCAGGAAGTAGAGATTTTTGAGGTACCGGCATTATTCTCCAACGGGCGGATAGCGGAAAATGATGTACCAGAGGGATTCTATCGTTATGACCTGCGGGGTTCCGGTGACGATCCGGGTGATCCGGTTTCAGTGGAGAACCGTGTCATTGTCAACCATGCAGGGACAATCCTTGCCACGCAGCCGCTCCCAATCCCGGAGAGGGGATTCCTGAACTTAGGCGAGGAATTGAATTTTACAGGCGGAATGTCTACACCAGAGCAATTCCGGCAATATCTTACTGAAATAGATTCTACCGGGCTGGAGGAAAAAATGCAGGATGCAGTGGTCGGCGCCAATGAGGAACTGCTCTATACAGACACGGCAGACCGCTATGCGATTTTTCAGATTGATGAAAATGGGAAAGGCAGGGAGTACCTGTTCTTCAATATGGATTTCATCCAGAAGAAAGGTATGGAAGTAGAGGGCAGTGATTATGAACTGATTTACAGTGGCAGACTTGGACAGCGGGAAGATCTCAATACCATTTATGAGAAATTCAATCTCAACCATCCGGAAGGGTATACCGGGCACTCTCTTTCTGTCAGTGACATTGTGGTTATAAACCGTGGCGGGCAAGTGTCGGCGCATTTTGTAGACAGCTTTAGGTTTACGGAACTGCCGGATTTTGTACGCCAGAGAGAACAGATTATAACGGAAAGGGCGGCTTTGCAAGGACAGGAAATAGAGGTGGCTGGTACTAGAAAAATGTATCAGGAAGTAAAAATATTTGAAATTCCGGCGTTGTTTTCAAAGGAAAGAATACCGGATAATGAAGTCCCGGAAAGATTTGTGCGCTATGAACTGCGGGGTTCCAATTCTGAACCCGGAAACCCGCTGATTGTAGAAGAACATGCAGAATCTGATTTTGCCGGGACGCTCTTGTCTGTTTATGGGCTGCAGATTCCGAAAAGAGGGTATTTAAAAGTTGGGAAAGAATTCAGTTTCGTTGATAGGAAGACAACGATTGAACAATTTATACAATCCCTGATTGAGCTTGACGGCATAGAAACGTTGGATGGGCGCAGGCAGAATGCGGTGATCCGTGCCAATGAGGAACTGTTATATACGGATACGGCTGACCGATACGCTATTTTTCAGATTAATGAAGAGACAAAAGGTCGGGAGTACATCCTTACCAACAGGGATGATATAAAAAAGTATGGTTTTGAGATAGACGGGGAGGATTATTCGTTCATCTATGGAGGCATACCAACGCTGACGGACAGTATGGATTCTATTTGTGACAAAATCACTACGTCCCTTCCGGAAGGATATGAGGGGAATTATCCCGGTGAAGGCAACGTGATCGTCATGAACCGTGGAGGGAAAGTGACCGCATGTTTTATAGATATACATGGATATATGGAACTGCCGGACTTTATCCGTCAGAGGGAACAATTGATAGAAAGGAAATCTAAGCAGGCTTTGGAAGAACAAACGTATCCGCCGCTTTATATGCATACGATTGAATATGCAATGGAGCATGGCAGGGCAGATGACTGTCTGGAATCGAGAAAGCTGAATCTGGACTGTAAAAAAGCGGTGGAGGCCGCAATCCGGGAGAATTTTGACGGGATGTATCTGAAGCAGGAGGCCGCAGAGCCGGTACTGAAAGAATATGGCGCGCAGCGGGTAACGTTTATCCTTGCCAATACAGTGCAGCATTTAGAACATGACGGGAGGTTTTCCAGAGACACAAAGGAATGGGCGAAAGGTTTTTCGATGCCGGAGAATATTAGCCGAGGCATGGACTTAAATGCAGATTATATTGTGGACAGCCATCCGGCAGTGTTGGACGGCTTTATCGGGCTTGCCAGAGACACCATACGGGAGCAGGAGAAGTGGAAGGGAATGGAAATGCGGATTAATATAGGAACCAAAGGCTTTACGGCGGACGGGCATTTTGGCACATGGCATACGGTAGGGATGAAGGTGATCGGCGGGGAAGCGTTTTATCTGATGGAGCATGATGAATATAAAGATTCGGTTGCTGGGATTATCGTAAACCAGAATGGGAAGCTGGTGGCGGAAGATCTGGAAAATGGGTTTGACCAGGGAGCGAAAGAGGCTATTCGCGAATATCTGGAGGAAAAGGGGATGGCTCATGCAATGGAGATGCCGTTTATTGCGCAATACTATGTGATACCGAATGCACACGGAGAGGGGGCAGAAAAGGAATTTCAGTATTTTCCAGATTTCGATACGGCGGTGGATGCCTACCGTAAAATCCCGAACCATAAGGATAAGGAAATCGGGATGGAGAGTGTGGAACAGCCGCCTTCCAGGATGTCATTGATTGTATGCCAGAACGGGATCGAAACACTGACCAATATAGAATTTTGTTCCTTGAGTGGGAAATGGGTGCTTGACGAAACGATGGAAGCGTCAAGGAAAGCAGGAGATTATCTTGATAATTGCGACACGGGACTTGCTTATCAGACAAGCAAAGGATATTTCTCTATCCAGACCGTTTCGGATGGATATGATTATACGTTTTACAACAAGGATTTCCGGGAGATAGACGGCGGCGTGTATGACGATCAGGATATATCTATTAAAGATGCAATGCATACGATTCTCGAAGAGGAAGGAATTTCGCTCGTATACTGTGAGGTCATGGATTATGAAGAACTGCAGGAGAGGGCAGATGCCGTGGCGCAGGAAGAATTGCAGAAAGCCTGGAAAGATTTACAGGAGACACAAGAAGAAAAGCGGCAGGTACAGGAAAAAGAACCAGAAAGGATACCACGAATATCTGACCGGACAGAGCCGGAGACTGCGCTGAATGGACGAAGCCATGCGGACATAGAAGAAACCGTACTCTGCTATGCACAGGCACAGATTGACGGGATGGGACTGTCAGAGGAAGTAAAACTGCTTGGCGCAAGGGTATATGGGAGCCGATGCCGGGAAGGGTTATATCAGGAAGGGTCTGATATAGATGTCGTTGTATCTTACAGCGGTGATTTCAGAGAGGATGCCTTTTTCAATGTACTCCATGAGGACGGATTGACGATTGCGGGAATTCCGGTTGACATCAATCCAATCTCAGTGGAAAAGACAGGAACTTTGGAAGAATACCTAGAGGGTGCAGACAAATATCTGGACGAGAAACAAAAAAATATGGAGGCCGTCCATGAAACGGTGGAGTCAGAGCCGAAAGCAGCGATTACATTTTATGTTGCGGAATGTTCAGAGTTTCCCGTTTTGGGTGAATACCATGAGCGGCTGGAAACACTGCAGGAAGCAATGGAACTATATGATAAGATCCCGGCAGGGCGGATGAACGGTATAAAAGAAGTCGGATTTCATCTTGAGGACGGCAGTATTTATAACGGGATGCCGCACTCTTTGATGGCGGCAGGGGAGGTTCAGAAAGAATTTATCAATGAGATTCCCCATTACAAAGACAGTGCTTTAGTGCAAAAAGCGATTGCGGATATGGAGACGATTCTTTCCGAACGGGCAGAACAGGACATGCAAGAGCCAGAAATAAAGGTGTCAGAGCCGGAAAAAACGGCTGAAAATGCCCCGAAAGCGGATAAGGATATATCCAGTGTCAGCAAAAAGCAATCTGTTTTAAATGCCCTCCGGGAGCGGCAGGCAAAGCTGAAAGCACAGGAGAAACAGGGGCAGAAATTACAGACACGCAAGAAAGGAGAACAGGAATTATGATACGGTTTGAGGAAAATGAGTATATTCTAATAGCAATGTTCCAGAAGGAAAGCAGACAGGCAACCATAGATGAGATACATAGCGTAATTCCCTATATCGGCAGAGATGAAGAAATGCTTGTTTTAATTAACAGTACACTGGAAAAGTTGAATTTCCTTTCCGATAAAGCATTTTCAAGTTTAGATTTGGAAGCATATAAACAGGAACCAGTGGAGGATGAAGCATGGACATAAACCAGTTTGCAGTCTATCAGCTAAAAAATGTACCGGAGAACCGGGAAATAAGGTTTCGTCCATATCATGTGCTGCAGGAGAAGAAAGTCCAGGTGCGAAGTAAAGATTACGAACAGGCATATTTAGGGAGGATGAAGTCCAGCGATACGCCGGAAGATATTCGTAATCGGTTTGAGAAACAACTGCCCCGGACGTTCAAAGGGCACTCCATTAGCGTCAGTGATGTGTTGGTGCTGAACAAAGAAGGTGTTGTGACTTCTTATTATGTGGAAAAAGCGGGTTTTACGGTGATTGCGGGCTTTATCCGGAATGGGTCATCGGGAGCGCTTGTGTCTTTTGACACTACGGGGTTCCATATCGAGGGGAAAGAAGGGAGTTGGCTTGCCTTCGACAGCATTATCATTGATGGGAGACAGTTTTTCCTGATGGAGCATGAAACATATGGAAGGGATGTCACATGGACAGTGGTGGATGAAGAGGGGAAACTGATTGTAGATAATGTCCGGGATGGCTTTAACCAGAGTGTTCTGCAGCAGATCAGGGACTATCTCAATCCTCCGCAAACGGTTATAGAATCAGAAAGGTATCAACCGTCTCTTGAGAACTGGCAGAAATATATGGAGAACGGGGAGTATCTGCGAAGTTCTGAAATAGATGAAGAACAGAACTATAATATGATTGACGGCAGGCGGAACAATATGCCGGTGAAGGGCAAAAAAGGCAGGCCATCCGTACTTGCGAAGCTGCGACGGAAACAGGCAGAGATTGCCAGGCGGAGCGGAAAGCCTGCGCCGCAGATGGCAGTAACGGAGGATATGGAGCGTAGACGGAAATAAGAAAAAGGAGAAGTGTCTGGCCATTGGATGCCGGATGCTTCTTTTTTTATCTTTTTATTTCCATGAAATTTGTTAGATTGTTACGGTTAGATTGTTACAGTGCATTTTGTTCTTGCGCTCTGTTGCCGGGTATGCTATATTATAAATAGAAAAAGGGAAAGCCATAGAAACGGCTCCACCCCTCTAGCAAAAACAAACTTAACCTCTTATGAGGTCAGCCGTCAACTATTGGGAGTAGTTGGCGGCTATTTCTTTTTTCCCTTGTAAATCTGATAAATCAAATTAGCAAGGGCAACAATGAGTATACCAATTTGGATTAAGTATGAAACCAGATAAGGACAAAACTCAAAAATGTATTCAACTTTATCTGCCGAAAGAAGAATCCCTAAACTGTACTGCAATACAGTTTAGGGGTTTCACCCTCCTTTCTTTCGTCTGGAGGGCTGCCTGAACCCTCCGGATAAAAAAGAAGGGTTTCCGCTAAATGCCTTTTAGGGCTGATGCCATTATAGTGGTTTATTCCGCATCCTTTGCATAGAGATTATAGACACCAACATGGTAGTCGTAGAGATCATAGGCATAATAAACACCTTCAGAGTCTGCACGTGGCATACTCTCCCCCCCCCTGCCACACCCAAATGGATCATTTCGATATCTTCAACGGTGGTGTTCTTGGGGAAAACATCGAAATAAAACTGATGCATTTTTTCGCGTTCCTGTTCGGAAATCTCATCCCATCTTATGATAGTTTCCAGATGACTCTGGCTGAAAGCATTCTTGAGATTTGTAAATGGCCTGACAGAGTCTTCCAGTATTTCGAGACATATTGCTGTCAGTCCGATATCCCATTCGGATGCGGCATGATATTCCGTAAACGTGAAAGTTGCACGAAAGGGAAGTCCCTCAAAAACAAAGTTATCATAGGTCATTTTTGTCACAGTCCTGGCTGCGACAGTTTCCGATGCCGGGTCCTCAATGCTTTCTGTCCTGACGATAGCATTACTGAGTGAAAAAACATCAAGAACGTCCTGCTGTGACATGCCCCATTCGAGGAGATCCGGTGAAAATTCTTTTGGTTCAGCCTGCTGTGCGGGGCTGCCGCAGGAAACAAGGATGCCGGTCATAAAAGTGAGAATCAGAATCAGGGCTATGCTTTTTCGTTTCGTCATAAAAATCTCCATTCCGGAACGTTTACGCGACAAAAATCTCCAGTTTGCGTCTGCCATCAGGACTTATTTGTGACGCTCCGGCACAAATAGCCATGTGAAAAATCAGCACATCAGTGTGATTTTTCACATTAAGTCTCCTTTCATCCTATTATGGTAAAGTTGTTGTTATTTTTTACATAACAGGGTAGTACAGCACTGATAATGACTAAAAATAGCATATCATAGAATATTTGAAAATGCACGACTTTTCACTGATATTAATTTAATTTTTTGTATTCAGAGGCTGAAAGATTATATTTTCCATTTCTTTGACCTGAGAGAATTGGATTTTGTGCCGGAAATCCTGTCAGATTCAGTCCGGTCATGGCGAAGGGGATTATACGTAAAATAAAATCGACCTTAACCACGGAAATGGACTCGCTTTTCGCATATTTTGTTTTACACGATCTGGTTCTTCAGCCTATATCTCATCCCAGTTACAGGAAAAATTTACACCTAACGAAGAGAGTCCCGGTACATTTACCCAAAACTGTCCAGGGAAAATCCCCATGTCAGGCGATGACGGTAATTGATAGTATCCCTTGTATATATTCTGTTGAAATGACTGTTGTGTGACTGCTCCGCAGGAAAAGTGCTGATTGCCACCAATATTAAATTTTATTTTTCTCCCTTTTCGAAAAAGTGTTCCTACTTTCTTAAATCTGAAGTATACTGCATATATTTACATATGATTATTGACTTTGCATTCACCTGACAATTCTTTAGACAAGAATTCATACCGCAGAAATCAAATCATCATCAAAGTATCGTTTGCTTCTCGTTTTCTCATTGATGCTAATGGTATAAAAACAGCAATTACGCTTGAAGTGCCAGTGAATCCCTACAATCGCACCTGTCATATCGGGATGGTTACAAGGCGAGACTTGTTCCCCATAAATAAACCGGGGAGGTGCTGGCAACTCCCTGATTCTTTTCATGTCCAGCTCATAATCAGGTTTAGGCAACATAACTAAAGCTTTACCATTGTCTATCTTGTATTGAACAACTGCCTGGAATAGTCCATCCTCAAAAGCTTTAATGTCCAGATATATACCCCACATAAAAGAAATCTCCATTTGCATCAAATCCCAATTTACATACTCGATTATAAAATATTTGTCTGTTACTTACAATGCATATTTGATACCCGATGATGCGAGGGTTACTTCCTTTTATTCCGCCAGGGCCATCCGTACATAGAATCAGGATGTCTGAGAACATGTCCCCCGCCGGTCAGCCGCCATACGGGCAGTTCTGCCCGTATGTCCTGACCACTGACTCCGCCAGCTGCCCTCTCTCGTACCGCAGCTTCAGCGAAAAAAATCCTCTGTCCTCCTCCAGAAGACGGAAAAAAATCCTGTCGCCTTC
>OFFE01002597.1_pt1 | contig 10591 bp, 12 predicted proteins | sample 1521371 | NCBI WGS metagenome assembly OFFE01 (sample SAMEA3504131, study PRJEB24116) | mouse gut metagenome | biome: mouse gut; feature: mouse-associated habitat; material: faeces | place: Denmark | collected 2011 | reverse complement strand
ATGGAATGCGCCGCCCTGCAGGCCATGTGCGATTTCAGAGGCCTGAACCTGTACACCTTTTTTACCAGCGGCGACCTCCTGGATGCCCCCAAATGGGATACAAGGCGAAAGGAAGGGCAGACCAAAGGCACCCAGCACGATGCAGGGCATTTCGACATCGCCCTGGAGCTGGCCCGGTATGTTACAGGAGAGTGAAGCTCAAAATGAAAAATCCATGGGAAGAGATTCCCTTATCTGATTATGAGAGCCATATGAAGCTTGATTCTGTCATGCAGCTCCAGGCCATGAATGAGATGATGAAAGGGCAATTCCATGCCTATCCTGTCTCCAGCATTATGATATTGGGCATCGCAGGAGGCAATGGCCTTGAGCATGCTCAGACAGACAAATTCGAGAAAATATACGGAGTGGACATCAACTCTTCTTATCTACAGTCGGCAACCCAAAGATACCCAGAATTGAGCGGGCTTCTGGAATGCCTGTGCATGGATTTGAGATATGAAGCGGATAAGCTGCCAAAGGCGGATATGGTCATTGCAAATCTGCTGATTGAGTATATTGGATACGAGTGTTTCCAGAAAGCTGTCAGGCAGATAAATCCTGACTATGTCTCATGTATCATTCAAATCAATACAGAGGATGGCTGGGTGTCGGATTCCCCATATCTCCATGTGTTCGACAGACTGGAACAGGTGCACCACCAGATAGAGCCGTATATGCTGGAGAATGCAATGCACAAAATGGATTATCAGGTAATCAAAACCCTGGAGCATATCCTGCCGAATGGGAAAAAACTGGTACAGATAGATTTCGGCAAATAAAAAAAGGGCAGTCATAGCGATTGCCCTGATTTTAAAGCTTCCCACTATTTGGCAGGGAATCTCCTGATTGATAAAGTTTTCCACTATCTGGTAGGAACTCTCCTGATGATGGTTTCCCATCTCTGCTATTATTATACGTTTCTATGTGAAATATGTCAATAAAAATGAAAAAAATCTGTAACGAAATCCCATATAATTTTAGTATGATTAGAGAAATCTGCATTGCGAATGGCAGACAAATGTTTTATAATCAAATGTATGAATCAAGAGCTGCAACGGAGAGCTTTGTGAAACTAGACAATAGGGATGGTGGAATGGATTGCAGACTTGCTAAGGGAGCGCATATTCAGTGATTATATGCGGCAGGAGCAGTTAAAAAACTGGAAAGAACCAGCCGCATGCCTGAGAAAAAGAATTCAACAAAACCATGATGTTATACTGCCCCTGTATGATATATACTTTCATTGTAACCGAAAGCTGTTATCGCGATAACGGAAATGAAAATAGTCACTACAGAAATGACAGAAAGGGGCATGGAACATTTATGAAAAATATCGGCGAAGTAATCAGGGAACTGCGGAAGAGGGACGGCATTACACAGGAAAAGCTGGCGGAGGGCCTGGGGGTATCCTTTCAAAGCGTCAGCCGGTGGGAAAACGGCCTGGCGTGGCCGGATGTGACGCTGGTTCCGCTGAGGTATTTCAAAGTGTCAACGGACACGCTTTTTGACATGGAGAATACAGGAACGGCAGAGCGAGAGGATTATTACGATACGACATATGCAAAGTATCGGAAGGACGGAAAGCTTGCGCTTTGCAGGGAGCTGATGGAGCAGGCAGCCAGGGAGTTCCCCCATAAATACCATTACATGATGAACCTGGCAGAGGACATGGAGCTGTATGCCGGCGGAAGCAGCGCACAGCGGAGAGAGTACGCGGAAGGGAATTTTTCGGAGCAGATTCAGAGACTGTGCCAGAGAGTGCTGGAGGATTGCAGCGACAGCCGGGAGAGGTGCCGTGCGGTGAAGCTTTTATGCAGCATTCATGTAACCCGCGGGAATATGCCGGAGGCATTGCGGCTGGCACAGGAGGCCTGGGACATGGAGCATTGCCGGGAGGTGCTCCTGGGCCAGATTCTGTCCGGAGAAGAAAAGCTGCGCCAGCTTCAGGAAAATATACTGAAGGCCGTGGACTATGCGGCGAAGACCATGGTAGATATGGCATTCCGCAAGGATTTTGAACTGGAATCCAGGTTCAGCACAGACGAAAAGATAGCATGCATCATGTCTGCCAACCGTTTATATGAGATACTGATGCCTGATGGCAACTATCAGTTTTACCATCGGATAGTGGGCTGGAACTATCGCAGGCTGGCGGAGCTGTATCTTTTGAAAAACAACAGGGAAGAGGCGCTTCGATATCTGCTGCTGGCGGAGCGGGAGGCGGATGCCTATGACGGTCTGGAGGAATATCATTATACGGCGCTGCTGGTGAACCGGCTGGAATATGAGCCTGATGAACATTTCAAATGCTGGGAGGGCAGTGAGCGGGGGATGCTGTATTATCGCCTGAAGGAGCTGGAGGGATATTTTGGGGAATCGGAGGAACTGGAAGGCTTCCGGGAGCTGAAGGAGCGGCTGGCGGAGGCGGTAAAGGAAGAGGCACCGGTGGAAATAGAATAGTTTTGACAGTTCGATACGAATGGGAAAAACTGGTACAGATAGATATCGGCAAATGAAGTCTTGATGCAGCTATGGAGAGCACACATTTTCATGAAAACGCTAATGAGATATACGCCATTGACGGCAACCCCTTTCAAAAGCGATGCCGCCTACAATGAAATAGAGCCCTGCCGGATATTGCAGCCCTATGTCAGATGCTTCTGGGGCGGGGAGTATGCCTGCCCTGATACAGGAACCCTTGAAGCGCCTGAGATAGTCATTCCCGACACCTGCGCGGACATCATCTACCGCATGGACGATGCCGGCCATATGCTGACCTCTGATTTCGCCGGAATAAATGACCGGAGCTTCCTTGCCCACGCCAATAAAAAGACCGGACATAGAATCACCGTATTCGCCATCCGCTTCTATGCCTGGAGCGCCTACCTCTTCTCAGAGGATTCCCTTGCCGGGACAGCAAACGGGCAGTACGATGTCAGGGAAAGATATGCCTGGCTGGACAAAGAGCTGCGCAGAAGCCTGCCCGAGCCTGGGAGCCTGACAGCCAGGGCCCGGCTGGCAGAAACGCTGCTCATTAAAAAACTGGAGACCGCAAGGAGCAACAAGCTGGTAGACAGGGCAGTGAACGATATCCTACGGCATCAGGGCACATTGGAGATAACTCAGCTATCGAAGCAGAATTTCATAAGCAGCAGACAGCTGGAGCGGCTGTTTTACGAGCATATCGGAATCGCTCCCAAGAAATTGAGCAATCTGGTGCGCTATCAATGCTTGTGGCGGGATATTGTAAGCCAGAGCCATTTTGACATCACCAGTGCGGTCCACAAATACGGATATACGGATTCATCGCACCTGATGCGGGAATTCAGGCGCTACCACTCCATGAGCATCCGGGATGCCAGGCAAATGGCATTCCAATGAAAAAGCCCCCAAGCCGACGACGCCGCAGATATGTCGGAAATATACAATACAACCAGTCCCGGCCATAGTATAATGGAAACTATGAAACTATAATGGAAACCAAAATAACCGGGAAAGGAAGAAAAATCATGAAATTTTGTACCACGCTGATCGCTGTCAGGGATATGGAGCGTTCGTTGCGATTTTACCGCAATCTGTTTGGCCAGGAGGTGACACAGGATCTGGGATGGAACAAAACGCTGACCTGCGGCCTGACCCTACAGGAGCATTTCGACGAGCTTGCGGGATTTCCGGCGGAAACCATGAAGTACCAACCCAATACCATGGAACTCTACTTCGAGACGGAAACCTTTGACGAATTCCTCACCCTGCTCCTCGAATACCCGGATGTGAAGCTGCTGCATGAGCCGAAGACATTCCCCTGGCTGCAGAGGGGCGTGCGCATATTCGACCCTGACGGGCATTTGATCGAGGTATCGGAAAGCATGTATTCCGTAGCGTGTGCACAGTTCCGCCAGGGAAAGACCGTTGCGGAGACAGCCGGGCTCATTCAGCACCCACAGCATGTAGTCGAGGCATGGTATCTGGAATACCAATCGGAAAGCGTTGACAAAACGGCTGAAGTGAAATGCCCGAATCCGGCGAAACAGTAGGAACAGATAGGAGGCACATATGCGCTTAGGAGAAGTTGGATTACTGACAAATGACGTCATCAGACTGGCTGATTTCTACAAGGCCCTACTGGAAACAGATAACGGCAGCGATGACGAAGTGCATCAGACGATCATTGCGGAAGAGACGATGCTGACCATTTACAACGATGGCTCGGCAAAAAACAACAATAACCAAAATATCTGTATCGCGTTCACCGTGGACGATATGGACAGGGAGTACCAAAAGGTCTTAAAATCAGGAGCAGAGGTAATCGAAAAACCGATAAAGCGTCCATGGGGAGCGGTAAACATGAGCTTCTACGACCCTGACAGGAATGTGGTATATCTCAGAAGCTTCGACAGATAGCGAAGGAGCCTATATGCATTTTCAGTATTGTCCCCATTGCGGGAAAAAGGCAGAAAGAAAACAGATTGGAGACGAGGGGCTGATACCCTATTGCACGCAGTGCGAAGTGCCCCTGTGGGACATGTTCACCACCAGCATCATCGCCGCAGTGGTAAATGAATGCGGCGAGATAGCGCTGCTGCGGCAGAATTATGTCTCCCAGACGAACCACGTATGCGTCGCCGGAATCATGAAGCTCGGAGAATCCGCAGAGGAGACGGTGATACGCGAGGTGGGCGAGGAATTAGGGCTGAAAGTAAAATCCGTAGAGTTCGTGAAAAGCTACCCCTATGAGAAAAAGGAAATGCTGATGCTTGGATTCAGGGCTGTGGCTGAAAAAGCGGATTTTGTGCTGTCGGGGGAAGTGGATGCCGCGGAGTGGGTGAAGCTTGAGGATGCCCCGGGGCTGCTGCGGGAGGGCAGCATTGCATGGCAGCTGGTAAGAGCGGTGAAGGTCATCTTTGACGACCACACATTATGCTCCCAGTTCCTGCGGGACTATGTCGATCTGCCCTACATGAAAGGCATCCGCCCTGAGGACATCGAGGACGTGTCGGAGCAGTATGTGACATTGTTTGCGGAAGAACGCAATTCTGACAGGGTAAAGCGCGTACATGTGGGTGGCGGGAGCGCCCCGTTCTTCCTAGTGTCATTGATAGAGCACAAGACAGCGCCGGACTATAATGTGTGCATGCAGGTGTTTCGCTACATGGTCTATATCTGGGAGACTTATGAGAAAGAGGCGGAGAGCATCCAAAAAGGCATGGCGAAGCGGGAGGATTTTCTGTATCCGCCCATTCTGCCAATCATATACTATGAGGGTGCAAAGAGCTGGAATGTCCCGCGGGATTTCCGCAGCCGTATCCGTGAGGGAAGCATTTTCGAAAAATATCTTCCGAATTTCGAGTATTATCTGGTGCCGCTGCGGGACTACAGCAACGAGATGCTGATGGAGAAAAAGGACGAGATAAGTCTCGTAATGATGATCAACAAGCTGCAGACAGCCGAGGACATCGTGAATTTCCGCCAGCTGCCCGGCAAAGAGATTGAAGAGATTCTAAAGGACTCACCGGAGCATCTGGTGAATATCATCGCGAATGTGCTGCGGGCGTTTTTGCTAAAGATGAATGTACCTGTGCCGGAGACGGAGAGACTGACTGACAAGGTGAGGGAAAAGAAGATGGGCGAGCTATTTGAAAACATGGAAAAAATGGACATACAGGCCGAGCGGAGGAATACGGCCTTAGAGGAGCAAAGGGCCGATGAAGCGAATGTCCGTGCCAATGAAGCGGAGAAGCAGGCAGCTGAGGAGAGGAACCGTGCCGAAAAAGAGAAGAAGCGCGCAGACATTGCAGAGGAAAACAGCATAAAGCTGCTCGTTGAGCTCTGCCAGGATCTGGGCGCATCAATGGATGCTGCCATGCAGAGCCTTAGGGACAAAAAGGACATGACCATGGAAGAGGCGCAGAAAAAAGTAGAAATCTACTGGAAAGAGCCAACCGATATACCTGAGAAAAAGAACTCTCCGAATGGATGACGCTGTACTGCCCCTGTAAGGATAGGCTTTCCGTGCAGCTCCAAAATGTTAAATGGAGCCTAGAATAAGGAAGACGAAAATATGGAATCCAAAGAAATCTTACACCAAAGAGAATATGGCAAAAAGCAGACTCTGTCAGCCCTTTTGTCCATGGTAGGATTCATTGTCCTGTGGGCGATAGTGACGGATGCCTGGAATTATAGTGCTTGCCTTTTCCCGGCAGACAGATATAGATTTGGCAAATATCTGTACGCTTACTTCAGCAGAATCCTCTGGATGCTCCCGGCGTTTCTTTTGACCTATAGATTCGACAGGAGCCTCACATGGGGCAGAAAGCAATTATTCTCCATGCCAAAGGCGGAGCCGGTCTTTCTGGCCTTTCTGGCGCTGACTACAGCATATGCCCTGGCAGCGATGGCTGTAAACTACGGCTCCTGGCACATGACCAGAGAACCTCTCCTGCTCCTGGCAATCAAGCTCCTGCTTGTGGGGATTGGGGAGGAAGCCGTATTCCGCGGCTGGGGATATAATCTGCTGCGGAAAGTCCGCTCCGATAAAGCGGCGCTGATTTCATCCGCATTCCTGTTCGCAGCGCTCCATTGGCCGGCCTATTTTATAAAACTGCTCTTGTACGGCCAGTTCGATTGGATGGGAATCCTGACCCAAAGCATATCTGCTTTTACCTACGGCATACTGTTCTCAGTGATGCTTAGAAGAAGCGGGACTGTATGGAATCCCATCCTTGCCCATTTTTATTACGACTGGATGCTGGAAGCATTTACCTGACCGCTCCGTCTTTTTATACAAATTGCGAAGTGAGTATGAGAGTGGTAAAATACCAAGCGAGCAGCAGTTTGAGGAGGTGTTCATTCATGTGTTATCTCATTGCAAAAGAATTTGATAAAAGAGGGTGTATTGCAGTAAAGACCAGGCATGGGAAAGCATTAGCAGATTTTACGGAAAAGCTACAAAAACAAATAGGAGAGAATGGCGTGCTGCTTGTTACAATCAGCCGTCCCAGTGCCTATGGAGAATATGAACCTTACGAAATTTTGGAAAGCAAGGAAGAATTTCAGGCGCGTGTCCTGAGCCTGTAGAAGGGAATTGAGAAAAATCACATGAAAACACCCCAAATGATACTATTTGACTATGGACAGACCCTGATTGCAGAGCAGAGATTTGATGGAATAAAGGGAACAGCGGCTGTCTTACAGCATGCTACTTTATGAATCACTGGGGATAGAAATCGCACTGAGAAACACTGAAACTGATACAGTATTCTGGAATGCTGCCGCTCTGGGAACGCCCACAGAGGGCATAAAACGCAAACCAAATAAAAGGATATTTGATTTGGCCTTGGAGAAAGCCGGATTGCCACCGGATGAAGTCTGGTACATCGGGGATCAGTTTGAATGCGATGTGAAAGGCTCCTTGAATGCGGGCCTGCTGCCAGTATGGTACATAGGAGCTGTCGACATGCCGTATAAAATGGAAGAAGGGCAATCCATGGAAGAAAGTCATTTCATGGAAAAAGGGCATTCCACAGCTAAAAATATCCTGACTGTAGCAGATTGGAATGAATTAAGGCGGCAAATGGAGGCGCTGACGTAGGCTGCTCCGGCGGTTTTACGTCTGGCCATCCGAAGGGAAGTGACAAAGCATGATTTATATCACCGGAGACTGCCACCAGGACTTCAGGAGATTCAGCACCCGAATATTCCCGGAGCAGAAAGGAATGACAAAGGAAGACTACGTAATCATTTGCGGAGACTTCGGCGGAGTCTGGAACCAGGGCGGAGAAAATAAGGAGGAGAAGCACCTGTGTGACTGGCTGGAGGGCAAGCCCTTTACCACACTGTTCGTGGACGGCAACCATGAGAATTTCGACAGGCTCTACGCATACCCTGTAGAAGAATGGCATGGCGGAAAGGTCCATAAAATCAGGCCGTCCGTCATTCACATGATGCGGGGCCAGGTATTCGAGATAGATGGGAAAAGCATCTTCACCTTTGGCGGGGCCAGCAGCCATGACATTGACGGAGGCATCCTGGAGCCGGAGGGTCCCGATTTTAAGAGAAAGAAGCGGATGCTGGACCAGGACTGGCGCCCATACCGTATCAACCATGTGAGCTGGTGGAGCCAGGAGCTTCCCACAGAGGAGGAGATGGAGGAGGGGCGCAGGAACCTGGCGGCGCATGGCAACAAAGTGGATTTCATCGTGACCCACTGCTGCGCGTCCAGCACCCAGATCCTGCTGGGCGGAAAACTGTACAGGCCCGACACCCTGACCGCATATCTGGAAGAAATCCGGCAGAACACAAGCTTCAGGAAATGGTTCTTCGGCCACTACCATGACAACCGGAACGTGAATGCCCAGGAGATACTGCTTTACGAGCAGATTATAAGGATTTCATAAGCGCACAGGGAGCAGAGACGCAGACATGGAATACAGGGAGATTTTACAGCAAACAGAATACGGCTTCATAAAGACCAATGAGCACTTGGGCAGGCATGTGATTCTCCTGGGCCTGGCCGGCAGCTACGCCTACGGCACCAACATCGAAACCAGCGACATCGACATCAGGGGAATTGCACTGAACCGCAAATCGGATTTGATTGGCCTGACCCAGTTCGACCAATACGTGGACGAAGACACCGACACCGTGATCTATGCATTCAACAAAATCGTCACGCTCCTGCTTGGCTGCAATCCGAACACCATAGAGCTCCTGGGCCTGAAGCCGGAGCATTACCTGTACCTCAATGACAGCGGGCGGCTGCTTTTGGACAATAGGAAGCTGTTCCTCTCAAAGCGGGCCATCCAGTCCTTTGGCGGATACGCGGACGCACAGCTCCGCAGGCTCCAGAACGCCCTTGCAAGGGACACATTCCCCCAGAGCGAAAAGGAGCAGCACATCCTCAATTCCGTAAGGAATGCCATGCATGACTTCAACCACCGCTACAGATATTTCGAAAACGGCAGCTTGGAACTCTTCATCGATAAAGCCATGAACCCGGAGCTTGACACGGAAATCTTCGTAAATGCCAGCATGACTCACTACCCGCTCAGAGACTACGAATGCATGTGGAACACCATGGCCAATGTAGTCCGGGACTATGAGAAAATAGGAAAGCGGAATAAAAAGAAGGACGATTTGCACCTGAACAAGCATGCCATGCATTTGGTTCGGCTGTTTATGATGGCACTAGACATTCTGGAAAAGGGCGAGATTCATACCTACAGAGAAAAAGAGCACAATCTCCTGATGGACATCAGATCCGGAAAATACCAGAAGGAGGACGGGACATTCCATGAGAGCTTCTACGAAATGCTCACGGATTTTGAAAAGAGACTGCACTATGCCGCGGAAAATACGGACTTGCCGGAAGAACCGGATATGGAAAAGGTGCAGGAGCTGGTGATGACTATCAATGAAAGAGTGGTTCGAGATGAAATATGAAGAATTCCAGGGGCCGGTGGAAGAGCTGGTCCTCCTGAAGCTAAGAGAAATAGAAGAAAAAGAGAACATCAGGGTGCTGCACGCGGTGGAGTCCGGCAGCAGGGCCTGGGGCTTCGCGTCCCCCGACAGCGATTACGATGTGCGGTTTATCTATGTAAGGGACAGGGATTTCTATCTTTCCCTGCGTGATACAAAGGATTTTATCGACTGGGAGCTGAATGAAGTGCTCGATATCAATGGCTGGGACATAAAGAAGGCGCTGCAGCATTTCCACAAGTCCAATGCCACTCTGTTTGAATGGAGCAATTCGCCGGTGGTATATTACACCACCGAGGAGTGGCAGAAGCTGTACAGCCAGGCGGCAGGGAACTATTTTGCCTGTAAGCCATCGCTCTACCACTATTACGGAACCGCCAATAAGAATTATCATGATTACCTGCTGGACAGCATGGTGAAGTACAAAAAGTACTTCTATGTGCTCCGGCCGATCCTGGCCTGCAAATGGATTGAGGAGCGGAAATGCCCGCCGCCGGTACTCTTCGAGGAACTATGCCATGCAGTCCTGGAAGACGGGATGAAGACGGCAGTGGAGGAGCTGCTGGCCAGGAAGATTCAGATGTCCGAATCGGACAAGGCGCCGAGGATGGAAAAAATCAACCAATATATAGAAGAAAAGCTGGCATACTATAAAGAGCTTGTGGAATCCATGAAGGATGACCGGAACCCGGATTGGGAACCTTTGGAGGCCGCGTTCAGAACACTGGTGTACGCCATGCGCTGATGGAAAAAGCGCAGGATGCGATTTATGACGCATAACGATTTCACTTGCCATGAACCAGACTGCATAACGCTGACTGGTTCAAGCGCATGATTACATTAGGCAGCATTCAATGTTATATGGCATATGCCCACAGGCAGCCCCGCCCTGCGATAATCAACGAATCCGATTTTGCAGCATACTATATAGTAATTTTGCGGTAATAGGGCACGCAGAGCCGTCCCTATTATCAGCTTAGGAGCAAAAGTATGTATCAACTTGATAAAAGGAGCAATTTCGCGTTTCCGCCCCAGTACCAGGACAGGATAGAAAAACGACAAACCTGCAGAAGCC
>OFFE01002593.1_pt1 | contig 10604 bp, 10 predicted proteins | sample 1521371 | NCBI WGS metagenome assembly OFFE01 (sample SAMEA3504131, study PRJEB24116) | mouse gut metagenome | biome: mouse gut; feature: mouse-associated habitat; material: faeces | place: Denmark | collected 2011 | reverse complement strand
TTGCATGTGTTAAGCCTGTCGCTAGCGTTCATCCTGAGCCAGGATCAAACTCTTCGTTGTTTAAATTGTTTTTATATCTATGCTCAGAATTCGTATTTATTTCAAGTTTTTGACGGTATTAATTTTTAATACTTGTACTACTTGTTGATATGTAAATCTTTCAAAGAACTTTCGCTTTCTTTTCGATTGCGGCTGCAAAGGTAAGGACTTTTTTTTAACTACCAAATTTTTTAGAAGAAAATTTGAAAGGTTTTTTTGAGTCGCTGTGGCGGTTGGAATTTTGCTTAGAACCTCTAACCTCATCCCCTTTCCTCAGGTTACCTCTTTCATCATGTTGGTGCGCCGTTCTCTCTCGAATGCGGGTGCAAAAGTAGTAGATTACTATATACGATCCAAACTTTTTACCAACTATTTTTCATTTATTTTTTCACGGCAGGCACTGTAATATAATGTACGCACAAAGAAGACTGAAAAAATATTCCTCACTTACCGGTACTACCCGCATCTTTCGATTCGACTATACGGTTACTTTAGGTTTTTGTCAACTTATTTCAGGACACGACTTCCCTTTCTTTTATTCGTTCAATATATATCGAATGAATAATACACTATTATCAAATGAATAAAGCATATATGTCTTCTTTGCGTTTGATATATATCAAACGAATCACTTATACTGTAGCCGGGCTGAGTTATATACAAGTATATACAGAAAACGAAGGAAGGAAAAAGGTATCTATATAGCCCCACCTGGCCCTTTTGCCTTTGCTATAATAGGTAGTAATAAAGTCTATACCAAAGTTCTAACAGCAAATAGACATATCTCCCGAAATAATTCAAGGTAAAAGAATGGTTAGTATCAATAAGTTAACTATATTTGCTGTCTGATAAAAACTTACGAAATATAGATATGAAACAATTTTTTAAAATGATGTTCGCCTCAGCACTAGGTGTTTTTGTTGCTGTTGGCCTGATTTCCATTGTATTTGTATTCACTCTGATTGGTATTGCAGCCAATGTAGGCAGTACTCCTGATTACACCCCAAAAAGCAATACCGTATATAAATTAACGCTTGAAGGAAACCTCTCCGACAATACCGAAGAAAACCCAATCGCTATGCTGATGGGTGAAACAGATAAGTCTCTTTCATTAAAAGATATTCTTTCCTCTATCCAGACTGCCAAAGAGAATAAAAATATTAAAGGTATATATATAGAAGCAAAAGGTCTTAGCACCGGTTCTGCCAGTCTCGAGGCCATACGTAGAGCATTAAACGATTTCAAAGAAAGCGGAAAATTCATTGTTGCTTATTCTGACAATTATACGCAGGGTTGCTATTATCTATGTTCTGTTGCCGATAAAGTCTTCCTGAATCCACAAGGTACATTAGGACTTGTCGGAATGGCTTCACAAACGATGTTCTATAAAGATTTATTAAAAAAGGTCGGCGTAGAAATGATGATATTTAAAGTCGGAACTTACAAGGGCGCTGTTGAACCGTTCATGCTCGACAAACTAAGTGACGCCAACCGTGAACAAATCCAATCATATATAAGTACCATTTGGGACAATGTAACCAACGGCATTGCCGAATCCAGAAAAATCCCGGTTGCCGACATCAATAATTTTGCCAATCAAGGCTATGCTTTCGCTGCGGCCGAAAAAGCTGTCGAATGCGGCCTGATAGACGAATTGAAATACCGTCCCGAAGCCGAAGAATTCGTAAAAGAGCTGGCTGGACAAAGCGACAAACGCCTACAGACTGCCAGCCTCTCAAATATGAAAAGCATCAAAACCATCAGTCGTGAAAAGGCAGACCGTATAGCAATCCTGTATGCAGAAGGCGAAATCAAACCCGAAACTCCCTCTTCACCTTATAATACGGAACAGGCTATTACGGAGAAAGTAGCTTCCGAACTTATCAAGTTAAAAAATGATGAAAACGTAAAAGCCGTTGTTTTCCGTGTCAACTCACCAGGTGGAAGTGCCTTCGTATCCGAACAAATCTGGCGCCAGGTCATTGAATTGAAAAAGTAAAGCCGATTGTTGTTTCCATGGGCGATGTAGCCGCCTCGGGAGGTTACTATATTTCGTGTGCCGCCAGCAAAATTGTAGCTGAACCCAACACGCTTACCGGTTCTATCGGTATTTTCGGTATTTTCCCGAACGTAACGGGTTTATTCGATAAACTGTCGCTTACTACCGATATTGTAAAAACAAATACATACGCAGATTTGGGAGACATGAGCCGTCCGATGCGTGAAGATGAAAAAGTCCTGATTCAATCATTTGTTGAGAGAGGATATGACACATTCATTACCCGTTGCGCCGATGGCCGCGATATGAGCAAGGAAGCAATCAACGAAATAGGACAAGGACGCGTTTGGACCGGCGAACAAGCAAAAGAACGTGGCCTGGTTGACGAACTCGGAGGTATAGATAAAGCTATCGAGACTGCTGCCTCTTTAGCCGACCTGACTGATTACAGCCTGACTTATGTTTCCGGTTCCAAAGATTTCTGGAAAGAATTCATCGAAAAACAGCTCGGTGAAGTAAAAGTTTCTGTCGTAAAAAGTGTATTGGGCGAAGAATATGAGTATTTCAAAACACTGAATAATATCAAATCGACAACCGGAGTCCAGGCGCGACTTCCTTATGATGTTAAACCATTATAATCCGAGATGCCGACAGAAAACGACATAAAAATACACTCTCTGCTTTCTCCCTTTTCCTTCCTGTATGGAATAGGAGTCCGGTTCCGCAATCAGCTGTTCGACTGGCGACTGCTGTCTTCGGAGTCATATCCTATACCTATTATATGTATTGGGAATCTGGCTGTGGGAGGAACGGGGAAAACACCCCATACCGAATATATCATCCGTTTATTAAAGGATGATTACAGGATAGCCGTGCTCAGCCGGGGATATAAACGAAAATCTTCCGGTTTTATTCTGGCAAACGAGCAAAGCATAAGCCACGAGATTGGTGACGAACCTTATCAGATGAAACATAAGTTTCCCGATATTCTCGTGGCCGTAGATGCCGACCGTCGCGAAGGTATCGGTAAGCTGCTGGCTCTTCCTGAAGAACAGCGTCCGCAAGTCATCCTTCTTGACGATGCCTATCAGCACCGTTACGTCGTCCCTTCATTCTCCATCGTCCTGACTGACTACCATCGTTTGTTCTACAACGACAAGCTACTCCCCGCCGGTCGCCTGCGTGAACCTATCTGCGGAATACGCCGGGCAGATATGGTTATCGTCACCAAATGCGAGGAAGATATGAAACCTATCGAGTACCGCATCATTGAAGAAAACATGAAGTTGCTGGCCCACCAGTCCATCCACTTCACGCATATCGCTTACGATGAAATTAAACCGGTATTCGGGAATCAGGGCAAACCGCTCAGCCGGAAAGACATTCAAAAAGAAGACGAACTGCTGGTTATATCCGGCATCGCTTCTCCCGAAGGGTTCATCAAAGAAGTCGGAAAGTTTTCCGACAAGGTAACACCGCTGATTTTTCCGGACCATCATGCCTTTGAAAAATCCGATATACGACGCATTAAAAATACCTTTGATAAAATGAAGTCATCCGCCAAATACATTCTGGTTACAGAAAAAGATGCCGCCCGGCTATTGGATAATCCGCACATTCCGGAAGATTGGAAAACGTGCATGTATTATTTGCCGATTACCATCGAATTCTGCCTGGACAAGAAATTTGACGATGAAATCAAAAAACATATAACAACTTTCCATAAAGATAATTTGTTACGATAAATAAAAGATGAGCAAAAGAACAGAAATTGCAACATTAGGCGAATTTGGTTTAATCCGCCACCTTACAGAAAAGATAGAGTTAAAAAACGAAAGTACAGTAAAAGGCGTTGGCGATGATGCCGCAGTACTAGACTATAAGGAAAAGCAGGTATTGGTAACAACCGACCTTTTACTTGAAGGCATTCACTTCGACCTGACGTATGTTCCGCTAAAACACCTGGGATATAAATCAGCAGTCGTCAACTTCTCCGATATTTATGCGATGAACGGAAAACCGAAACAGATAACGGTCTCCCTCGGTATATCCAAACGTTTTTCGGTAGAAGAACTGGAAGAATTCTATTCGGGCCTCCAACTGGCCTGTGATATTTATGGAGTTGACATTGTAGGTGGTGATACTTCCGCATCATTGACCGGCCTGTGCATCAGCATTACGTGTATCGGTGAAGGTGAAAAAGAAAAAATAGTCACCCGTAGCGGAGCTAAAGATACCGACCTTGTCTGCGTATCCGGAGACTTGGGAGCCGCCTATATGGGTTTGCAGTTGCTTGAAAGAGAGAAAAGGGTATTTAAAGGAGAAAAAGAATTTACCCCCGACTTCGCCGGCAAGGAATATCTACTGGAACGCCAGTTAAAGCCGGAAGCCCGCAAAGACATCATCGAGTTGCTTGACAAAGCCGGCATTGTTCCTACCTCCATGATGGACATTTCGGACGGCCTTTCTTCCGAATTACTTCATATATCAAAGCAAAGCAATGTAGGTTGCCGTATCTACGAAGACCGCATTCCTATCGACTACCAGACAGCGGCTATGGCAGAGCAGTTCAACATGAATTTATCGACGGCAGCCTTGAATGGCGGCGAAGATTATGAGCTCTTGTTCACCGTTCCCCTAACCGTCCACGACAAAGTATCTGAAATGAAGGGAGTTAAAGTCATCGGTCACATCACCCGTCCCGAACTGGGCAATTATCTGGTAGGCCGTGACGGTGGAGAAGTTGAACTGAAAGCCCAGGGCTGGAATTCACTTAATGAATAATTTTTATCATTTTTTCCACCAAACTATTGCATATTAAAAAAAAGTCCGTATCTTTGCACCCGTTAAACAAAACAACGGTGCCATAGCTCAGTTGGTAGAGCAAAGGACTGAAAATCCTTGTGTCCCCGGTTCGATTCCTGGTGGCACCACCTCTAAGAAAGTTAAATCGCTAATTCCAAAAGAGTTGGCGATTTCTCTTTTAGTCACTATCACCCGAAGTCACTACAATAGTCACTATCTAAACCGCTATAAATCACCTTAAATCGGCTTGATTAAATGCTTTTAAAAGAATCCGTTTAACCCTAACTCCGATTCACTCCACATTAAATCTCCCGTAAAAATATAGTGACTATCCGCGTGATGGGTCGGAATAGTCACTATTGTTATACTGCCTGGTATCTGCTACATTGAAAGATTCGTGCCGGATTGCCTGTTGTCGATGTCATCATTACGGGAGCGGTGACCGACCTCCCATTCACGATTTATGCCGTGAGCTGTGTTGACGTTGAGGGAAGAAATGGCGGCTGATAGATTCATGGCAAATATCCTCATTGTCTGCTCCGGAAAGTCCTGTGGACGGTTTGGTAGCACTCTTGCGCCTGTTCGAGACAATGTCTGCTCCTTGATTCTGCGGGTAATGGTTCGGGCATCCTCATGGGTGAGATATGCGATTGCAAGTTCACGGAGATATTCCTGCTGTTCTGATGGTGGCATTGCTTTATAACGGCTGGTTTCTTCTTGGGTCATGGTATTGATCGATGTTGAGAAACCGTCAGCCATTGTGATTCTCAATGCCTGTCCTCCGTTGCGGTGTCTGATTACTGCCACTGATTTGATTGATTCTGTAAGGTTGTTGACTGGATTAAATTTCAGATAGGCAGCAAGGATCTCTTCAGACAACATCGTGGCGGCTATCATATAGCCAACATCCTCGCGTTCTTCCGGCTTCACTCCATGATACCAGGAATACTGCCGCATGGATATGCCCTTTTGATATGTTTCACCATCTTTCGTGTGGATTCGTATATAGTCGTTTAAGCCCTCCCTGCAGATCTCGACAGTTAAAAGAGTGCGGTAAACGTCAAGCGGTGAAGGCTTGCGTTTTTGCTGCGGAGTGAAGTCAATCAGCTCCGACAACTTCATCACCTTGCTACCGTCGAAGGCTATCTTCACGGCATGGTCAACAATTCCATAACCCCGGACCTGACCGGTCCTGTCTTTCTGAAAATAAATGTCAATACCGAAGCGAGATTTCAACACATCAAGAAGCTGCTGAATTTTCTCCTGAGTCTCCTCGCTCAACGTCTTTCCGTCGCTGCCGAGCAATTTTCTGATGTCTGGATTCCGTTTTGCAGAAAATGGCTTTTTCTTCCCACCCTCTGACCTTTTGACATTATCGACCTTTTGACATTTTCCATTCTTGATTTCCGACTTGTACCTTCTGATTATGGCTCTCAGCTGAGTTAAACGCTCCTTTCGCTTCCGGCTGTTATTTGTCGTGTGGGCGAAAATATCACCAATTGAGACATTCCCCGCTTCGCCACCGCATTTGAAAAGACGGTAGCCGTCAAGTGATTTCTCCATCTTATAACCATGCGCCTTGACAATATTGGCGAACTGTCCTTCGGTCTCATAGTCATAGGCGAAGATGCGTGCCATGTCATTCTCAATGTCGGAGGATAATATACGGTTGGCGCAGGCGTTCAGCCGTCGATAGTCATGGTGATCAGGTATAGGAAAGCCATTGGGCCTGATTCGTGTCGACAGGATATGCACATGGTTGTTGTCCGTATCCCGGTGATAATATACGAAGTATGGCTGACGGCCATATCCTGCCTCATTCATCAACTCGCGTGCAAACTCAGTCAGCTCCTCGGCTGACATAATCTTCCCTTTGACCGATGCCGACACATGGAACTGAAATCGTGTAGTTGCTGTATTGCCGTATGTCTTTGAGCAATCCTTAAGATAACGCTCAACCTCTACGGCTGCATCAAGCCCGAATTTATGAAGCACCTCAATCTTATGACGCAGTTCTATGCTCACGTTCTCCATCGTCATGAGGTGTGCCAAGCCTGCCGCTACCTTCATTTCGTTATAGCGTGCGCCCGGGAATCCGGTGCCGGAAACATCGCTGAGTTTCTTGACTATCATTCGGAGATGGTTATGAGAGTATACAGATATTTCAGCATATCCTTCACTGTGGTCCAGTCATCGCAGAATTGGTTGAAAGGTACAAAGTCCGCAGTTCTCAAAGAGTGCGGAAACATCTTCTGTTGTTCATTGATGTGCTTGATGACCTGATTGGAATTGGTTCCAATTCTGACGATAAGTTTTAGCGCAGAGTTCAACAGGGCAATCATCTGAGGATTCTCGCGGTCAGCACTCTGTTTCTCATTGTATTGGAGGGTGGCACAACGAATCAATGCGCTTAGGTTGCCGTTGAAATATTTATCTGCCTTGGTCTGCATTTCCTTGTGAATCTTCTCATTCACGCGGAAACGTATTATGATAGTCTTTTTATCAGACATAGTGATGTTGTCTATATGTTATTATGATTGTATGTATGATTTATTTGATGTCATGAAGTCTTGGCGCCATAGTATTTTTATCTCATGAATGGATACAGACAAAAAGCCATAGTCTCCTTATCCCATAATGTCATGTTTACAGTAGCGCATCATGGCATTATCTTTTACCCCGATAGATAAGACCGCGAGTTTCGAGTGGTATTTACCCTCACCTTCGGGGAGGCGGGATTGCCGTTGTGGACACAATCGGCATATCTTGCCCATAACAGGCTCTATCTCCAAATAATATCGTGAGCCAACTGGATTCTCACCAGATATTGCAAAAAACCGAAAGTGTCAAAGTGTCAAAAGTTGAAAGTGTCAATGCTACTTTTAGATTTTGCGGTAGCAGCCGTGAGCATCCTTTGCGATAAAACCATGACCTCCATTTTTCAGAAATCTCTTGACCGAGGATTCCGATATGCCGAGTTTGCGTCCTTCCTCTATGACTTGTGATGTGGTAAACGTGTCTCGCAGATTGCCGAGCAGTACGGTATATCGGTTGTCGAGAACGCCGGTCTCAATTTCCGGAAATATGCGTGTTTCCATATTTCTGAAATATTCGGTGAGCAATATGGCCCGTTCCACACTGTCAGCTTCAATCTCGTCCATTTCGGACTCACCGCATACACCACGCATAACCTGAATGATTAGGCTGAACCGAATCAGATAGGTTTCAAGTTTTCCGCAGAGTGCCTTGACAGAATCTGAGTCGGTCGTCTCATACATTCTTTTGTTGACATCCTCCTTCCAGCGGATAGCCATGCCTTTGGCTTCTTTTGAGAAAAGCAGCTCCTTTGAGATTGTTTTTCCCTCCGGGCCTTTATCAGGAACCAAGTTTATGACCTTTCGGATAATTCTTTCCCAGTCATCAAGTACTATCTTAGGCATTGTGCTGTCGTTCCATGACGGCATTGTGGTTATTTCGGGATAAACTTTCAGGAACCGTGATGAAAAACCGTTCATCAGACGTTTTCCTCCGAATTGTTCTGCCAGACAGCCGGGTTGTGTGCAACCAATGATTGAACAGTAAGGATTGGAGAGGAATATATGTTCGTTATTTGACTTCCGGCTATACTTGAAAGGTGTGCCGCTGAACAGACTGAGGAAATAGCTCTCATCAGAACCGTTGTATCTGTTAAAGTTGGATAGAAGACTGTCGATTTCATCTTTGTATATAAGCACTCCACGCGGATTGTCACGCAAGGCGGCAATCAGAGCCTCAACGGTAGAATCGACCACGACATGACATTTGCGACGAGGCATATCCATTTCATCGGGCGTTGAAAGTTTCTCCCGCTGCTTTGCCGACATCTTTTCCCACTTGCGGTAAGCTTTCATCTCCTCGCAAAAGATGCGGTCATATTCTCCATCAAGTTTGAGCAATGGAGCCACGGCCAGTTGCAACGGGGGAGTCTTGCCACAGCTCGGCGAACCGACAAGCACGATATAGATAATGGGGCGGCTGACCCATCCGGTCATGAAGCGTACAGACCATGAGTTCCCCATAGCTGCGGCAAAAACAGTCAAGAACGACGCGGCGGTAAAGTCGATATTATAATTCTCATAACGGTGCAGAGATTCCACTATATTACGGATTGCAATGGGGAATACTTCAAGTGGAAATGACGGTGCCGATTCGTTGTCGGACTTGACAGAATCATGCCGTTCATCTTCATATAAGCCACACGCAGGAGTGATTGGACGGTGACGGCGATTATTATTGTTATAACTCATGACTATTAGAGTTTGATGTTGCGTTGTCCAAGAGCCTTGCGTACCTCATATTCCGGATAGAGCACCTTGTTTCCGGTCTTCACCGGTTTGAGGATTCCCTTGTTGGCCCAGTGCCAGAGTGTGGCGTCGCATACCCCGAACAGTTCCTTTACCTCTGCCTTGGTTAGCATTCGTTCTTTCTTCGCTGCCTCGACCATTGAGCCGAGTTCATCTTTGGCCCGGCGTATAAGGTCATCTGAAAAGGCTTTCAGATCTTCGGCACTCATCTCAACCTTGACATGAGCGCGACCTTCATTAAGCATATCTAAAAAGTCTTGCATATTGATTTCGATTGCCGTTTGAATTATGACGATTCCGCTGACGGCACAAAGCGAAAACGTCACCGCTCCGAAATGGAACGGTGACGCAAAAGTATAGCGTAATTTATTGGATTGAAAAGAAATGACGGTTCGTTAAGTTCGCGAACACTGGAACGAATCAAACGAATCGAAAAGGGCTTATTTCAGTTAACTTCATCAGGATTTATCAGCAGAATTTCAGCCTTTATCTTGTTGATTGCAAAGCGGTGTTCCGGTTCGTCCTTGACATATTGTTTGCGATTGGGAGACAGGCTTTGGAGAGCATTAACACTTTTCTGAACCTGTCGCTCGCCAACGATTTTGCTTTCCGGAAAAGTAGCAGCCAATATCCCGGCAAACTGCTTTACGGGTCTGGCGGCATCAAGTTCGCCGGATTCCACAAGTGCTATATATAGATGCGCAATATCGATCCCACTGATATGTGTCTGCGTCCATGTGCCGATGCGCCTGACCGTCTCACTGTCGTGAGATGACAAAAGGGAAGTGAAGTCATACACAAATTCCTTTCCCTTTGAAACTTTGGAAGTTGGCCTTGATTCATCAATGCTGCCCAATACCCAGTCTGCCAAATCTCCGTTATCAACACATTTCCGGAAGTCCAGAAACTCCTTCAACTCCTTTCGGGTTCGATGATTGTTCTCAATCTCATGGGTCATAAATGCCTTCAAGAACTTTGTGAGCTGCCATTGGTACTGCCGATTGTTAACCGCCTGCGCGGTATCTTCGATATTCTCAACCAACATTTCCGGAGAACGTCCATATTTCAGCCATGCGGCAAATGGCATCCGGTATTTCTCCCATTCGCTATCTTCCGGCTGCCCACTCAGTACAATACGGGCATAGCCCGATTCCCGGAGAGTCTTCAGAAGTTCCTCCAAGTCCAGATTGTCGAGGTCGATCATATCCTCCAGCCGCTTTTGGAACTCAGACGAAGCGGAAAATGCCGACTGCCCCATAAAAAACACCTCCAACAAGTCAGCCTCGCCCATAGCGGCGGCAAACTCGCCATATTCACGCGGATGCTCCTCCATCCACGCTTTTATATCTACATCACTCCGTTCGAGAGCCGTATTATTCTGATTGGTATTCATATTTTATTTGTTTTGTGGCTAAAAA
>OFFE01002591.1_pt1 | contig 10613 bp, 12 predicted proteins | sample 1521371 | NCBI WGS metagenome assembly OFFE01 (sample SAMEA3504131, study PRJEB24116) | mouse gut metagenome | biome: mouse gut; feature: mouse-associated habitat; material: faeces | place: Denmark | collected 2011 | reverse complement strand
TGCGGGCCGCCGGGCTGATGCAAAGCTGACCCGGAGAGGGGGCGGCGCCGGCGCGCCGTCCCCTCTTCTCCGCCCCGACAAAACCTCCATTTTTCCTCCCGTATAATCTCTTCGGCCAAGGGAAAACTGCTCATGTAAGTTTTCGCCAAGGGGGATGAGGACGTGCAGGGAAAGGTGGAGATATGCGGCGTAAACACCTCCAAGCTGAAGGTGCTGCGCAATGAAGAAACCATGGAGCTGCTGCGGCGGACCAAGGAAGGAGACAAGGAAGCCAGGGAAAAACTGATACAGGGCAATCTGCGGCTGGTGCTGTCGGTCATCCAGAAATTTACCGGCAGGGGGGAAAATGCCGACGACCTGTTTCAGGTAGGCTGCGTGGGCCTGATCAAGGCTATTGACAATTTTGATATTACCCAGCCGGTGCGGTTTTCCACCTACGGCGTGCCGATGATTGTGGGCGAGATCCGGCGCTATCTCCGGGACAACAGCGCCATTCGGGTCAGCCGCAGCATGCGGGATACCGCCTACAAGGTGATGCAGGCCAGGGAGCGGCTGATGGCCCAGTCTCAGCGGGAGCCCACGGTGGAACAGCTGGCGGCGGAGCTGGGTATTCCCAGGGAGGATGTGGTCTTCGCCATGGATGCCATCATGGACCCGGTGAGCCTCTTCGAGCCGGTCTATTCCGACAGCGGCGATACGGTATGCGTCATGGATCAGGTGAAGGATACCAAGAATACGGACGAGCACTGGCTGGAGCATATTGCGCTCAAGGACGCGCTGGAGCGGCTGGGGGAGAGGGAGAAGCACATTCTTGCCCTGCGCTTTTACGAGGGCAAGACCCAGATGGAGGTTTCCGCCGAGGTGGGCATCTCCCAGGCGCAGGTGAGCCGTCTGGAGAAGAACGCGCTGAAAACCATTCAGAAGAATATTTGACTTCGGGGAAAGGCATGGGACATTCCCGTCCGGGCATACACTCCTTTTGAGAGAGGGGTGACGGTCATGCAATGCAGGATGGTGGAGCTGCGGTACAAAGAGGTGATCAATATCTGCGACGGCTGCCGGATCGGGTATGTGGGGGACGTGGAGGTGCTGCTGCCGGAGGGACGGGTGGCGGCGCTGGTGGTGCCGGGGCCCTGCCGGTTCTTCGGACTGTTCGGACGGGGGGAGGAATATTATATTCCCTGGGAGTGCATCAAGCAGATCGGGGATGACATCATTCTGATCGACAAACCGGCACAGCGCCGCCCGCCCTACAAGCGCCAGCGCCGCCGGCCGTTCTGATCCGGATTTCTTTCCGGCGGGCAAAATCGAAAAAAGTATTGAAATCGGCGAAATATTGGGGTATACTAATTCCGCTGAAACAGAGCAGCAGAGAAACAGAACGTGGAGGTATTTCCCAATGGTGACGATTACGAAAGATACAATCATCGGCGATATTCTGGATATGGCACCCCAGACCGCGCCCATCTTCCTGTCCATCGGCATGCACTGCCTGGGCTGCCCCAGCAGCCGGGGAGAGACGGTGGCCGAGGCCTGCGCCGTCCACGGCGTGGATGTGGAAAAGCTGCTGGAGGCTGTCAACGCCGAGGCCAATAAGTAAAGAAATCCCATGGAGGAGGGCTCATAGGCCGGTCTTGTGAGCCCTTCCTTTCTGTTGTCCGGAAGGGGGCGTGACTGTGGCGGCAAAATTGGATATGGGCCCCCGGCTCAGAGCCATCGCGGCGCTGGCGCCGGAGGGGTGCGCCTGTCTGGCGGACATCGGGACCGACCACGGCTACATTCCCGTCTCCCTTCTGCTGGAGGGCCGGGTGAAACGGGCCGTGGCCGCGGATATCGGGGCGCTGCCTCTGGACCACGCCCGCCGGACCGCGGCGGTGTACGGCGTGGAGGAGAGCGTGGACTTCCGGCTGGGAGACGGGCTGTCGGTGCTGAAGCCGGGAGAGGCGGACGTGATCGTCATTGCCGGAATGGGCGGCGACACAATGACAGAGATTCTGGCCGCCGCGCCCTGGAGCCGCGCAGGGCCTCTGCTGCTGCTCCAGCCCATGAGCCGCGGGGAGGTTTTGCGTGCCTGGCTGCCGGAGAACGGGTACCGGGTGCTTCATGAGGAGCTGGTTCAGGACAAGGGGGTGCTCTACCCCATTCTGTCAGTTCGGGGCGGCGGGATGCCTCCGGCCTCCGATGCCCAGGCGTGGGGAGGCTTTCTGCTGGACGAGGATCCCCTGTGGGGAGCGTACATAGCGGACAGGCTGCTGCGCCTGAGACGGGCGGCGGCGGGACTGAAGAAGGCGAGAGATCCGTCTCTGGCGGCAAAACGGGAGAGAATCCTGGAGGTAATCGCCTGTCTGGAGGAGAAGAAAGGGGAGTGGGAACGTGCCGTCGCTGCGGGACGTTGAAAGAGCAATTTATCAGCTGGCCCCCGAAGAACTGGCCATGGAGGGGGACAATGTAGGGCTTCTGCTCGGCCGTCCGGAGCGGGAGGTTCTCCGGATTCTGGTGGCCCTGGATGTGACGGAGGCTGTGGCGGAGGAGGCAGAGAAACTGGGAGCGAACCTGATTGTGGCCCACCACCCGGTGATGAACTGCGCCTGGAGCCCTGTGCAGACTGTCCGGGACGACAATCCCCAGGGCAGGCTGCTCCTGCGCCTGCTGGAAGGTGGGATTGCCGCCATTTGCATGCATACCAACCTGGACCGGGCGGAGGGGGGCGTCAACGACGCGCTGGCGGCCCGGCTGGGACTGGAGCGGGTGGAGAAGCTGCCCGGAGGCGACGGCGTTCTCCGGGTGGGCGAGCTGCCCGAGGAGATGCCCCTGCCCGCGTTTTTGCAATGGGTGAAGGCGGCCATCGCGCCAAACGGCGTCCGGTTTGCGGACGGAGGGCGGCGCATCCGCCGGGTGGCGGTGGGCGGAGGGGCCTGCGGCGGCTATCTGGCCGCGGCGGCGGAGAACGGCTGCGATGCCTTTGTCACCTCCGATCTGAAGTACAACCAGTTTCTGGACGCCTGCGCGGCGGGCATAAGCGTGCTGGACGCGGGGCATTTTCCCACGGAGGACGTAGTGTGCCCCGTCCTGATAGAGTACCTGGAGGAGAAATTCCCCGGGGTTCCGGTCACAAAATCAGCCTCGCATACCGAGGCGGTTCAATATTACGTGTAAGGAGGACAATCCCATGTCCGGACATTCCAAATGGCATAATATCCAAAAGACCAAGGGCGCGGCGGATGCCAAGCGTTCCCAGGCCTTCACCAAAATCGCCCGGGAGATGATCGTTGCGGTGAAGGAGGGCGGCAGCGGCGATCCCAACAACAACTCCCGTCTGGCCACCGTCATCGCCAAGGCCAAGGCGGCCAACATGCCAAACGACAATATCAAGCGCACCATCGACAAGGCGCTGGGCTCCGGCAATACCGACAACTTTGAGAAGGTGGTTTACGAGGGCTATGGCCCCTGCGGCGTGGCCGTCATTGTGGAGGCTCTCACCGACAACCGCAACCGCACCGCCCCGGAAGTGCGCCACCTTTTTGACAAATACGGCGGCAATATGGGGGCCACCGGCTGCGTCAGCTGGAGCTTTGACCGCAAGGGCGTGATTATCATCGACAACGAGGAGGGGGACCTGGACGAGGAGGCCGTGATGATGGACGCCCTGGACTGCGGCGCGGCGGATTTCGAGGCCGGCGGGGACGTATTTGAGATCACCACCGAGCCCGACGGCTTCAACGCCGTTGCCGCCGCTCTGGAGGCCAAGGGCTACGCCTTTGCCTCGGCCGCCATTGAGATGGTTCCTCAAAACTACATTAAGCTCACCGGCGAGGAAGACATCAAGAACATGTCCAGGATGATCGATCTTCTGGAGGACAACGACGACGTGCAGAACGTCTGGCACAACTGGGAGCGGGAGGACTGACGGATGAGATCCGCTATGGGCCGCCGGGCCCTGTACATCACGGAGACCGCCGTGATGACGGCGCTTCTGATCGTCCTTCAGGCGGCCGCCAGGCCCGCCGGGCAGTACGTTGCCGGAACCTGTGTCAACGGGGTGCTGGCCCTCTCGGTGCTGGCGGTGGGACTGTGGAGCGGGATCACAGTGGCGCTGCTGTCCCCCTTCTTCGCCTTTCTGCTGGGTATCGGGCCACAGCTGCTGCCCATTGCGCCCTCCATTGCGGTGGGTAATCTGGTGTTCGTGCTGCTGCTGAGCCTTCTGGCAGGAGGGAGGGATCTGTCCCCGTGGCGGAAGGGCGCGGCCTGGATCACGGCGGCGCTTGCCAAGTTCGCGGTGCTGTACCTTCTGGTGGTGAAGCTGCTGTGCGCAGTGCTGCCGCTGAAGGAGCTTCAGATTGCCGTGTTTACGGCCATGTTTTCCTGGCCCCAGCTGGTCACAGCCCTGGCGGGCGGCGGCGTCGCGCTGCTGTTGGCCCCGCTTCTGCGGCGGGCGCTGAAAAGATAACTCCTGCGGGACGGCTTTCCAAGCCGTCCCTTTTTTGCGGTTTTTTCAAAATATGTAACCTGCCCGGTGCGGACGGTGTTTATAGAGGTGAAGACGTTCGGATTTCATCGAAAGGAGGTGCGGCCATGGAGGACGGACAGATTGTGGACCTGTTTTTGTCGCGGAATGAAGCGGCCATCCAATGCTCGTCGGAAAAATATGGCCTCCGTCTGCGCGCCCTGGCGCTGCACATCGTGGGGGAGACGCAGACCGCCGAGGAGTGCGAGAACGACGCCTATCTGGCCGCCTGGAATGCCATTCCGCCTCATGAGCCCCGGGACTATCTCTACGCCTTTCTGGCGCGGACTGTACGGAACATTGCTCTGAATCGCTGCCGGAGCCAGAGCCGCCTGAAGCGGGATGCCTTTGTTGCGGAGCTCAGCCGGGAGATGGAGGAGTGCATCCCCGCCCCGGACGATTTGGAGAGCCGTCTGGATGCCCTGGCGCTGCAAGAGGCGCTGAACAGCTTTCTGGGGACGCTGGGGGAAGAGAAGCGGAACGTGTTCCTCCGGCGGTACTGGTATCTGGATTCGGTGGAGGAGATGGTAAGGCGGTTTGGAATGAGCCAGAGCAAAATCAAGACGATGCTGTTCCGGACCAGGAATCAGCTGCGGGAATATCTGCGGAAGGAAGGTTATGCAATATGAGGGGAAATAAGCTTTTGGACAAAATGGAGCTGGTGGATCCCGCCTATGTGGCGGCTGCGGACGCCGCGCCGGAGACGCGGAAAAAGCGCCGGACGCTGTGGCAGGCCGCCCTGGCGGCGTGCGTCTGTCTGATCCTGCTGGCAGGGACGGCGGCTGCGGTCGGCGGGGGCGGAACCTGGCTGGTGGAGATGTTCGGCGGCCGGGGAAGCGATGAAACCGGGTACGAACTGGGCGTTGATATGGACATCATTCTGGTTTCCCGGATGTCGGAGAATTTGGAGGCGGTCAGCGAGGCGATTGTCCGGCAATTTGAAACCTGCCAGCCCTTTGACAGCTGGTTGCCCGGCCATTGGATGGAGAAGAATTTTTCAGCGGACGAGGCATGGGCGTTTATCGGTCTGGAGTCTCTGCAAAAACCTGCCTGGGATCTGGAGGAGTGGTACAACACGCTGAACGTTTACGGCGACAGCGAGGGGAAGATCGACAGGATTCTGATCGATACGGGCTATCAGACCGGGGAGATTCGCCTGCAAGCCGGGGCGGAGATCAAAACGGAGAATTTTGCAGGCGAGCTCCACGTGCGGTCGGTGGGAGAGGAGGGGACCAGCTTTGCGGAGACCTTCCTCTCCACCCCCGGCGGAAACAGATGCCAGGTCATTTTTTCCAGCGCCAACGAGCGGGGCTGGCTGGGGCTGACGGGCTATCTGGTGGAGAAGGGCGTGCTCTACCAGCTGCATGTGTCTTATCAGGAGCAGGATGCCGCCCGGGCGGAGGAGCTGCTGCGCCAATGGGCTGACCAGTTCTGACCCTTGCCAACAGGCGGCGGAAATGGTATAATGCTCCCACCAAGAAAAAGGGAGCGTGGTCCCATGGAAATCCTGCCGCAGAAAGAGAAAAATTACACCTGCACACAGAGCCGGGAGCTCAGCTGGCTCCGGTTCAACCGCCGGGTACTGGAGGAGGCGGGGGACGAGACGGTGCCTCTGCTGGAGCGGCTGAAATTCATCTCCATTTTTACCAGCAATCTGGACGAATTTTTCATGGTGCGGGTGGGGAACCTCTTTGACCTGTCCCTGGTGTCTCCGGGGGAGATTGACAACAAGACCGGACTGACTCCTGCCGGACAGCTCTCGGAGATCTACAGCGTCATACCCGGTCTGGTTGAGATCAAAAACCGGCTGTACGCCGACGTGACGGCCCTGCTGCGCCGGGAGGGAATCTGCGATCTGACCATGGAGGAGCTGTCAGCGGAGGAACGGAAATTTGTAAGCACCTATTACAAGGCGAAGATTCTCCCGGTGCTGTCCCCTCAGATTGTGGACGCCCGGCACCCCTTTCCCCATCTGGCCAACAAGGCGCTGTATGTGGCGGGGCTGATGCGCAGCCGGAAGGGGACCGCGTCTCTGGGCTTCCTGCCCGCGCCTCAGGGTCTTCCGGCTATCCTGTCCATGCCGGGGGATCCCGGCCGGTTCATCCGGATGGAGACGGTGCTGCTCCACTACGCCTCCTCCCTCTTCGGGGAATACAAGCTGGAGAGCAGCTGCGTGCTCTGCGTCACCCGGAACGCGGATCTGAATCTGGACGCGGAGCTTTTGGAGGAGAGCGGCGAGGACATCCGCAGCCGCATGAGCAAGCTGCTGAAAAAGCGGGCCAGCCAATCCGCTGTGCGTCTGGAGCTGTCGAAAAAGATGAGCGGGGAGTTCATGCGTCTTCTGAAAGGCCGGGTGGGGCTGGAGAACCGGCAGATCTACGTGGATCAGTCGCCGCTGAACATGAAATACGTCCACGATCTGGCCAAGGCCCTGCCGGAGGCAAAGGCGGCGGCGCTCAGCTTTCCGGCCTACCGGCCCCGCTGGCCGGAGGATCTGGATAAAACGGCCGGCATCATTGATCAGGTTCGGCAGAAGGACCGGCTGCTGTTTTTTCCCTTTGACGGGGTGGACCCCTTTCTTCGGATGCTGGAGGAGGCGGCGGCGCGGCCGGATGTGGTGTCCATCCGGATCACCATCTACCGTCTGGCCACCTCCTCACGGGTGGCCCACATTCTCTGCAAGGCGGCGGAAAACGGAAAGGAGGTCACGGTGCTCATGGAGCTCCGGGCCCGGTTTGACGAGGCCAACAACATCTCCTGGTCCCGGCTGATGGAGGATTCCGGCTGTAAGGTGATCTACGGGGTGGAGGAGTACAAGTGCCACAGCAAGATCTGCCTCATCACCCTGCGCAGGGGAGACAGGCTCAGCTATATCACCCAGATCGGCACCGGCAATTACAACGAGCGCACCAATGAGCAGTACACGGATCTGAGCCTCATGACCGCCGACGAGGCTGTTGGCCTGGATGGCGCGGCCTTTTTCCAGAACATGCTGGTAGGCAATCTGGAGGGGGAGTACCAGCGCCTGCTGGTAGCGCCGGCGGGTGTCAAGACCAGACTGCTGGAGCTCATTGACGGGGAGATCGCCAAAGGCCCGGAGGGCTATATCTGCGTGAAGGCCAACTCCATGACAGAGCGGGAGGTCATGGACAAGCTGGTTCAGGCGTCCCAGGCGGGGGTCCAGGTGCAGCTGATTCTGCGGGGCATCTGCTGCCTCCGGCCTGGAATCGCGGCCCAGACGGAGAACATTCATGTGACCAGCATTGTGGGGCGCTTTCTGGAGCATGGGCGGATTTACCGCTTCGGAAGGGGACGGGATGTGAAGCTGTATATCGCCTCCGCGGATCTGATGACCAGGAATCTGAATCACCGGGTGGAAATTGCCTGCCCGGTGTACGATCCGGCGCTGAAGGAGATGCTGCTGAAAATTCTTCATATTCAGCTGGAGGACAACGTGAAGGCCAGCTCCCTGCTGCCGGACGGGTCCTACTGCCGGAAGGTGAACACCCTGGCCCCCTGCGACAGCCAGCAGGTATTCATGGCGGCCAGCCTCCACAAGCCCCTGGCCGCACCGGAGAAGCCGGATGCGCTGCACCGGTTTCTGGACGGACTGCGGGGAAGAAAAAAATGAACAGGCGGCGGCATGGAAAATTGATCCATGCCGCCGTCCTTGTCTGGTTTTATACGGTTCTCTGACCAGAAGCGAAATATTGCGAAGGGCCGCCAGCCGGTCCTCCCGCCGCCGGAACGAGTATCTTTTCGCGCCTTCTAACCGCTCCAAAGCGGAAATCCCTTATTAACCTTGTGTTTCTACTGGTCTTTTATCAAAAAATAGTGTATATAGTCTATTCATTCTTTTTTCTTCCTGTAATATCCAAAGCATATTATTGTAAAAAGGCTGGGAATAGCTGCATATCCTGCATTTACTTCTCCATGATTTATTATAACATAACCGCCACCGACAAATGTCAAAATCAAAAATATTATACCCGCAATCAAGGCTGATTTTCTCATAATTAGACCTCCTACAGTACTGTCCTCCGATCTAATATTGATGTATAGTTATTTACTAATTTAATCACCAACACTTAGATGGATAAGGGATAAGCGGAAAACCGTTTGCTGGGGTAAGATAGCGCAACCATAAAAGATGGTGCGCTGTCTTACCCCAGCATTTTGTATTATCAGACGGCAAAACTCTTGACATCAGCGCCAATCTGCCGGAAATAGGATATGCTTTCCGTCGGTTCCTCGCCGCTGTCCACCTTGCCCACGAAGCTGTAAAAGATTTCGATTTTCCGGGTGTTCGTTTCCCTGTCCAGCTCATGGACTAAAATGCGGTCGATAAATTCATGGACGCTTTCATAGGTCAGCTCGCTGATCTCCGAGTACCGGCGTACCAGAGCGACAAACCGCTTCACATCCGCCCCACGCTCGGCGGCGCTGTCAATCTCTTTCCGCAGTTCCGCCGTCCGTTTCGCCATCGCCGCTTTCTCGTCCTCATAGCCGGAGGTCAGAAGCGCAAACTGCTCACTTGACAAGCGGCCCAAGGCCATGTCCTCGTAAAGTTTGCGGAACAACAGATTAAGTTCATCCATCCGGCGTTCTGCCTTGCCCAGTTCTTTCCGCTTCTGGGCAAGGGCCTTTTTCGCGGCCTGCTCCCCACACTCGGCGGCGGTACGAACAAACTCCTGCTCATGCTCTTTCACATAGACCAAAACCCGCTGTAAATCGGCAAGGACAAGTTCTTTCAAAACGCTTTTACGGATGTAGTGCGTTGTGCAGAGAAAGTCGTTTCTGGCCCGGTTGCGGTAGTTGCCACAGGTGTAAGCGTGCTTTCGTTCCAGGGTTCCGGCGCCCTTTTGAAGATACATTTTGTAGCCGCAGTCCCCGCAGAACAGCAACCCCGAAAACAGGTCGATTTCCTCCGATTTTGTGGGCCGGTGTCGGGTGGCGATACGCTTTTGGGCAAGGGCAAAGGTTTCCTCGTCAACCAACGGTTCGTGAGTGTTGGGAAAGAAATACCGCTTGTCCTCCGGGTTTTTCCGTGTCTTTTTGGATTTATAAGACACCTTGCAGGTTTTCGCTGTGATGGTATGTCCCAAATACTCCTGTCGAGTGAGGATGTCATACAGCGTCTTATCCGGCCAGTTGTACCAGGCGTTCAGTTGGGGGCGGGGGTGACGAGTGCTGCCAGTACGCCGGTAGCGCAATTCTCCCACCGTCAAAATCTCATTATCCCGCAGCCAGTTTTGGATTTCGCACATGCGGTCGCCCCGCACATACATGGCGAAAATCTGCTTGACAATATGGGCCGTTTCCGGGTTGGGAATAAGATGATTGCGGTCATCCGGGTCTGCCAGATAGCCATACGGTACTTCTCCATTGACACGCTCTCCCCGCTGGGCCTTGGCCTGTTTGACAGCCCGGATTTTCTTGGATGTGTCGCGGGCGTAAAACTCATTGAACCAATTCCTCAGAGGGGTAAATTCGTTGTCCTCTCGCGCTGTGTCCACACCGTCATTGATAGCGATGTAGCGCACATCGTACTCCGGGAAAACGATTTCGATAAGTTCCCCGGTTTTCAGATAATTTCGGCCCAGGCGGGATAAGTCCTTGGTAATGACCGTCGCCACATTTCCGGCCTCAACTTCACGGAGCATGGCTTGAAGCCCCTCACGCTCGAAGCTGACCCCGGAAAATCCATCATCCACGAAAAAGCGGGTGTTCAGGAAAAAATGTTCATCAGCGTACCGTTGTAAAATCAGCTTTTGATTTTGGATGCTCTCGCTCTCCCCAGCCTGCATATCCTCTTGGCTCAACCTGCAATAGAGGGCGGTAATTTTGCCTGCCTGCAACATGGTAGTCCTCCTTTCTGGCGGCAGGCAAGCATGGTTATGTACTGATGCCATTTTACCACAAACTGCCGCCCGTGTCAGCTCAAAAATTCACTGTTTGTCGAATATTCTGCTCTGCTCCAAGTCCTTTTTGATAAGTTTCCGGATTTTTCCGTCCAGGCTGTCAGTTGCCCGGTCGCTGGATGAAGCACAGACAAGATAGGTCGTTTTGCCGATCTGATGTTTTGTCAGGGAAAGGGTAAGCTGTTCCT
>OFFE01002590.1_pt1 | contig 10617 bp, 11 predicted proteins | sample 1521371 | NCBI WGS metagenome assembly OFFE01 (sample SAMEA3504131, study PRJEB24116) | mouse gut metagenome | biome: mouse gut; feature: mouse-associated habitat; material: faeces | place: Denmark | collected 2011 | reverse complement strand
GATTGTTGACGAGCCTGCCAGCGTTCCCGGAGCAGAGCCGTCCGGCCCGTCGGTATTCAGCACGTTCCAGTCGCTTCCGACACGGGAATACCTCACTATCCGGCTGGACGACGACGACGTGATGGAGATCAATGAGGGAGGAGCTGACTGGCTGAACTCCGCCCCGGTGTTCGATTATGCGGACGAGGCAGCCGGGAAAGTAGTCCGGGTACTTTATGACTGCACCGACGAGCATAACAAGGCGTTTAATCATGCCGTACTTACAAACTGGCTTTATGAAGTGGCCGGGGCATTTTGGGTACAGGAGGTTACGCCGCAGAAGATCACCATAACCGTAGACCGCCGGAGCATGGACGCAGACAGCACCCCGGAGGGAAACCTCACGGACTATCTTGCGGAGAAGAATTTTCCCCCGGAGCGTATCGGGGAGATTATAGAGCTGGCGAGGCCGATTATCGCAGAGGCGACGGAAAAGGCGACCACGGAGCGGCATACGGGGCTGTTTGTCCCGGTAGAGATTGAGGTCAAGAACTACCGCAACTACCGGGAGGAAACTTTCTCTTTTGAGGATATCCAGTTTTGCACGATCAACGGCAGCAACGGCGTAGGAAAGAGCAGCCTGTTCATGGACGCTATGGCGGACGCACTTTTTGAGGAAACCCGTGAGGGAGAGCTGACAGGCTGGATTTGCAACGACCCGGACGCACGGAGCGGCGCAATCAAATTCACGTTCAAGCTGGGCGACCGCCTCTACCGTGTGACCCGTACCCGGCAGAAAAGCGGCAAGGCGACGCTCAATATTGCGGAGTTTATCGAGGGCGAATGGGTAGACCGCAGCAAGGAAAAATTCAAGGACACCCAGCAGGAGATCATCAACATCATTGGCATGGACAGCCTCACGCTGAAAGCCTGCGCCCTTATCATGCAAGACCAGTACGGCCTCTTTTTACAGGCAGACAAAGAGGCCCGCATGAATATCCTCGGCAGCATTTTGGGGCTGGGAATTTATGCAGGCATGGAAACGCTGGCGGCGGAAAAGGCCACGGATACAAACCGCACTATCCGCACCCTTGCAGACAAGGCGGAAACCATTACCGCCGGATTACCGGATAAGGCAGAGCTGGCGGCGCAGATCGAGGCAACGGAGGAGCGGCGGAAAAGGCTTGAGGAGCAGGCGCAGGAAAAGGCGGCAGAGGTGGACGGCCTCAAGGTCAAACTGAATACGCAGATTGAGGCGGCAGGCCGGGTAATCAAGCTCAACAGCAAGATCACCACGCTCACGGCACAGAAAGCCACCAAAGAGGCCGCAAAGACCTCGCAGGTAGGAATTATCACGGCAGCCGACACAATCCTCGCAGGAGAGGCGGAGATCACCGCAGGCGTGGAAAAGCTCAACACCCTTTTGGAGCAGGAAAAAGAGCTGATTAAGGGCAAGGCCACCTATGACAACCTTGCCGCCCGGAAAAAGCAGATTGAGGGAGCGATCACGCTGGCGGAAACCTCGGCAAAGGAAATGAGGGAGAAAAAAGCCGCCCTTACGCTGATGAAGATTGGCCCCTTACAGCAGGCCCTCTCCCGTGAGGAGGAGCTGGCCGGGAAACACGCAGAGTACGAAAAGACGGCCAGCCGGATTGCGGAACTGGAAGCCCTCGCCCCGGACTACGAGGCGAAGAAAGCAGCGGTACAGACGGCGCAAGCGGAGGTAGACCGCCTTGACCGGGAATATAAGGCGGCGCACGAACGCCTCACGCTCCGGCTCGACACCCTGCGGAAAAAGGTGGAGCTTTTGAATGACAGCGGCTGCCCGGACGTGGAAAAGGCAAGCTGTAAATTCCTTGCAGACGCATTGGAGGCGAAAAAGCAGCTCCCGGCAGCAGGGGCGGCGATAGCAGACCTTGAAAACGAGTATGCAGAGAACCGTCTGAAATCGTCAGAAGCCCTCACAGCCGCACAAAACGCATTAGGCGACAGTTTGTACCACCCGGAGGAAATCGACGCTCTCCGTGGCGTTCAGCGTGGCCTTGAGGCGGCAGAAAAGGAATACAACAGCCTCGAAGCGCAGAGGAATGAGCTGAAACTGCTTACCGAGAGGGCGGAGGAGCTTGAGAAAGCCGTCACGGACGCAGAGGCGACCGCTGAAAAGGGCAAGGCAGAGCTGGCGGAGGTTACGGCACAGCTTACCAAAGTAGCGCAGGCCAGCGCAGACTATGACCGCCTGCAGGCAGAGATCGCAGTTGCCCGGCAGTGGACGGAGAAAGAAAAGCAGCTCCCGGTAGCACGGGAAAAGAAAGCGGCAGCGGCGCAGCGTGTCCTTGAGCTTGATACAGAGCTGGAAACCATTGAGGAGGAGATTGCCGAAGCACGGGAGGAGCTGGCGCAGGAGCAGAGCAAGACCGTCGGAAAAGAGGTATTACAGGCGCAGGTGGACGGCGCAGAGGAAATGATTAAGACTTTGCAGGAACACGCCCGGAGCGCAGATGTGACGCTGGGAGGCCTCAAGAAGCAGTTGGAGCAGGCGGAAAAGAGGCTTGCGGAGGCGGCGGAGCTTCAGAAGCAGATGAACGAGCTGGGAGGCAAGGCTGCCGGGTACGAGGAGCTGAAAAAGGCATTTTCGCAGGACGGCATACCGCACAACATTATCCGCAGCATTATCCCGATCTTTGAGGCGACGGCGACCAATATTCTCGGTCAAATGTCGCAGGGGCATATGAGCGTGGAGTTTGTGACAGAAAAGATACTGAAATCCAACAGCAAGAAAGAGGTCACGACCCTTGACATCATCATCAACGACAGCGACACCGGGCGGCTCCCGTACATGAGCAGGAGCGGAGGCGAACGGGTAAAGGCGGCACTCTCTGTAATCCTTGCTCTCTCGGAGATCAAGAGCAGCAAGGCAGGCGTACAGCTCGGATTTCTGTTTATCGACGAACCGCCTTTCCTCGACGCACCGGGAGTACAGGCATATTGCGACGCACTTGAGGCTATCCAGCAGCGGTATGGTAATCTCAAGGTAATGGCGATCACCCATGACCCGGCTATGAAGTCGAGATTTCCGCAGAGTGTTGATGTAGTAAAGACGGCAGAGGGCAGCAAAGTTATTTATGAATGATAAACGGGGCTATCCGGGGATTTCCACCCCGGATATGCCCGAAAAAAAGGAGGTGTAGTCGTTGGGACGACCACGAAAGCAGACGGTAGATTACTTTCCGCATTTTGTCAGCACGGACAGCCGTACAAAATTCATACTTGAACAGAGCTGGGGGAACGACGGGTATGCCTTTTGGTTTAAGCTGCTGGAACTGCTCGGACGGAGCGAGGGACACTACTACGACTGCTCGGCAACGGCAAACGAGAAATACCTCGTTGCCTTGATGAAACTGGATAAGGACACGATCAGCGAAATACTTGAGGTACTGGCAGACCTCGGAAACATTGACAAGGAACTTTGGGAGGAACGTAAGGTCATTTGGTGTCAGAGCCTCGTGGATAATTTGCAGGACGTATATTCAAAGCGGACGGTATCAGCACCCAAAAGGCCATTTACAGAACCGACAGAGGAGGAAAGCTCGGCCCCTCCGCCCCCGGCAGAGGAAAAGCCGCCGGAGGACAAACCGAAGAAACGAGGCAGGCCGCCGGGGACAGGGGCGAAGTCGAAAAAGTCCGGGCCGCTGTCGAAAGAGCAGCAAGCATTATTTGATAGATTTTATGCGGTGTACCCGAAAAAGGTAGACCGGGCCACAGCAGAGAGGGCATGGGCGAAAATAGACCCCACGCCGGACGAGGCTATGACAGAGAAGATTATACAGGCGGTGGAGGCCTCAAAGAAATATGACAGCCGTTTCCGGGAGAGGCAGTACATACCGAACCCGGCGACCTGGCTGAATGCAAAAGGCTATCTGAATGAGTACACGCAGGAGGGAGGCAATAACTATGGCAGATTTAACCCGGATAGGGGACGTGATGAACAGCCCCCGGCAGGAAGTCCCGGAGGCTTCAAGCCGTCGGGAGGTTTCAAAGGCAACTGACAATATCATCACCCCGGCGCAGGCACGGGAAAGAGGAATACAGTGGGAGAAAGAGCCGCCGGAATGGGGGAAGTGCGAACATTGCGGAAAAGAGCTTGAGGCAGAGGGGATTGTACTCGGCGGAAAGATTTTTATGTGGAAACCGATAGCTCCCCGGTGCAAGTGTGAACAGGCGCAGGCATATTGGGCGGAGTATGACAGGAAAGAGGCAGAGCATAAGGTGGTCGAGGAGGAGGCAGAACGCCGGAGGGCCATGCAGGAGAAGATCAGCAGGCTACTCGGACAGAGCGGCATAAAGAAGCGTTTCCAGCAGCGGACATTTCCGAACTTTCGTTGTGACACCGCCGGGCGCAAAGCGAATTATACCATAGCCAAAAACTATGCGGATAACTTCGCATACCACAAGGCAAAGGGGGATGGCCTCTACATAGAGGGGACGAACGGGACAGGAAAGACGCACCTTGCGGCGGCGATTGCCCTGCAGCTTATCGGGGAGGGAATACCCGTAATATGTAAGACCTCAAGCGACCTTTTGCAGGATATTAAGCGGTCTTTCAGCTTCGAGGGAGCGAAAGAGCATGAGGTACTGGATATTTACAAGAAAGTGGATTTGCTGATTATTGACGACCTCGGAAAAGAGCAGTGTAGCGATTGGAGCATGAGTACCCTCTACGCCATTATGAACGACCGCTACGAGGACATGAAGCCGACCATTGTAACCACGAACTACAACGCCGAGGATTTGGCGGACGCACTTACCCCGAAAGGGTATGACAACACCAAAATCGTGGCGATCATAAGCCGCCTCAAGGAAACCAGCGAAGTAATGACTATGGCGTGGGAGGACATTAGAGGCAGCGTATAAGGAGGATTTCAATGCAAGACGGAGTTTTTTACATACAGGCCCGTCGCTGCTTGAGGTGTGGACGGCTCCTTACCAGTAAAGAGGCAGTCGAGCGAGGGTATGGCTGCCAGTGCGCAGCGCAGGCAAAGAAAGCAGAGGAGGCTCTAAAACCGATACCGGGGCAGTTGGAGCTATTCGACCTTATCCCCGGAGAACAGGAGGAATGATATGGGATATTTGAAAGATATTCACGGCATGACGCTGCTCGGTAACGTGCCGGAGGGGACTTGCCCGGAATGTGCGGTACCGCACGACCCGGAGCAGCCGCATAACCGGGACAGCCTTGCATATCAGTATAAATTTTACGACCAGCACGGACGCTGGCCGACATGGGCGGACGCTATGGCGCACTGCCCGGAGGAGATCAAGAAACACTGGACGCAGGCATTGAGAGAGCGAGGTGTGAAGATATGACGGAACGGGAAAAGCAGTACAGGGAGGAGCTTTTTAAGCTCATGCAGGAAAACCCGGATTTACCCATAGCGCCAATGGTAGACGCTGATATTGTGGAGGACGATTGCGGCTACTGGCTCGGAGCGTGGGGCAGGGCAAGTGTTGACGAATATTTATTTGCAGAGAGAAGCGAGAAAATGCTGTTCAAGAGTGACGACGACGTATTTGGAGCATTGGAAAGCTACATGAGCTATGAGGAGTTTGAAGCCCTCCCGGAGTCAGAGAGCGAGTGCAGACATTACTATAATAAACTCCCGTGGATTAAGGCGATCATTGTTTATATCAATTTACCAGAGTAAGGGCTACGAGTTACAAAATAAATATAAAAATTTCGGAGGAGAAGAAATGTATAGCAATCGCAGAACGTCAAATTTTGAAACATTTGAAACGGTAGTTTTCATGTTGGTAATTATTATTTTTATTTCACTTACTCTCGCTGAGTGTGGGAGATCAATAGATAAGGGAAGTGATTTTTATACAGAGGTCGGAACCGTTACGGACAAAGGCGTAAAGAGGAACGGCGACAGCGATAAATACCTTGTCTATACAGTGGGAGAGAGCGGAGAAATTCGAGTATATGAAATTACGGATAGCTTTGTTGCCGGAAGATTTAACTCGTCAGATGTTTATGCTGGAATAGAGGTGGGAAAAACATATGAATTTACATTAGCTGGTGAGCGCAATGAGTTTATGAGCTGGTACCCGAATATATACAGTTACTTAGAAATCTTTAGCGGAGGTGCAAAAGAGGAATGAATATTGAGTCAAAATACCTAAATGTCCTTGAAAATCACGGCTGGGCGGTGAGCAGTTACACAGACGACGGCAGGGTAGAGCTTGAGAAATATTCCCCGGCAGGTGAGGACTTTTCAATATGCGTCGGAGTAGAAAACCTCCCGGCAGAGGTCAGAGAGTATGCCGCAGGCTTTGGCATTGATGAACACATAGAAATGTGGATTGAGGCAAGGAAAAACGGCGTAAGCGGCGTACCGTCTACCCGTGAGCTGGTAAAGGACGCAGAGGACATTGACAAAATGCTACAGGAGATAGCGGCGGCATTATCAAGGGCGGAGGAGGCGAGCGAGTGCGATACATGAAATTGACGCAAGCAGAGAGGGACAGACACCCCTCAATCCATTACACCGGGAGCGTCCGGGGAATGAAAAAACTCGGATTTTGGGGAAAGCATGACCGTTGTGTGAGGTGTGGACAGTATATCTACAATCTTTCAAGAGTGATAGGAACGGGATTTCCGTGGAGATAAAGGAGGGGCAGACATTGACAGAGAAATCACAAATTGTCACGGGCGACGCATTGAGCGTACTCCGCCGGATTTCGGACAACTACATAGATTGCTGCGTTACCTCTCCGCCCTATTATGGCTTGAGAGATTATGGTATAGACGGACAGATCGGCCTTGAGAGGACGGTTGACGAGTATATCTACAACCTTGTTGGCGTTTTCAGAGAGGTACGCAGGACGCTCCGCCCGGACGGAACACTATGGATAAATATAGCAGACACCTATTCACAGAGCAGGCGCATGGGAGGGTATGCAAAGAAGAAAGAGCTATGCCTCATTCCTTACCGCCTCATACTGGAACTGCAGAAAGACGGCTGGTATGTGAGGCAGGACATTATTTGGAACAAGCCAAACGCCATGCCGGAGAGCGTAAAAGACCGCTGCACAAAGAGCCATGAGTACATCTTTCTGCTGACAAAATCGGACAGGTACTATTTCGATTATGAGGCGATAAGGGAGCCTGCGGTAGGATTTAACAACAGGCCGCCAGCAGGCAGCCGGGGAGCGGCCACACCGAACCAACGCAAGAGAAAAGGGAACGCCAAAACATTCAGAGGCGGCGGAGCTTATACCAATCACGGAAGCTTCAATAATTCAGCCGATACGGAGCGGGAGAGCCACGGAAACAGCGAGAATGAAACCGGGCTTAGAAATAGGCGCAGCGTTTGGAATGTTGCGACACAGGGCTACTCTAAAGCGCATTTTGCTACATTCCCGGAGAAGCTCATTGAGCCTTGCATACTGGCAGGTTGCCGGCCGGCCGGAATTGTCCTCGACCCGTTTATAGGCAGCGGCACGACGGCGGTAGTAGCAGAGAAAAACGGCAGGGATTTTATAGGCATTGACCTCAACCCGGAATATACAGAACTTTCAAAGGAAAGGCTTGAGAGCGCACAGGAGGGATAATGGATATATTTACAGTTTTCATAACACAAATACACAGCGAGAAGCTCGGAAAAAGAGGTGTGTTTGTAGAAGCTGACACAGATTGCTATGGAAAGCGGAAAGAAAGCCTTTATTTTCCAAATAGCATTTGGAAAAGGGTAAAGGCGCAGGGGAAATTCATTGAAACAGAGGCAAGGGACAAGGCCTACGGAGAATATGTTGAGGGCTTGAACGATTACGAATATTATCGCCGTTTCGAGTACGATATTCAGAAATTTACAGACGAGGAACTTGTGGCAGAGATAAATCGCAGGGCTGCAGAGCCGGGATTGTTTTGCAAAATCGGATTTGAAGTTAAAGCAATAGTCAAAAAGAGATAGGAGGATATGACAATGGCAGAGGTAAAAATCACACAGAAGCAGAACGCAGGAGATTACAGCACAGAAACGACATTTGAGGCGAAAGATATCGACGACCTCAATGAGAATTTGATTAAGGGGCTTTTTGTATGCCGGGAAGTAGGACAGGCGGAGCAACCGGAGATAAAGCCTCGGCAGGCGTGGGTAATTACGGAGCAGCCCGGAGTAAAGCATGATGTTGTGGCAATCTACGACAATGCAGGTATTCCCTCCATTATGCACCGTTTCACCAAAACAACCAACAAGGAACTGTTTGGAGGCAGCGAAAAGACGCACCCGGCATTTGTTATCGGCGGCGTAGAGTACGACGAGATTTATATTTCCGTCTATCCCAACTGCGAGATCAACGGAAAGCCGTACAGCCTGCCCTATCAGAAGCCCTGGACGAATATCACGAACGACGACGCAGCAAAGGCGTGTTTCAGTAAGGGAGAGGGCTGGCACCTGCTTACAGCGGCAGAATGGGGACTGTTGGCGGACACCAGCCTCATGCTCGGAACGCTCCCCCACGGAAACACAAACGGCGGAAAGTACCATGCAGACCCGGAGGAACACGGGGAGGAATACGACAACAGCAGCAAGACCCTCACAGGTAGCGGCCCGGCAACATGGACGCACGATCATACACCGGAGGGAGTACACGACCTTTGCGGTAATGTATGGGAAATGGTGCGTGGCCTGCGGATAAAGAACGGCAGATTGCAGGCGGCAGAGAATAACAACGCAGCATTGGACATTGACCTCACACAGGAGGGCGACGGCTGGCAGCCGATTTACGACGACAACGGGGAAAACATTGCGGTGTCTGTATCGGACGAAGAAATTACAATATGCACGGCGACGGAGATTGAGCAGGACTATACCGGGACGGAATGGGAGAACGTGAGTATTGAGTGTGAGAGCGAACGGCTCAAAGAGCTTGCATTATTCCCCGGAGAGCCGGAGGCATATTTCTATGTTGACAGCACCGACGGCGAATATTTCCCGTTTCGTGGTGGCGGCTGGTACAACGGTGCGTACGCTGGTGTGTTCTACTTCAACGGCTACCACTCCCGCGCGTTTGTGAGCTGGGACGTGGGCTTCCGCTCCGCTTTAATTCGATACTCTGGCGACTCTGGCGATCTGGATAATCTGGACGGCAAAGACGGCAAGCAGACCGACGAACCGAGAGAAGAAACCGCCGCGCCGTCGTTCGACGCGCTGCCCGGCCCCGTACAGTTACCCACGCTTGTGCGGCTTATACTGGCCCGCCAGCTGACTGTCCTCTACGAAGCGGCAGGCGGCAAGGATCCCGAAGGCTTCAAGCGCATAGCGAACACGGCCACCGACAAGGAGCTCCAGCAGGCTGCGGCCCTCTCGCTGTCTCTGTCTCAGGTGAACGCGGCCGTGGAACTTTATCGCAACGTGAGCCAGCAGCTCAAAATTGCCAACACCCTGACGCTGACGATCGGGAAGGAGGCGGCCGACCATGAATAACCTCCGCGAAGTTTTCCAGAAATATGCGGCCGTCGTGTTCTTTGATACCGAAACAAGCGGGCTCGACGCCGACACCTGCCAGATCATAGAGCTGGCGGCGATCCGGATCGAGCAGACCGGCCGGGGCACCCTCCGAGTGGTGAAAACCTTCGACGACTTCATAAGGCTGCCGGAGGGCGAAAAACTGCCGGAGAAGATCACAGAGCTGACGGGGATCACCGACGAAATGCTGGAAAAGGAAGGGCTCGACGAGAACGACGTCGTGTACGACTTCGAGGAACTGCTCGACGACACAGCCGGGCCGGTGCTGCTGGCAGCACACAACGCCCAGTTTGATCTCCAGTTTGCCGGAACCATGGCTGAACGCTACGCGCAGCCCTGCGCCGAGCTTCTGGCCCGCGCCGACTACCTCGACACCCTGACCGTGTATAAAGACCGGCGGCCATATCCTCACAAGCTGGCGAACGCGATCGCGGCCTACAAGCTGGAGGACAAGGTGCAGAACTCCCACCGGGCGATCGACGACGTGGCGGCGCTTTTCGAGGTATGCAGGGCCATGGACGACGAGCGGGCCGACCTTCTGGAGTATGTGAACATTTTCGGCTACAACCCGAAGTACGGCGTCGCAGGCCGCCGCCTCGCTGGCGTGACCTACTGGCCGCAGCGCTTCAACAAGTTTATGCAGTCGCCGGGCTATACGCTCCCGGCACTGGCAAAGAAAGGAGCGAAGGCATGAGCAACGCCGTTATGATAACCCTGATTATTTGCGTGACGCTGATCGCGCTCAGTCTGATAAACAAGAAAAAGAAATAGGAGGCAGAACCATGGAAAGAAGCGAAAATCTCGCGGGGGGGGGGAAAACGCATGAACCACAACACCCCGCTGACGCCGGAGCAGCGGGAACTCGCCGCCCGGCACCACCAGACAATATACTCATACCTCCGGGGCAAAAGGCTGGACGCCTCGGAGTGGTACGACGTGGCCGTGTTCGGCTACCTTCGGGCCGTCCGGCTCTACACCGAGCGGCCGGAGCTCCAGCACTATTCCTTTACCACCATAGCAGGCAAGACCATGAGCTCGGAAATTGACAAGGAGCGCAGGAAGGCACGGCGCAGGATCCAGCCCCTCAGCCTCGACGCAGAGCTGAGCGAGG
>OFFE01002589.1_pt1 | contig 10617 bp, 6 predicted proteins | sample 1521371 | NCBI WGS metagenome assembly OFFE01 (sample SAMEA3504131, study PRJEB24116) | mouse gut metagenome | biome: mouse gut; feature: mouse-associated habitat; material: faeces | place: Denmark | collected 2011 | reverse complement strand
GAAGGAGGGGGAAATCTTCCCCTCGGGCATCGGCAGGGGCAGGAAGCGTACTACGGAGAAGGCCATCAGCCTGCTGCTGGACTACCTGGAGGAGAACGGGAGGGCCATGGGCCGCTACAGCATCGCCATCGGCTTCGGGTACGACTACGAGGAGGCTGTGGCATTCCGGGAGCACACGCTGGAAGTCCTCAGGGGCCAGGGATATGACGTGGGCCGGGAGGACATCCCCATCTACCAGATCGGGGCCACCATCAGCGTGCACACCGGGCCCTATCCCCTGGGCTTCGGCATCATTGAGAAGGGCATTGCCTGAGGCGCATGATCCGCAGAGAGAAGCCCGCCCGCTGCTCGGGGCGTTGGAGCGCGGGAAAGGGCTGACGGGGCGCATCGCATACAGGGCGGGAAGGCTTCGCAAAGCAGCAGCGTGGCTGCCGTTCCTGTGGAGCAGTTTGACTACAGATATGTGATGTTATATACGATTACAGGGCTCCGGTGCAGTGCATCAGGAGCTCTTTTATATCGGAGAAGCAGTAGTCCGCGGGATAGGGGGTGTCCGCCATGTCCTCCGGCTTCGCCTCCCCGGTGAACACCACGCAGGTGTCCACGCCGCCGTTGATGCCGCAGGCGATGTCGGTGTAGAGCCTGTCCCCCACCACCAAAGTCTCCTCCCTGGAAAAACCGGACAGGGAAAGGCCCAGCTCCACCACGCTGGCGCTGGGCTTGCCCAGGTAGACGGGCTTCCTGCCGGTGGCGTCCGTGAGCATGTTGCAGATGGCGCCGCAGTCCGGGACGAAGCCGAAGTCGATGGGGCAGCACAGGTCGGGATTGGTGCCGTAGAAAGGCGCGTCCGTGGTGGAGAGCGCCCTGCAGGCCTGTATCAGTTTTTCGTAGGTCAGCTCGCTGTCATAGGCGGCTACGATGCAGTCGATATCCCCGTCTGCGGTTTCCGTGACGCGCAGCCCGTTCTTCTCAAGCTCCGCTGTGAAGGAGGCCGTGCCCAGGACGAAGATTTTCCCCTGGGGAAAATGCTCCTGCAGGAACCGCAGCGTCATGTAGCCTGAGGTGATGAACTGGTCCTCGGTGGTCTCCAGACGGAAGGCCCGGCGGAACCTCTCCACATAATCCTGGCCGCTGCGGGTGGAGTTGTTGGTGATATAATAGGCCCTGCCTCCGACCGCGTCGATGTGCGCCAGAAGCTCGGCGCTGCCCTCATAGAGGGTATCCCCCAGGGCCAGGGTGCCGTCTATGTCGAAGAGGAAGAGTTTTTTGCGTCTTAACCGGTTCAGATCTGCATTCATTTCTGCATTCATTTCAGTCGCCCACCTCCTTGCTGATTTCCCACCCAGTATACCATGATACCCTGCGGGATTCAACAGAAAGCTGGCGGCCCCCCATAAAAGAGCGGCAAAAGAAGCTGGCGCAAACGGCCCGGCCGTGTTATGATAATGGAAAAGGAAACATGCCCCGGGGAGAGATGGGCGGGGCGGAAGTGAGGGAAAGATGAAACTGATATCCTGGAACGTGAACGGCCTGCGTGCCTGCGTGCAGAAGGGCTTCATGGAATATTTTAAGGAGGCGGACGCGGACATCTTCTGCCTGCAGGAGACCAAGCTGCAGGGCGGCCAGATAGAGCTGGACCTGCCCGGCTATCATCAATACTGGAACTACGCGGAGAAAAAGGGCTATTCGGGCACGGCCCTCTTCACAAAGGAGGAGCCGCTGAAGGTGAGCTGCGGCATCGGCGTAGAGGAGCATGACCACGAGGGCCGGGTCATAACGGCGGAATATAAAGATTATTACGTCATAACGGTATATGTGCCCAATTCCCAGAGAGAGCTCACGAGGCTGGCCTACCGCATGGAGTGGGAGGCGGCTTTCCTGGACTATATCAGGTGCCTGGAGAAGGAGAAGCCCGTCATCTACTGCGGCGACCTGAATGTGGCCCACAGGGAGATCGACCTGAAGAACCCCAAATCCAACCGCCGCAACGCCGGCTTCACGGACGAGGAGCGGGAGTGCTTCACCCGGGTGCTGGAAAACGGCTTCGTGGACACCTTCCGCCATTTCTATCCGGATCTGAAGGATGCCTATTCCTGGTGGTCCTACATGGGACGGGCCAGGGAGAAGAACGTAGGCTGGCGCATCGACTACTTCGTCACCTCCGGGAGCCTGAAGGAGCGCCTTGCGGACGCGAAGATCCACCCGAACGTCTTCGGCTCCGACCACTGCCCGGTGGAGCTGGACTTGAAGGCATGACGGCATCAGCGTCTCGGAAGCGCCCTGGGCGGCAGCGCCGTGGCCGGGGAGCTGCCGGGCCTGGCGCTGTCCTGTCTGAATGCAAGAAAGGATTCGGATATTTATGAGCCTGCAATTCTACTTCGGCCCCTCCGGAGCCGGAAAAAGCCGTATGTTATATGAAGAGATCACCCGCCGGGCCCTGCAGAATCCAAAGCAGAACTTCCTGGTCATCGTGCCCGACCAGTTCACCATGCAGACCCAGAAAGACCTGGTGCTCCTAAGCGACCGGGGCGGCATCCTGAACATAGACGTGCTCAGCTTCGGGCGCCTGGGGCACCGCATCCTGGAGGAGGTGGGCGGCCGGGAGATTCCCGTGCTGGACGACACGGGCAAGAGCCTGGTGCTCCAGAAGGTGGCGGCCGGCCTGAAGGAGGAGCTGCCCACCCTGGGGAGCTTCCTCCACAGACAGGGCTATATCCACGAGGTGAAGAGCGCCATCTCCGAATTCATGCAGTACGGCATCGGCGCGGAGGATGTGGGGAAGCTGATCGCCTTCGCGGAAAAGAGAGGTGCCCTGGTGCAGAAGCTGAGAGACCTGCAGAAGCTGTACAGGGGCTTTCTGGAATACATCCAGGGCAATTTCATCACCACCGAGGAGACTCTGGACGTGGTGCGCCGGGCCATGCCGAAGTCCGGGCTCCTGCCTGGAAGCGTGGTGGTATTCGACGGCTTTACCGGCTTTACGCCCATCCAGACCCGGGTGATCTCCCAGTTGATGTGCCTTTGCGGAGAGGTGATCGTATCGCTGACCATGGGGGAGGGGGAAGATCCTCATGTGCCGGAGGGGGAGCAGAACCTGTTCTATCTGAGCAAAAAGACAGTGGCAGACCTGGGCAGGCAGGCGGAGGCGCTCTCCGTGGAGCGTAGGCAGGACGTCACGATTCTGCCTGTGCCCGAGGGGGAGGCCCCTGTGGCCCGGGTGGAAAAAAGGGGGCCTTCAGGGAAGACGGGCTGCCTTGTCAGGTACAATACATTCCACCGCTTCCGGAAGGCCCCTGCCCTGCGGCATCTGGAAAAGCATCTGTTCCGCTTCGGCCAAAGCCCCTGTGAAGGGCAGGACGGGGGGGAGATTCGACTCTTTGAGACCACGGATCCGAAAGAGGAAGTGCGCCAGACCGGCCTGGAAATCTGCCGCCTGATCCGGGAGGAGGGGCTTTCCTTTCGGGACATTGCCGTCATCCTGGGGGACTTGCCGGGATACGCCCCTTATATAGAGACGGAATTTGCCCAGATGGACATCCCCTGCTACATCGACCGCACCAGGAAGATCACCCTGAACCCCATGATAGAATACATCAAAAGCGCTCTGGAGCTGTATCGGAAGGATTTTTCCTACGAGTCTGTCTTCCATTACCTGCGCAGCGGCCTGGCGGACCTGACATGGGAGGAGGCGGATCGGTTGGAGAACTACTGCCTGGAGACAGGCGTCAAAGGATACAGCGCCTATAGCCGCCTCTTCACCCGCAAGACCCGGGAGATGAAGCGCCTGGAGGAAGAGGGGGCCGGGGAAGGGGACAATCCGGGAGAGGCTGCCCTGGCGGAGATGAACGCCCTGCGGAAACGGATGATGGAGCAGGTGGAGATGCTGCACCTGAAAGGAAAGGAGCCTGTGAAGACCTATGTGAACGGCCTCTATGACTTCCTGGTGCGCAACAGGGTACAGCAAAAGCTCTCCGCGTACCAGACCCGCTTCGAGGAGGCGGGGGAGCCGGTGCGGGCCAGGGAATACGCCCAGATCTACCGCCTGGTGATGGAGCTTCTGGACCAGATCTACGCCCTGCTGGGGGAGGAGGACATCACCCTGAGGGAGTTCGCGGAGATTCTGGAGGCCGGATTCGATGAGATCCAGGTGGGCACCATCCCCCAGAACGTGGACAGGGTGCTGGTGGGGGACATGGAGCGCACCAGGCTCCAGCAGGTGAAGACCCTCTTTTTCCTGGGGGTGAATGACGGAAACATTCCCAAGGGGGCCTCCAGGGGCGGCATCATATCCGACATGGACAGGGAGTTCCTGCGGGAATCCGACCTGGAGCTGGCCCCCAGCCCCAGACAGCAGATGTACATCCAGCGGTTCTACCTCTACCTGAACATGACGAAACCCTCCCGCCATCTCTACCTGTCCTGGTCCAAGGTGAACAGCGCCGGGAAATCCATCCGCCCCGCCTATCTGGTGGACGCGGTGAGGAAGCTGTTCCCTGGGCTGGAGGTGCAGTATCCCCAGCAGCGGGACATCCTGGAGCAGATCGTCACCGGACAGGAGGGGGCGGGATACCTGGCCAGGGGGCTCCGAGAGTACGTGGAGGGCGCTCTGCGGGAGCGGGAAGAGCGGGAGTTCTTCACCATCTACCAGGTCTATGGGGAGGAGGAGCGCAGGGACAGGCGTGACTTCCTGACAGAGGCGGCTTTCCGGCGATACCGGGATACGGGGCTGTCCGCGGCGGTGGCCAGGGCCCTCTACGGTCTGCAGATCGAGACCAGCGTCACCCGCCTGGAGACCTATGCGGCCTGCGCCTATCGACATTTCCTCCAGTACGGCCTGACCCTGCGGGAGCGGCAGGAATTCTCCTTCGAGGACGTGGACATGGGGAATGTGTACCATGCCGTTCTGGAGCGGTTTGCCGGGAAGCTGAAGGACGAGGGCTATACCTGGTTCGATTTCCCCCGGGAATTCGCGGAGAGCGGCGTGCAGGAGGCGCTGGAGCGCTATGCCGCCGACTACGGGAGCACCGTCCTTTACAGCAGCGCCAGGAACGAATACGCCATCACCAGGATGGGGCGCATTCTGACCCGGACGGTCCTGACCCTGCAGAAGCATCTGCGCCGGGGGAGCTTCCGGCCCGAATCCTTCGAGCTCTCCTTTCAGCACGCAGATAATCTGGAGAGCATCAATGTATCTCTGTCAGAGCAGGAAAAGCTGCGCCTGCGGGGCCGCATCGACCGGATTGACGTGGCGGAGGACGGGGAGCATGTCTATGTCAAGGTCATCGACTATAAATCTGGCCACAGGAGATTCGACTTGGCGGCGCTCTACTACGGCCTGCAGCTCCAGCTCGTGGTCTACATGAACGCGGCCCAGGAGGTGGAGGCCGGGCGGTACGGAGATAAGGAGATTGTGCCCGCGGCGCTGCTGTACTACCGCATCGACGACCCTGCAGTGGAGACTCCGGTGGAGCTGACCGAGGAGGAGATTGAAGAAGAGATCGGAAAGCAGCTGCGCATGAACGGCGTGGTGAACGGCACCCCGGGCATCGTGGAGCTGCTGGACAGGGACATGGAAGCCAAGTCCGACATCATCCCCGTGGAGCGGAAGAAGGACGGCACGTTCTCCGCCCGTTCCTCCGTCTTAAGCGGCGAGGAGCTGCGCACCGTGTCCGACTACGTGAGCCGCAAGGTGGCGGAAATCGGCCGGGAGATTCTGGACGGAACCATCTCCCTGAACCCTTACGAAAAGGGCAGCGTGGAGGCCTGCACCTACTGTGCCTTCAAAAAAGTCTGCGGCTTCGAGCCCGCCATGCCCGGCTGCGAGAAGCGTAGGCTGGAGGACCTGGACCGGGAGGAGGCGCTGCGGCGGATGGAGGAGAGGTAGCGGCCGCCACCGCCTCCTTCCTCCGCCTGACCTCACGCGGATATCAAGCTCTGGGCGCTCTGGAATTGACGCGCCGGTGTACCAGTGCTCCCGCTGCGGCCAATCCTGCGGCTCCGATCAGGAGCATCCATATCAGACTCAGGCTGCTTTCCTCAGTCTGCAGTTCGCCGGCGCCGGATTCATTGGCCACGGAATCGAACTCGCCGGTCTTGGGGGAGAGGGCTTCTGTCCCCCGGGAGGCGTCTGCGCCGGCGGGAGCGGATTCGCCGCTGCCTCCGGAGGGCGCCCCGCTATTGCTTTCGCCTGTGGCATTTTTGTTTACTACAATGACGTAATCAGAGGCATGTGTAAATGTCAGATTCGTGATGCCGTCTTCGTTTATCTGGTGGCCGGTGACATATTCAAGCCCGCCGGCGCTCTCATTATAATAGTAGAGGTTCGCGTCAAGGCCCGCATAAGCCGTCCCGACATTGATGGTAAGGACAGCGCTGCAGCCGAAATCGCCGCTGTGGGCAAGGCTGAGCTGCATTGTCGGGCGGTTTCCGGCCACCTGGTCCACCATGTCCTGCGGAATGTGGGAGGTTCCGGTCTGTACGGAAAAGTCCACATCATTTGCATGGTCTGCCGTCACATCCCGGCCGTTCACAGTCCAGACGATTCCGCCTCCCATGTCGAAGGAGATAGTGACGTCCTGCCCTTTCACGCTGTCAAGCACATCGCTGGGCACAACGGATGCGCCGTTCATCTCTACGCTGATCTGCTCTCCGGCAGAGGCGTTGGCGACCTCGTCCTTGATGGCCGTCCAGCCTTCCTTGCCGGATTCACCGGAGATGGAGGGAACCATGGAGGGCGGCGTGGGGGTAGGGGCAATGGGGGCCTGTGTGGGTGCCGGCGATGCTGTGGAATCCGGCGCCTGTGTAGGTGCGGGCGATGCTGTGGAATCCGGTGCCTGTGTAGGTGCCGGTGATGCCGTGGAGCCCGGTGTCGTCGTGGGTGCTGGTGTCGCCGTAGGCTCCGGTGCCTGTGTGGGCACTGGTGTTGCGGTGGGCTCCGGCGGTGCCGAGGGTCCCGGTGTCGCTGTTGGTTCCGGCGATGCCGAAGGCTCTGGTGTCTCTGTGGGCGTTGGAGTTGGCTCAGGCTTGTATTCATAATGCATAGTTGCCTTTGATACTGTCGCTGCGGTATCCCCTATTTTACTTACGCTGTTCCACTGGGCCTCGGTGCCGGTAAAGTAGATGTCCTTTAGGGGGCAGCCTGTAAACGCTGCTATCCCAATTTCCGTTACACTGTCAGGAATTATGACAGTAGTAAATGCTGAACAGGAGGCAAAAGCAGACGCTCCAATGCTTTCCACGCCCTGGGGAATTTCGACCCCGGCAAGCGTGAGGCAGTTCTGGAACATGCCTTCACCGATACGGTCTGCGCTTTGGGGCAGCGTCACTCTGGCCAGGTAGTAACATTGTGTAAACAGATTGTCACCCAGCTTTACCTGTTTGTCGCCGGGGGCAAATGACACCATTGTCAGTGCCTGGCATTGGAAGAATGCGGAGGCACCAACTTCTCCGATGCTGGCAGGCAAATCGATGGAGGTGAGTCTCGCGCAGGCCCGGAACGCATTCTGATCGATTTTCTCCACCCCTTCGGAAACATTCACCGAACTAAGGTTTGCACATTCCCGGAAAGCGCTGTCGCCGATGGTCTTCACGCCGGAAGGGATGGTCACGGAGATGATTGACGACTTTCGGAAAGCGCTGTTTCCAATCATTGTCACGCTGGAGGGAATCTCCACGCCGAGAATGCCGGATTCCCAGAAAGCGCAGGCTCCGATAGTGGTAACACCATTTTCGATGATTACTGACCGGATTTCGCTGCTGTTATCGCGCCAGGGCTGCTCTGCGGCACTGCTGAAATCCGGCATGGCGCCGCTGCCGGAGATGGTCAGCGTCCCGGCCTTTGTCAGGTTCCAGGTGAGGCCTCCGTCAAGAGTTCCGCTTCCAATCGATTCGTTGGCGGAGGGATCGTCGGGCGGGATATAGCCCTCCGGGTAGCGGGTGATATAATGGCTGGTATCGCGCATCACCTCTTCCTTGGAGATTCCACGTCCCCAATGGACCTTGCCTTTATGGTCTCCGGTGCTGATGTTCCCCTCGGCCACCACCACGCCCGCAGCGTTCACTTCCAGCACGATTACGGTATGGGCATCATTGCTTACCCGCAGGATATCCCCGACCTTTATGTCCTCAAATGTAAAAGCGCCCTGTGCGTACATCCTTGCAGGCAGATTGCCGAATGCCGCGTCGCTGAGTATAAAGGCAAAGGCTACGCAGCCCACGGCACTAATATTGTGCCCATCAAGGGGACCGCCCTTCCATTTATAGTAGCCCGTTGAATCCGAATAAGGCTCATCGTTGGTCCATGTCGTTCCTTCCTTATACGCATCCTGATCCTTCAATGCGATCATGGCCGCATAGGCTTGTGCCGGTGTAGGGACTACGGCATCCGCAGCGGCGGCCTGCAAGGATGAGGATTCTTCCGCGGAAACCTCATCCCGGGGCAAAAGGATTTCCTGTGACAAGGTGTCCTTCTCCTGTGCCGCAGAATCCTCTACGGGCAAAGAATCATCGTCCTGCGGTGCTGAATCCTCTACGGGCGAAGAATCATCGTCCTGTGAGGCAGAATCCTCTGCGGGCAGAGAGTCATCGTCCTGTGTCGCAGAATCCTCTACGGGCAGGGAGTCATCATCCTGTGCTGTAGAATCCTCTGTAGGCAGAGAGGCGTCGTCCTGTGTCGCAGAATCCTCTGTGGACAGGGAGTCATCGTCCTGTGTCGCAGAATCCTCTGCGGACAGAGAGGCGTCGTCCTGTGTTGCAGAATCCCCTGCGGGAGAAGAGGCATCGTCCTGTGTCGCAGAATCCCCTGCGGGCAAAGAGTCATCGTCCTGTGACATAGAATCCTCTGCGGGCAGGGAGGTATCCTCCTGTGCCGCAGAATCCTCTACAGGCAGAGCGACTGCTTCCGGCAATAAGCCATCCTCCTGCGGCACAGCTCCCTCCTGGTGCAGAGAAATATCCCCCTGCGGCAATGGAACCTCCTGCTGGGCGCTGGCCATCGACTGGGAAGAAAGAAGCAGGCACAGCGCTAAAGCGACTGAAAGAACTCGTTGTTTCAATTTCAGAACCTCCTCGATTTTAGCTTTTTAGAACACTCCATCAAATATATCGGTATTCCCCTGGATTGTCAATACTCCAAAACGACCATCTGATGGCAGCAGAACTCCTCCACTTCATACTCCACGGCACCGCCTTTTTCGACAAAGGGAATCTCCTCCCTCTGGGGAGCCAGATAGGCCCGTTTAACAGCCCTCGGCAGCCTGAGCCGGACCTTGACGCCATGGACGGGCACCAGGTCCTCTATGACCTCCACGCCGCTGCCCCGCTTTACCGGAACCCCATAGAGCAGATGCTGGATATACCTGCCCTCCTGCTCCATCAGGGTGGCTACTCCCTGTGCGCCCAGGGTGGTCTCCAGAGTCTTCTCCCCGCCCAGCAGCAAATCCAGGGCATGCTGTACCATCCGTTTGGAAATCAGGGCCCCATGCCTGGCGTATTCGGAGAACACTTGCCAGCCGATGTAGATGCCGTCCTTCCCCCGGGTCATGCCCGTACATGGCTGGCGTTATGTAGTCGGGTTACTCGGAATTTTTAACTGTTAAGCAGTATAAGCTCCTTCCGCATGCCGCGCTGCGTATGCAATTGGGCGGAATTATGCATTGCGGATTTGATATTTTCAGTGTAAATTAAGAACAGCGGGATTACAATGTTTATTTCAATCAAAAATATGGAGATTTCAGCATGAGCGTGCGATATAACGGTTTCTTTGGGCGGATTGCCAATACAGTGAGGATAGAAGTGATGGAGGCTGGGCTGGCAGATCTGGGGAAGGACTGGCGGAGCGAGGATGTGTGTTCCCCCTACTCGCGGCTGTATTATGTGATATCCGGCATGGGATATCTGAGGACAAGAGACGGGGAAATCCATGTCCTGTACCCGGGACGCCTGTATTTGATTCCCAATGGCCTGTCTTACGATTATTTCTGCGAGGACAGGCTGGAGAAAGCGTATTTTCACATTAATGTGCTTTTGCAGGATCGGCTGGAGCTCTTCTATGGCTGCAAGGACTATTACGAGCTGCCGATAGGGGCTGCGGCCGTAGAGCGGATGAAAGGGTGGATTGTCAGTGACAGGACGGAAGATTTTTTCCATATGCAGGGGGAAATCTACCATGCGGTGGCAGTATTCATGAAAATGGCCGGGGTGGAAAAGAAGGTGGAGCGAAATTATTCGGAGATGGTTACCCGGCTGTTCGGGCTGTTGCCGGAGGTGAAGGTTTCCGTTCCGATGCGGGAGATGGCAAGGAGCCTGAATGTCTCCGAAAGCACACTGGCAAAGCGTTTCCGGAAGGAGACAGGTATGTCCATCGGAGACTACAGGCAGCAGCTTGCCATGAGCCGCGCCAGGCAGTTGCTGGCATTGGGGAAGCTGTCGGTGAGGGAGATTGCGGAGGAACTGGGGTATTGCGACCAGTTCTACTTCTGCAGATATTTCAAAGAGCGGCAGGGGATGACGCCCAGCGCATATAGACAGAGGTATGCGCAGGCCTATGACCGCTGACCGCCCTCGCCCCGTCAGGCATCCGCCCCTGCCATCAATAGCTGTTCCACAATCTCGGCATAC
>OFFE01002580.1_pt1 | contig 10668 bp, 9 predicted proteins | sample 1521371 | NCBI WGS metagenome assembly OFFE01 (sample SAMEA3504131, study PRJEB24116) | mouse gut metagenome | biome: mouse gut; feature: mouse-associated habitat; material: faeces | place: Denmark | collected 2011 | reverse complement strand
GTGAACATCAAGGCCCGGGCGGGCCAGGGGGGCAAGCTGTTCGGCTCCATCACCAGCAAGGAGATCTCCGAGGAGCTGAAGGCCCAGTTCGGCCTGGACGTGGGCAAGAGCAAGATCGTGCTCAGCGACCCCATCAAGTCCTTCGGGGCCTTCGACGTGAAGTGCAAGCTGGGCAGCGAGGTGTCCGGCGTGATCCACGTGCTGGCCATCGAGGACAAGTAACATGGCCAAAAAAGAGAAGGCACCCCCCGCCCCCCGCCGCTGGACCCCCAAGCAGGCCCTGTCCATCATCGGGCGGATCCTGGTGCCGTCCATGCTCATCGTGCTGGCGGCGGTCTATTTCCGGCAGGAGCTGCTGCTCCTCCCCGCCTTCCTCCTGTGGGTGGTGATGGCCCTGATCCTCTACAAATACTGGCGGTGCCCCCAGTGCGGCAAAACCCTGCCCAAGACGGGCAAAACCTTTGAGTGCCCCAAGTGCGGGGCCAAAATCGACTGAACACCGAAGGGAGGCCGGCCCATGCCCGCCGAGGAACTGATGGAACTGCAAATGCCCCACTCCGTCATGGCGGAGCAGTCGGTGCTGGGCTCCATGCTCATTGACGAGCGGTGCGTCCCCGCCGTCATGGAGCGGCTGCGGCCCGACGATTTTTACCTGCGCCAGAACCGCGCCCTGTTCGACGTGATGTTCACCATGTTCAACCGCTTCGAGACCATCGACCCGGTGACGGTGGTGGACCGGATGAAGCAGGCGGGGGCCTATGACGACAACACCGTTCCCTACCTGCGCCAGCTCATGGAGATCACCCCCACCGCCGCCAACGTGCTGGAGTACGTGGACATCGTGGCGGACAAGGCCCTGCTGCGCCGGGTGGGGGAGGCCGCCGGGGAGCTGGGGGAGCTGGTGCGGGCCGAATCGGGCACCGCCTCCCAGATCCTGGAGGCGGCGGAGCAGCGCATCTACGCCATCCGCCAGGGCCGCTCCGCCCGGGGGCTGAGCCACATCTCCTCCGTGATGAACGAGGTGTGGGAGACCATCAAGGAGCGGCAGGCCCAGGGGGGGGAGTTCCCCGGCATCTCCACCGGGCTGGTGGACCTGGACCGGCGGATCTCCGGGCTGAACGACTCCGACCTGATCATCGTGGCGGGCCGCCCCGGCATGGGCAAGTCCTCCCTGGCCATGAACATCGGGGTGGAGGCCGCCAAGCAGTCGGGGAAAAGCGTGGCGGTGTTTTCCCTGGAAATGAGCAAGGCCCAGCTGGGCCTGCGCCTGGTGTCCACCGAGGCCCTCATCGACAACAAGAAGCTGACCACCGGGCGCATCGTGGGGGAGGAGGAGTGGGGCCGGGTGGCCCTGGCGGTGGCCAGCCTCAGCCAGGCCAAGATGTACCTGGACGACGACGCCTCCCTGTCGGTGGCGGAGATCAACGCCAAGTGCCGCCGGATCGACGATCTGGGGCTGATCATCATCGACTACCTCCAGCTCATGACCTCCGCGGGCGGGCCCCCCAAGAATAACGAAAACCGGCAGCAGATCGTGTCCGATATGTCCCGGGCCCTGAAGCTGATGGCCAAGGAGCTGAACGTTCCGGTGATCTGCGCCTCCCAGCTCTCCCGCGCCAACGAGAGCCGCAGCGCGGGCCAGCGTCGCCCCATGCTGTCCGACCTGCGGGAGTCCGGGGCCATCGAGCAGGACGCGGACATCGTCATGTTCATCCACCGGGAGAGCTATTACGAGGACGACACGGAGAACCCCAACGTGGCGGAGTGCATCGTGGCGAAAAACCGCCACGGCGAGACGGGCACCGTGATGATGGAGTGGCGGCCCGAGTTCACCGTGTTCCGCAACCTGGCCTACCAGTACGACGATGAGGAGCTGTGATGGACGGCTTCCGGTTTGACCTGATCCCCCCGGGGGCGGGGGTGCTGTGCGCCCTGTCCGGCGGGGCGGACAGTATGTACCTGCTGTGCCGCCTGCTGGAGGGGCGGGAGAAATACGGCTGGACGGTGTACGCCGCCCACTTCAACCACGGCCTGCGCCCCGCCGCCCAGCGGGACGAGGACTTTGTCCGGGACTGGTGCAAGCGGCAGGGAGTGCCCCTCGCCGCGGGACGGGCGGACGTGCCCGCCTTCGTCCGGCGGGAGGGCCTGTCCGTGGAGGAGGGGGCCAGAATCCTGCGCTACCGCTTCCTGGCGGAGACGGCGGAGGCGGAGGGCCTGTCCCTCACCGCCACCGGGCATCACGCCGGGGACAACGCGGAGACGGTGCTGATGAACCTGATCCGGGGCTGCGGGCTGAACGGCCTGACGGGCATCCCGGAACGCCGGGGGGACATCGTCCGGCCCATGCTGAACGTGACCCGCCGGGAGATCGGGGACTATTTAAAGGAACACGGCGTCCCCCACGTGGAGGACGAGAGCAACGCCGACCCGGCCTTCACCCGCAACCGGGTGCGGCTCCGGCTCCTGCCCCTGCTGGAGGAGCTGAACCCCCGGGCGATGGAGCACATCTGCGCCGCCGCCGCCCGCCTGCGGGAGGACGAGGCGGAGCTGTCCCGGCAGGCGGAGCGGATCAGCGGCCAGGGGCTGGACATTCCGGAGGGGATTGCGGTGAATGTGGAGCCGCTGCGGGAGGCCCCCCGGCCCATCGCCCTGCGGGCCTGCGGGCAGCTGCTGGACAAGGCGGGGCTGTCCGGCGAATCCGTCCACCGGGAGGGGATGCTGGCCCTGGCCCTGGGGGACGACCCCTCCGCCCAAATCGACGTGCCGGGGGGAAGCGTGCGGCGGCAGTACGAGCTGCTGGCCCTGGCCCGCCAGACGGCTTCGGACGCGGAGCCGCCCGCCCCCAGGGAGCTGGCGGAGGGCGAGAGCCGCTGGGGGAGCTGGATCATCCGCTGTATCCCGGCGGAGTGTCCGGGGAAGGCATATGTCAGCCCCCGGGAGTTCTATTTGAGGCCGGGCCGCTACCTCATCCGCCCCCGGCGGGAGGGGGACGTGATCACCCTGGGGAAGCGTCCGTCAAAGACGGTGAAGAAGCTGATGATCGAGGGCCGCGTGCCCGCCTGCCGCCGGGAGCTGGTCCCCGTGGTGGACGGCGGGGGACGGGCGGCGGCCCTGGGGGGCTTCGGCCCGGATCTGGATTTTCTGGCGGAGCCGGGAAAGCCGGCCCTGCATATTGGATTACTTCCGGACGGAAGCAATCCATGCCATGCTCTGCGGCTGCCGACACTTTGCGGCGGCGGGCAAAGCGGCTTAAATCAAAAAGCAAAGGAGAATGAACATGATCCATCCAGACATTGAGCAGGTGCTCTACACCGAGGAACAGCTCCACAGCCGGGTCCGGGAGGTGGGGGAGCAGATCGCCGCCGACTACGCGGGCCGGGAGCCCATGCTGATCTCCGTCCTCCGGGGCTCCTACATCTTCATGGCCGACCTGACCCGGGCCATCAACCTGAACGTGACGGTGGACTTCATGGCGGTGTCCTCCTATGGGGCGGGCACCGTCAGCTCCGGGCAGGTGGAGATCAAGAAGGACCTGTCCGACTCCATCGAGGGCAAGGACCTGATCATCGTGGAGGACATCCTGGACTCGGGGAACACCCTGTACTACCTGATGGACGTGCTCCGGGCCAGGAAGCCCGCCTCCATCCGGATCTGCGCCCTCATGGATAAGCCGGACCGGAGGACCAAGCCCATCACCGCCGACTACGTGGGCTTCACCATCCCGGACGCCTTCATCGTGGGCTACGGCCTGGACTACGCGGAGAAATACCGCAACCTGCCCTATGTGGGGGTGCTGAAGCCCTCCGTCTACAGCGAGTAACGGGCGGAGCCCATGGGGGCCCCCGCAAAGCCGTACTTCAGGCTTTGTGGGGAGAGGAGGGACAACGGAATGAAGGAGCTTTCGCCGCAGGCGGAAGCGAGTGATATGAAGTTTGTCCCGACGAAAAAAGGAGAAAAACATCTTGAAGCAGCCAAACAAACTTGTAAGCATCGTACTGTATGTGGTCATACTGGCGGCCCTGCTGTGGGGGCTGTCCGTGTTCACCGGGGCGGGCCGGGGGGGCGAGATCGCCTACTCCGCCGCGGTGGACTGCTTCCGCCAGGGGCGGGTGGAGGAGTTCGTGGTGGGCGGGGACGGCACGCTGACCATGCGGCTCACCGACGGCTCCCTCCGCCGCCACACCCTGTCCGACCCGGAGGGGTTCCGGCGGGAGTTCGGCCCCCTGTTTGAGGAGCAGCGGGAGCAGGGGATTCTGAAAAGCTACGACTTCCGCAAGCCCTTCGAGACCCCGCTGTGGCTGGTGGTGCTCATCCCCTGCGTGGCCTCGGCGGCCCTGGCCCTGGGGCTGTGGGCGTTGCTGAACGCCCGGCAGCAGCAGTCCTCCCAGGGGGGCGGCGGCCCCGGCCCCAGCCGCTTCGGGCAGGCCCGGGCGGTGGAGGGCGGCAAGGACAGCACCGTCACCTTCGCCGATGTGGCCGGGGCGGACGAGGAGAAGCAGGAGTTACAGGAGCTGGTGGACTTCCTCAAGGAGCCCCAGAAGTTCATCGACCTGGGGGCCCGCATCCCCAAGGGGGTGCTGCTGGTGGGCCCGCCGGGCACCGGCAAGACCCTGCTGGCCAAAGCGGTGGCGGGGGAGGCCGGGGTGCGCTTCCTGTCCATTTCCGGCTCCGATTTTGTGGAGCTGTACGTGGGCGTGGGCGCGTCCCGCGTCCGGGACCTGTTCGACCAGGCCAAGCGGGAATCCCCCGCCATTGTGTTTATCGACGAGATCGACGCGGTGGGCCGCCAGCGGGGCGCGGGCTTGGGCGGCGGCCACGACGAGCGGGAGCAGACCCTGAACCAGCTGCTGGTGGAGATGGACGGCTTTGCCGCCAACGAGGGGGTCATTGTGCTGGCCGCCACCAACCGGCAGGATATTCTGGACCCCGCCCTGCTCCGCCCCGGCCGGTTTGACCGGCAGGTGTATGTGGGCAGGCCGGACATGAGGGGCCGGGAGGAGATTTTGCGGGTGCACACCCGGAAAAAGCCCCTGGCGGACGACGTGGATCTGAAGGAGATCGCCCGGGAGACCATAGGCTTCACCGGGGCCGATCTGGAGAACCTGATGAACGAGTCCGCCCTGCTGGCGGCGCGGCGGAACCAGCCCTATATCACCCTGGCGGACATACAGGAGTCGGTCATCAAGGTGATTGCCGGGCCGGAAAAGCGCAGCCGGATCAAGCTGGAGGAGGATAAGCGCATCACTGCCTACCACGAGGCGGGCCACGCGGTGGTCAGCCACGCCCTGCCCACCCAGGATCCGGTGCAGCAGATCACCATCGTTCCCCGGGGGGAGGCGGCGGGCATGACCATCAACCGCCCCCAGGAGGACCGGGATCATGTGTCCAGCCAAAAGCTGCGGGAAACCCTGTCCACCCTGCTGGGCGGGCGGTGTGCCGAGGAGACCGCCCTAGGCTTTGTGTGCACCGGGGCGGTGAGCGACCTGGAGCGGGCAACCCAGATCGCCCGGAACATGGTGGCCAGGTACGGCATGAGCGAAAAGCTGGGCCACGCCACCTTCAACACCGGCCACGACGAGGTGTTTATTGGCCGCTCCATGGCCCAGGCCAAGCCCTATTCCGAGCAGACCGCCGCCCTGATCGACCAGGAGGTGAAGGCGCTGCTGGACGGGGCCTACGCCAAATGCAGGGAGATATTGGAGCGGGATCGGGACAAACTGGAGCTGGTAGCCCGGTTTTTGCTGGAACACGAGACGATGAACGCCGCGCAGTTCCAGCTGGTATATGACGACCCGGCGGCGCTGGAGGCCGCCGGCGGAATGCGGGAGAGCTGAGCATGGAGCATTGGAAATCGGAAGAGGAGAACAACCCGCAGGCCCGGCCCGGATACCCCTCCCAGGAGGGCGGGGAGCTGTCCGGGGGAAAGGCGCATAAGGACACCTCCGGCGGGCGGGAGCTGTATATGAATGTGCGGGTGCTGGTGAGCATGATGGCGGTGTTTGTCATGGTGTTCACCTTTGTGGCCCGCATCATCGTGGTCAGCGGCCCATCCATGGAGAGCACCTTGTGGGGGGGCGACCTGATCCTGGTGTGGGGGCTGGGCTATACTCCAAAGCAGGGGGATATTGTGGTGCTCACCCAGGAAAATTACCAGGAGGATTCCATTGTCAAGCGAGTCATCGCCACCGAAGGCCAGCGGGTGGATATCGACTACAGCGCCAACTCTGTCCGGGTGGATGGGGAGCTTCTGGAGGAAGACTATATCAAAGAGCAGATGTTTGTCCCCAGCTACGGCGAGGGGATCAACCACGTCACCGTGCCCGAGGGATGCCTCTTCGTCATGGGGGACAACCGCAACCAGTCCGCGGACAGCCGGTATCCCAACATCGGCATTGTGGACACGCGGTGCGTCATTGGCCGGGGGTTGGCAGTGATGTTCCCCTTTGAGCATTGGAAGAAACTGTAGCGAAGGCGCGGACGGGGAGGTTTGGCATGAAAGACAATATTTCAGAGCGGACGCGCTGGCTGGTGTGCGCGCTGGCCGCGGCGCTGGCCGCGGCGGCCCTGCGGCGCTGGCAGCTGGCCTCCGCCTTTGAGCCGCCGCTGGGGCTGTCCGTGCCGGGGGCCCAGGCCAGTGTGATCCTGGTGTGTGTGCTGCTGATGGCGGCGGCGTGGCTGGCAATCCTGGCCCTGTCCGGATACTCCAGGGCGGAGGGGCAGGGCTGCCGGTGGGACCTGGTGTTCCTGGGAACGGGGGACTGGGTGTATCCCGCCCTGGCGGTGCTGGCGGCCCTCCTGGCGCTGGCCGCGGCGCCCTGCCTGCTTTGGATGGGCTGGGGGCAATGGGAGGCCTACCAGCAGGCCAAGGCGATGCTGGCCCAGGGGATAGAGGTCCAGCTGCCCAGCAATAATGGGATGCTGGCCATGGCCACGGCGGCGGGGGCGCTGGCGTCTTTCCTGGGCCTGCTCCAGCTGGGGCGGGACGGGCTGCGCCCCGGCAAACGGGGCAAGGGGGGCTTTTCCGCCGCCCTGCCCGGCGTGGCCGGCTGCGTGTGGCTGATGGAGAGCTTCCGGGCCCATGCCGCCAACCCGGTGCTGTGGGACTACGCGCCGCTGCTGCTTTCCATCGTCTGCGGGATGCTGTTTTATATGGACTTCGCGGGCATCTCCGCCGGGGCGGCCCGGCCCCGCAGGCTGCTGTGGATGGCGGGGATGACGCTGATCCTCTCCGCCGCCGCGCTGGTGTCCGCCGTGGGGAGCGGCTGGGCGGACGCACTGCTGCTGCTGTCCCAGATGCTGGCGGCGGCCGGGGTGCTGTGGCGGCTGTCCCCCAGCCTGGAAAATCCGCCCAAAACCAAAGCAAAGCCCCGCCCCAGACCCTTTGGGGGGGAGAGCACACAGGAGGAGACCACCTATGATTGACAAAAAATTCTATATTACCACCCCTATCTACTACCCGTCGGGCAAGCTGCACATCGGCCACGCCTACTGCACCGTGGCCACCGACGCCATGGCCCGGTACAAGCGGCTGTGCGGCTATGAGGTGATGTTCCTAACCGGCACCGACGAGCACGGGCAGAAGATTGAGGATAAGGCCCGTGAGGCCGGGGTCACCCCCCAGCAGTTCGTGGACGACATTGTGGCCGCCCCCGGCGGGGTGCTGGATCTGTGGAAGCTGATGAACATCTCCTACGACCGCTTCATCCGCACCACCGACGGCTACCACGTGGAGGCCATCCAGAGGATTTTCAAAAAGATGTACGACAAGGGCGACATCTACAAGGGCTCTTACAAGGGCAAATACTGTAAGCCCTGCGAGTCCTTCTGGACGGAAAGCCAGCTCAGGGACGGCAAGTGCCCCGACTGCGGCCGGGAGGTGATGGACGCGGAGGAGGAGGCCTACTTCTTCCGGGCGTCCAAGTATGCCGGCCGGGTGCGGGAGCTGTTGCTGAATACCGATTTCCTGGAGCCCAAGAGCCGGGTGCACGAGATGGTGAACAACTTCATCGACTGCGAGGGGGGCCTCCAGGACCTGTGCGTGTCCCGCACCTCCTTCACCTGGGGGGTGCCCGTGGACTTCGACCCGGGCCATGTGGTGTACGTGTGGCTGGACGCGCTGTTCAACTATATGACCGCCCTGGGTTATCAAAACGATAAATATAACGACCTGGAACAGTTCTGGCCCGCCGACGCCCATTTCGTGGGCAAGGAGATCGTCCGCTTCCACGCCATCTACTGGCCCGCCTTCCTCATGAGCATGGGCCTGCCCCTGCCCAAGAAGCTGTACGGCCACGGCTGGCTCAACTTCAACGGGGACAAGATGTCCAAGTCCAAGGGCAACGTGGTGGACCCCCACCTGCTGTCCCAGCGGTACGGGGTGGACGCCCTGCGGTTCTTCCTGCTGCGCTCCTTCCCCTTCGGCTCCGACGGCAACTTCACCAACGAGCTGCTCATACAGACCATCAACAACGACCTGGCCAACGACCTGGGCAACCTGGTGAGCCGCACCACCGCCATGGCGGAGAAATACTTCGGCGGCACCCTCCCCGGGGACTGCCGGGGGGACGAGGCCCAGGACGGCGAGCTGCTGGCCCTGGTGAAGGGTCTGCGGGACCGCTATGAGGAACAGATGGAGAAGTTCCAGTTCCAGAACGGCCTGGAGGAGATCTTCAAGGTGATCCAGCGGGCCAACAAGTATATCGACGAGACCGCCCCCTGGGTGCTGGCCCGGGACATGGAGGCCAACGGCCCCCGGCTGGCGGCGGTGCTGTACAACCTGCTGGAGACGGTCCGGGTGTGCGCCGTCCTGCTGACCCCCTTCATGCCGGAGAGCTGCGGGAAGATCTTCGCCCAGATCGGCGCGGAGGAATCCGCCCGCACCTGGGACAGCGCGGCGCGGTGGGGGGTTCTGCCCGCCGGCGTGTCCGTGTCCAAGGGGGACAGCCTGTTCCCCCGCATTGATATGGCAAAGGAGCTGAGCGAATTGGACGCCATCATGGAGGAGGCCAAAAAGGCCGCCCTGCCCGCCCTGGAGGTGGAGCCCTTTGTGGAGGAGCCGGTGGATTTCGACACCTTCTGCAAGTCCGACTTCCGGGCGGTGAAGGTAAAAGCCTGCGAGAACGTGAAGAAGTCCGCCAAGCTGCTGCGCTTCACCCTGGACGACGGCACGGGCGCGGACCGCCAGATCCTGTCCGGCATCGCCATGTACTACAAGCCGGAGGAGCTGGTGGGCAAGACCCTGGTGGCCATCGTCAACCTGCCCCCCCGGAAGATGATGGGGCTGGACAGCTGCGGTATGCTCATTTCCGCCGTCCACACCGAGAAGGGGGAGGAGCGGCTCCACCTGCTGATGGTGGACGACGCCATCCCCGCCGGGGCCAAGCTGTGCTGACGGGCTGTGATGCCTGCCGCCTGTTCCGTGATATTCTGAAAAAGCATTTGCGTTTCCTCCCGCGGGGGGATATACTTAGGGGACGGCGAAAGCCGTCCCCTAATGTAAGGAGTGAACCCCATGCGGGATCTGACACCCCGGAGGAGGAAGCCCTATGGATAGCCGCCTGCTGAACATACTCCTGGATTCCTTCCCCAAGATTCTCCTGCCTGGCCTGACCATGACCCTGCCCCTCACCGCCATCGCCTTCTCCATCGCCATGGTGATCGCCGTGGCGGCGGCCCTGGCCCAGTTCGCCCGTGTGCCGGTAATCACCCAGATCTGCCGCCTGTACATCTGGATCTTCCGGGGCACCCCCCTGCTGGTGCAGCTCTTTGTGGTGTTTTACGGCCTGACCAAGGTGGGCATCACCCTGGCCCCCTTTCCCGCCGCCGTCCTGGTGTTCTCCCTGAACGAGGGGGCCTACTGCGCGGAGACGGTCCGGGCCTCCCTGGAGGCGGTGCCCGCGGGACAGCTGGAGGCGGGGCTGTGCGCGGGGCTGAGCTATTTGCAGACCATGCGGCGGATCATCCTGCCCCAGGCCATGCGCACCGCCTTCCCGCCCCTGTCCAACTCCCTCATCGCCATGGTGAAGGACACCTCCCTGGCCTCCAACATTACGGTGGCCGAGATGTTCATGGCCGCCCGCACCATTGTGGCCGCCACCTGGGAGCCGCTGGCGCTGTACATCGAAGTGGGTCTCATCTACTTACTGTTCTCCACCGTTCTCACCTGGTTCCAGCGCCTGGGGGAGCGAAGGCTGAGCGTCTACGGAAATCAGGAGGGCTGAACCATGCTGACAGCAACCGATCTTCACAAATCCTTCGGCTCTTTAGAGGTACTCAGGGGCGTATCCCTCCGGGTCAACCAGGGGGATGTGGCGGTCATCCTGGGTCCCAGCGGCTCAGGCAAGACCACCCTGCTGCGGTGCCTGAACTTTCTGGAGACCGCCGACAGCGGTCAGCTCACCTTTGACGGCGAGCAGTTCGACCTGGCCCACACGCCCCGCCGGGACATCGCCCGGCTGCGGAAAAAGACCGCCTTCGTCTTTCAGAATTACAACCTGTTCCGCAACAAGACCGCCCTGCAAAACGTGACCGAGGGGCTGATTGTGGCCCGAAAAATGCCGAAGGCCCAGGCCGTTGAGCTGGGCGAGCGGGCGCTGGCCAAGGTGGGTCTGTTGGACCGGAAGGATCACTACCCTCACCAGCTGTCCGGCGGGCAACAGCAGCGGGCGG
>OFFE01002579.1_pt1 | contig 10673 bp, 10 predicted proteins | sample 1521371 | NCBI WGS metagenome assembly OFFE01 (sample SAMEA3504131, study PRJEB24116) | mouse gut metagenome | biome: mouse gut; feature: mouse-associated habitat; material: faeces | place: Denmark | collected 2011 | reverse complement strand
CCACGCCATGCTCCGCGCATTTCTCCAGCGGGATGTTATTGACCCCGGCGCCGGCCCTGGCCACGGCCAGAAGCCCTTTCGGCAGCTCCATCTCATGCATGGACGCGCTGCGCACCAAAATGCCCTCCGCCGCCTCCACGTCCGCGGTGATTTCATATTCACTGCTGAAATTCTGTAAACCCACCTGTGCGATGGGATTCATGCAATTGATTTTGTACATAGCTTCTCCTATCCGAACGCATTCCGGCCATTCAGCATTCACCGATCATTTTTACTTTTAAGGGACGTTTGGTCAGAAATTCTGCGTTTTCGTCCATTGTCGTTCCCGGATGCCGGTATATGTCGTTCTGCATGTCAACCGCTTCATCAATTTGATACAAATATCCTTTTTCTTTTCCGTTATGGCTGATTACGCCATTGTCGTCATAGGACAAGGCAGTCGGTTGATGTGAAAATGCCTCTGCGAGCTCTTTCCATTGTGTTATAGTACTGCCTGTTCTCAACTCCGTAAAAAGCATATTGGATCCATGATACCAGGCGCCATCCGACTTTACTTCAAGTTTCATGTATTTTCTTCCATCCTTAGCTTACGCGTTCTCCGCCTCGAATTTCCTCATGAACTCTACCAGTTTCTCCACGCCCTCCATAGGCATGGCATTGTAGATGCTGGCCCGCATGCCGCCCACGGAGCGATGCCCCTTCAGGTTCTCGAATCCGGCCTCCTTCGCCTCCTTCACGAACTTCGCGTCCAGATCCCCATCCCCGGTGACGAAAGGCACATTCATCAGAGAGCGGTCCTCCTTCCGGACAGTCCCCCGGAACATCTTGCTCTCGTCCAGGAAGTCATAGAGAATCTTCGCCTTCTTCTCATTATATTCCTTCATGGCCTCCAGGCCGCCTTTTTTCTTCAGCCACTTGAACACCTTGCCGCAGATATAGATGCCATAGGCGGGCGGCGTATTGTACAGGGACGCATTGTCCGCATGGATTTTGTACCGCAGCATGGTAGGCGTGCCGGGCAGCACATCCTCCGTAATCAGATCCTCCCGGATGATGACGATGACCACCCCGGCAGGCCCGATGTTCTTCTGTACGCCGCCATAAATCACACCATATTTCGTCACATCCACCGGCTCCGACAGGAAGCAGCTGGACACATCCGCCACCAACGGCTTTCCCTTAGTATCCGGCAAAGCCTTGAACTTCGTCCCATAGATGGTATTGTTCTCGCAGATATAGACATAATCCGCATCCTCGCTGATTGGCAGATCGGAGCAATCCGGAATATAAGAGAAAGTCTCATCCTCCGAAGACGCGATCTTATTCGCTTTGCCGTAAATCTGCGCCTCCTGATAAGCCTTCTTCGCCCACTGCCCGGTGACGATGTAATCCGCCACCTTATTCTTCATCAAGTTCATGGGAATCATGGCGAACTGCTGGCTGGCGCCCCCCTGCAGGAACAGTACCTTGTAATTATCGGGAATCTTCATCAAATCACGCAGATCAGCCTCCGCCTCCTTGATAATGGTATCATAGGCCTTGGAGCGGTGGCTCATCTCCATGACGGACATACCTGTCCCCTTGTAATCCAGCATCTCGTCCGCTGCCTCCCGCAGCACCTCCTCCGGCAGGACCGCAGGCCCCGCGGAGAAATTGTAGACTCTCTTCATCTTGGCTCCTCCTCACTCTCTATAGACTGGAAACTATCTGTTTTCCTCAAATGTAACAGATGACGGATATCTGCTCCGGTTCATCTCCTCTTTCGACTTGATTATCTCTTCCAAATCGATATCATACAGATTCGCAATGGCAATGGCATAATAGATCACATCCCATACCTCTTCGTCTATCGTTCCTTTGATCTCCCGGCTGTTCGGCGCTTTCATGCCCTTCCGCATGGCCCGGGAGAGCTCCCCCACTTCCTCTGAAAGCTTTAGAAAGTAGTCTTTCAGCAATTCTGGGTGATGGTCCTTTTGCTTTATGTAATTCTGCAGATATTTCACTGTGGTCTTACCATCCATGTCAATGCCCTTCCTCCGCTGTTTTGCTAAGTTCCGTTCATACATCCCCATGAGGTGAGAATTTCCCGGGGATTCCGGCCTGTTCCGTCACATGAATCGTCACATAGATATAGAATAAACGCTCCCGGCGCTTTAGTCAAGTACATCGTTAAAATCTCAGGGTACAATTTACGTTCCGATTTCGGGCTGCTGGAAACAATTCCGCCATTTATACCGCACGCCGACAAAACTTACGCTGAATCCCGACTACAGGCCGCCGGCAAGATACCTTTGCTCATTTTCTTACTGTAAATTCCAGCGGTCTGCAGTATAATCCGGGAAAATCAGTAGAACATGATCACCGGCATCCCCACCTCCACCATCTCATAGAGCTGCGACATATTGGCTGTGGGCGTATTGATGCAGCCATGGGAGCCGCCTGTCTGATATATCTGTCCCCCGAAGCTCCCCCTCCAGCTGGCGTCATGGATTCCGATGTTTCCGACCACAGGCACCCAGTATTTGACGAAAGATTCATAGTCGGCACCCCGCAGGATCTGGTTCCGCTGTTTCCCATGGATATAATTGATTCCCTGGGGCGTGCCCATGCGCCTGCCCGTATTGCCTGTCACGATATCCGTCTCCAGCTCCAGTTCCCCTGCCGCGTAGTAGTACATCTTCTGTTCCGTCATGTCTATTTCGATATAGGTATCGCCGATGTCGTCCAGCCCCCGCACATACCCCTTTTGAATATATGCGGGCACATGCATTTCCGTTCCGTCCGACACATCAGAATCTGCCGCGCCCTGCGTACCGGCAGCCTCCCCCGGGGCTGCCGCCTGATTGCCTGCCCGGTTCTGCAGCGCCTCCAGAAGGTATGCTTTCTCGGCCTCCACGTCCAGCTTCGTCCCGTAGGTGACATAGTTTACCGTTACCAGGTCTCCCCTGGTGGATTGGAACTGCTTCTCCCTGCCGCAGGTATCGTAATCCGCCGCCAGGGCCTCCACCCAGGCCTGAATCATGGCTTCGTCGATTACGACTCCGCCCTCTTCATCCAGGACCGGACAGCCGTCCCTCTCCGTTTTCAGGAAACCCGATGTGACAGCCGGTGTCAGAGGAATCTGCTCAGCCCCCATGTCATATACGATCCTGCTCCCTCTCTCCGCGTATGCCGACACCTGCTCCCAGATATCCCGCTGCCTCCTGTCATAAGCGCTGTCCGGCAGATCCTCATAGCATCCCCCCGCCGCCAGGTCTATGGCCGTCTGCCCTTTTGCCAGACACTCCTCCACATAGGCGCAGGCCTTTTCCGGGTTCAGCCGATCCGCGTTCCCGTCCTGGAGCACGAAGCCCTCCTCCGACTTCCGTACCCTGACACCCTCCGCCTGTTTCCGCTCTTCCTCCACAAATGGCAGCCCTTCCAGGCAGGTCTGCAGCTTTTCCCTGTCCACGGCATACTTTCCCGCCGCCAGCTCGCTGGACACGGGCTTCTGGAGATTGTCCATCCAATAGACGGACGCGTTCTGCTTCAGATACGCCCTCAGCGCGTCCCTGTAATCCGGCCTGATGTCAGCGGCCCGCATATCGATTTCCCAACCGGCGCCGTCAGCATCCACAATCGTTATCAGAGATACCTCCGATTCCTCCTGCGCGCCCACCAGCTCCTCGTTCACCTGTTCTATGGATTTTCCGGTACAGTACACCCCGTTGATCCACGTATTCACAGGAAAATTGTTCCGGTAATACAGAGTCAGGGCCAGCAGTCCCCCCAGCCCCAACAGTATGCCGCTTAACAGAAATATCGTCAGAAACCGTAAAATCCTCTTCATAAGCGCAGCCGGAACCTACCGGCCGTTCTCCTCCCAAAATCTAGTCCTCTCTCCCTGTGAAGACGGCCCTGCTTTCCGGCAGGGCCGTCCCGGGAAACGAATGGGGCTGCTCCTAGAGATCGTCCCCGTCGAATACCTCCGCTATGGGCGCTCCCGCCGGAACCATGGGGAACACCTTGTCGTCCTCCGGAATGAGGCACTCTATCAGCACCGGAGCCTTCAGGGCGATGGCCTTCTCGATGGCAGGCTCCACCTCTTCCCTGGTGGTCACGCGGATGGCCGTACAGCCCAGCCCCTCCGCCACCTTGCAGAAGTCCACCCTGTCGTTCAAGACCGTCTGGGAATAGCGCTTTCCGTAGAACAGGGTCTGCCACTGCCGCACCATCCCCAGCACATGTTTGTTGATGACCCCCTGGATGAGGGGGATGTTGTAGCGGCTGGCCGTGGCCAGTTCATTCATGTTCATGCGGAAGCACCCGTCCCCCGCGATATTGATGCAGAGCTTATCCGGCTGCCCAAGCTGGGCGCCGATGCAGGCCCCCAGGCCGTAGCCCATGGTGCCCAGGCCGCCGGAGGAGAGGAAGGTGCGGGGCTTCGTGTAGCGGTAATACTGCGCCGCCCACATCTGATGCTGCCCTACGTCCGTGGTGATCAGGGCCTCCCCCTTGGTGACCCTGTCGATGGCCTCTATCACATAGGGGCAGGATAACTGGGAATCGTCATATTTTAAGGGATATTTCGTCTTCAAATCAGCGATGGTCTTCATCCAGTCGCTGTGCTCCTGCTTCTCCAGGCGCCTGTTCAGCTCCTGGAGCACCAGCTTCAAATCGCCCACCAAGCTGGCATCCGCGCGGATGTTCTTGTTGATTTCAGCCGCATCGATGTCCATATGTATGATTCTGGCATTCTCCGCGAATTTCTTCGGATTGCCGATGACCCGGTCGGAGAACCTGGCACCCAGGGCAATCAGCAGATCGCACTGGCTGACGCCCAGGTTGGATGTCTTGGTGCCGTGCATGCCGATCATGCCGGTGTACCTCTCGCTCCTGCCGTCAAACGCGCCCTTTCCCATCAGGGTGTCGCATACGGGGGCGTCAATCAGCTCCGCGAAAGCCGCCACCTCCTCGCAGGCATCCGAAGCCACGGCGCCGCCGCCCAGATAGATATAGGGCTTTTTCGCGGCCCGGATGTATTCCGCCACCTGGCCGATCTCCTCCTCGGTGCAGCGGTATGCCCTGGGCTCCACTTCCACAGGCTTCGGGACATACTCACAGACAGCGGCGGTCACGTCCTTGGTGATGTCCACCAGCACGGGGCCGGGGCGGCCGCTCCTGGCGATGGTGAACGCCCGTCTGATGGTGTCCGCAAGCTCCTCCACATTCTTCACGATGTAGCCATGTTTCGTGATGGGCATGGTCACCCCGGCGATGTCCACCTCCTGGAAGCTGTCCTTCCCCAGCATGGGAAGGGTCACATTGGCCGTGATGGCCACCACGGGCACGGAATCCATGTAGGCCGTGGCGATGCCCGTCACCAGGTTCGTGGCTCCCGGGCCGCTGGTGGCCAGGCACACGCCCACCTTGCCCGTGGCCCTGGCGTATCCGTCCGCGGCATGGGCAGCCCCCTGCTCATGGGATGTAAGTATATGTCTGATTTCATCGCTGTGTTTGTAAAGGGTGTCGTATATGTTCAGGATGGTGCCCCCGGGGTAGCCGAAGACAGTGTCCACGCCCTGCTCTTTCAGACATTCCACAACGATTTCCGATCCATTCAACTGCATGATATAATCCTCCGTTCTATGCCGATCCGCATTCTCCCCCGCATTCGGGAAATCACCCGCCAACGTTTTCCCTGCCTCTCACCGAAACGCGTTCCCTTCATTCCCGCACAAGCCCGAACTCCCGGGCAATCCGCCGGGTTCTGTCCATACGGAAATAATACTCCTCCATGGGATTGCGCAGCCAGTGCTGCATTACGTCGGCATCCTTCAGTATTTCGTCGAATGCGGCGTCCGTCTGCTCCTTGTCGCTGTGCTTCCCGATTGCATGGCACACAAGGGCTATCTCCTCCGCCGTAAAACAGCCCGCATCCCTGAGGATCTTCCCCGCCTCCACACTGCTGCTTTCGGCATGATTCTCCCGTATGCCATCCCTGTACGCCGCAAAATCATGGAGCATTCCCGCAATCTGCGCCAATTCCGCACATTCCCGGTCATGTCCCCGGCGCAGCGCGATCAGCGCTCCCGCCTGCCCCACGCCATACAGATGGACATACCCTGCCCGCCGTTCGTCCGGGTCAGTGAGATTGTTCAGCATGCCGTCCACATACTGCCTTACCGTGTCAACCCTTGTGTACTGCCGTTCCAACCCTTTCACCTCTCCGCAATCTCCAGCACCGCGCCCCGGTTGCCGCTGGTGACCATCTCACGATACCTGGTCAGATACCCGGTGGTGACTTTAGGCTCCCTGGGCTGCCAGTTCGCACGCCTTTGGGCCAATATTTCATCGGAAACCAGCACATCCAGCTTATTCTCCGGAATATTGATGCTGATGATGTCCCCTTCCTCCACCAGAGCGATAGGGCCGCCCACTGCCGCCTCGGGAGACACATGCCCGATGGATGCCCCTCTGGACGCGCCGGAGAACCGTCCGTCCGTGATCAGGGCCACGCTGGCGCCCAATCCCATGCCCGCGATGGCAGAGGTGGGATTGAGCATCTCCCGCATACCGGGGCCTCCCTTGGGGCCTTCATAGCGGATGACCACCACATCCCCCGCCACGATTTTGCCGCCCTTGATGGCATCGATGGCATCCTCCTCACAGTCGAAGACTCTGGCAGGCCCCTGGTGCACCAGCATCTCGGGCACCACCGCGGAGCGCTTCACCACGCCGCTGTCGGGAGCCAGATTGCCCTTCAGGATGGCGATGCCGCCGGTCTCGGAATAGGGATTCTCCACCGGGCGGATGACCTCGGGATTCAGGTTCCTGCAGTCTTTGATGTTCTCTCCGATGGGAGTGCCGTTTACGGTCATGCAGTCGAGATTCAGAAGATTCTTCTTCGTCAGTTCGTTCATCACCGCGTACACGCCGCCCGCCTCGTTCAGGTCTTCCATGTAGGTGGGGCCTGCCGGAGCCAGGTGGCACAGATTCGGCGTCTTTGCGGACAATTCGTTGGCGATGTCCAGATTCAGATCCACACCGGCTTCCCTGGCGATGGCGGGGAGATGGAGCATGGAATTGGTGGAGCAGCCCAGAGCCATGTCCACGGTGAGAGCATTCATAAACGCTTTCTCGGTCATGATGTCACGGGGCTTGATATCCTTTTCCACCAGCTCCATGATCTTCATGCCCGCGTGCTTGGCCAGCCGGATGCGCTCGGAATACACTGCCGGAATGGTGCCGTTGCCCCCAAGTCCCATACCGATGGCCTCTGTGAGGCAGTTCATGGAATTGGCGGTGTACATACCGGAACAGGAACCGCAGGTAGGACATACCTTTTCCTCATACTCACACAGCTCCTCCATGGTCATGGTTCCCGCAGCCACGCTGCCCACTGCCTCAAACATGGAAGACAGGCTCTTCTTCTGTCCATGGATGCGCCCTGCCATCATGGGACCGCCGGACACGAATATCGTCGGAATATTCACCCGGGCCGCCGCCATCAACAGACCCGGCACATTTTTATCGCAGTTGGGAATGCACACCAGACCGTCAAAGCCGTGTGCCAATGCCATGCATTCCGTGCTGTCCGCAATTAAGTCCCTGGTCACCAGGGAGTATTTCATTCCGATATGTCCCATGGCAATGCCGTCGCAGACTGCAATGGCAGGGAACATAATGGGGGTGCCGCCGGCCATGGCCACGCCCATCTTTACTGCCTCCGCAATCTTGTCAAGGTTCATATGCCCGGGCACAATCTCATTATAGGAACATACAATGCCGATCAGAGGGCGCTGACGCTCCTCCTCCGTGTAACCAAGGGCGTTGAACAGGCTTCTGTGAGGGGCCTGGGCTGTACCTGTCTTTACCGAATCACTTCTCATCTTTTCTCACCTTTCTGAAATATAGTCACTTTACAAACATAATTCTAAACTAAATATCATTCTTTGCCATAATATCATTCTCTGGCTTCCTTTTGTGTAAGGCATCCCCAGGATTTCATAATAGCGCTCTCTACTCACAATATAAAAGGGTGTGCCTGATAGACTGTCCTGATTTACCGGATCCTCTCCGCAAGCAAATCTCCCATTCTGCTGCAGCCAACCCTCTCACAGCCCTGGGAATAAATGTCCCCGGTGCGGTAGCCGTCCTTCAGCACCTGCTTTACCGCCGCCTCTATGGCGTCAGCCTCTTTATCCAGGTCGAAGCTGTACCGCAGCATCATGGCAGCGCTTAAAACCGTAGCGATGGGATTGGCGATGTCCTTCCCCGCGATGTCCGGGGCAGAACCGTGGCTGGGTTCATAGAGGCCGAATTTGCTGTCGTTCAGGCTGGCGCTGGCAAGCATGCCGATGGAACCGGTGACCATACTGGCCTCATCGGAAAGAATATCCCCGAACATATTTTCAGTCAAAATCACATCGAACTGGGCCGGGTCCTTCACCAGCTGCATGGCGCAGTTGTCCACCAGCATATGCTCCAATGTCACATCCGGATAGTCCGCCGCAACCTCTTCCACCACCTTCCTCCAAAGCCTGGAAGAGTCAAGCACATTGGCCTTATCCACACTGGTGACTTTCTTCCTGCGCTTCCTGGCGATATCAAAGCCCTTTACGGCAATACGGCGGATTTCGTTCTCATCATAAGTCAGCGTGTCAATGGCCTTTCTGACCCCGTTTTCTTCAACGGTCTTCCGTTCACCAAAATACAGTCCGCCGGTGAGTTCCCGCATGATCAGCATATCGAAACCCGCCTTGCTGATCTCCTCCTTCAGAGGACATGCGGCCGCCAGTTCGTCATAAAGAACCGCAGGACGCAAATTCGCAAACAGATTCAATGCCTTGCGAATGGCCAGAAGCCCAGCCTCCGGGCGCAGATTGGGAGGCAGCTTGTACCACGGAGATGTAGTCGTATCTCCGCCGATAGAACCCATCAGCACTGCATCCGCGGCCTTTGCTTTGGAGACCGCTTCATCTGTCAGGGGAACACCGTGAACGTCAATGGAAGCTCCGCCCATGAGAATATCTTCAAAAATCATTTTGTGCCCGTAGACTTCCCCAGTCTTTTCCAGAACTTTTTTCGCCTCCGCGATGATTTCCGGTCCGATTCCGTCTCCGGGAATGCATGTAATATGTAATTCCATATGCCTCAATTCCTTTCTCCTGCCTGCGGCAGCGTCTCAGTCAATCCATCTGTTTCCTGCACAACTTATTTTGATACGTCAGCGTGCAAAAGTATTTCTTATTATCATAACTGATATGAGGGCAAATAGCAATAAAAAATAATCTGCATTTGGAATTTTTAAGGTTTTTCCTCCATTTTCAAGTGAATTGCAGTATTTTCTCCCGCAGCATCCTTTAGCACTTTCAGCAGCAGGACTGCATATCTGCCCAGTTTTTCCTCCAAAAGCGGCATCTGTAAAATACATATTTCCGCCTCTTCCCGAATATCTGTCAGACAGTCATACAAAGCGTCCAGATTCCTCCCATACCATTCCGGAAACCCCAGTGAACCCGCCAGTGTGTCATGCAGCTGATTTTTATGCACAATCCGCTCTCCGTCCAAAATACATTTTTTCATATTTACCCCCATATCGACGCTGTCGGCGCAAAGCCTCCTGGAATCTGGCATTTCTTCCGTGATAAGAAGCCGCATGCCTGGCCACACATCAACGGGTGACAATCAGAATTCCTGCCGGCAACACCCTTTCGCAATGTTACACCGCTTACTCTTCTCCGTATAAAAGTTCAAAGGACTCATAATGATCCTCCGTATAATAAATCAAACCATCATTGGAAAATACAATCCGTTTCGCCCCCCGCCTGTCCTCTCCAAGGGTATCGATATCGCATTCCGTGTAGGTTCGCCCGTCCTTTTCCGGCAATAACCCCTCATAATTACCAAAACGGTTACCGCCGATACATTTGCCCGGGGCATAAGGCTCCAGCGAACCGCCTTCCCACCCCAACTTCTCCGCTTCTTTTTTGGTAATGAAGTTAGAAGGCAGGCAGCCGTACAGGTGTATGTACAATGCGACATCATCCCTGGATGTATATACACCGTCTTCCGGCAGTTCGCCGCTTTCCGCCGAATCCGCATTTGAACCGCCTCCTGAATCGGAAGTACCGGATCTGTCCGTTTCCTGCCCTGCCGCTTCGACCATATCGGATTCCGTTCCTCCCTCGGCCGCTCCCCTTGTGTCTGTATATTCTTCGTCCCCGGATGCGCCTTCAGACGGTTTTGCGTCCGCCAAGGTGTCAATGCCTGCACCGGGCGGTGCCGTCGGATCACCTGGTTTCCCTGCCTCACAGCCCGCCAATATAAACGCCAGCAAACACACCATGAATAATTTCAGCCACTTTTTCATTCTGCTTTAACCCCTTTCTGAATCAGCAATACCGCTCCCATATTAACCCGCACTTTCCCCGCCCCCGGAACCGGATTTTATGAATTTGTTCACCGATACGCCCATGAACCTCAGCCGGAAAACAGTACCTACCTTTGCGCCTGCCTGCTCTCTTCAATATTTGATGGATTACTTCAGGCAAAACGCCCAGATTTCGGATTTCTTGAAAATAAGAATTTTTGAAATTCTGAGCCTATGGTAACACATTCGTGAGAGCTTTGCAACTCTTTTTCCATTTTTGAATTCAGCCTTCAGCCGTATTTCTGTAACAGTTCAGACA
>OFFE01002577.1_pt1 | contig 10675 bp, 12 predicted proteins | sample 1521371 | NCBI WGS metagenome assembly OFFE01 (sample SAMEA3504131, study PRJEB24116) | mouse gut metagenome | biome: mouse gut; feature: mouse-associated habitat; material: faeces | place: Denmark | collected 2011 | reverse complement strand
TGGATATGTTCCAAAAGCAGATTAGCGATATGAAACTGTTGAGCCAGAAAAAAGCTGCGGCATATTACCAGTACAGTATGCAGGCGTATTGGGATTTCATGAACAAGAAATAGAATCCAATAGACGTATATCCCCGATAAGCTACAGTCTGACAAGGCAGGGCAGGCATCCCCGGCGTTCCGTCAAAGCAGAGAGAGGTGATTGAAATGGATATAACAGGAATAGCAAAAAGCCATCATGCGGGCATCCCAAAGCCATCATCCAAGAAGGAATGGAAGCTGTCTGACTCCCTCCGGGAGCAGATAGCCGAATACGCCAGGGAGGATGCGGCGCAGAACGTCTATATGGGGAATAAGTTCCTTGCCCTGCGCAAAAGCGAGGTCGCCAAAGTCGCACCGGACAGGGCGGCGCTGATGGGAAAGATTGATATGAAGGAAATACGGGAAGCCGATGAGCGGTGGCTGCGTCTTCTGTTCGGGGAGCCGTATGAAGCGGAGTTCCAGTCCGGGGGAGTCCATGTGTATGACGGGAACGGAGACGAGGTACTGACCTACACGGCGGGCGTGGGCTGGCATGAGAAGGAGTCGAAGGCGGAGACGCAGGTACACGGGGCTTTGAAGGCTGCCTACTATGATGCGTACCATGCGGCAAGGCAGGAGATAAATTCCGGCATTGCCGGGATGGAAGTTCAGGGCGGATTTGATGCGAGGGCATAAGAAGAAAACCAATAATGCACAAACGATAAAGGGAACCAAACGTGAAGTGTTCATGTTTGGTTCCCTTATTCCATAAGATTTATGTTGCATGTAATCCGGTGTTTGGAAAATTGGATCAGTTTATTAAAAGTCTATACCAACAAAAGAAATGGTATATTCTGTCTGAAAATAGAATTATATTTCGGACAAGAACTGTGGCTATAGGCAAATTACTTGCTAAAGAAGAGTTATGGGAACCGCCTTATGGTGTTTCTTCTCATGGTAGATATAATGATATGGGTGCCAGTGTGTTATATTGTGCAAATAATAAAGCTGTCATTAAGAAAGAAATCGATTTGCCAAGTGGTTGTAATTATAATATTGCAAAGTTGATTCTTCATAAGGATATGCGCTTGTTTCCGATTAATAATGTTTTTGGCGAAGAATTTAATGGATTAATTAGTGAAGCTGTACCAATGCAGCAACAAAATATTAATTTCAAGCAGCAGTACATTATAAGTAACATTGTTTCGGCAATTTGTTTAAAAATCGGATATGATGGAATCGTTTATCGCTCAACAAAAGATGATGTTTCAATTGATTATGCATTATTTGACAATTATGTAAAGGGAAAGGACATAGAGATTCTTAGCGTTGATATTTAAATAGCTGTATGCACACTCTTTCGGGTGTGCATTTATTATGGAGAAATGCTGATTTCAAGCCGTTTGCGAGAGGGTGCATCGTTATAAGGTTGGGGGTGCATCGTTGAGTTTTTTCGCCGTTTGAGCCTTTTTTCCGTTTCGGAAGCTGTTTCGTCCTCAAAATTTGCACCTCCTTTTAACGATAGCAGGCAATCGTTAAAAGGTTTGAATGGGGCGGGGAGAGCCTTGTACTGGGAGTGATAAAAAATATTTAACAGCGGCATAGGCGGCTATTTCCAAATGATGCCATAGGAATTTGGTTACTCGCAGGCGAAAGTATTGAAGAATGGCTTAATACAATAGAAAGCAAGCTTTCTATTGTCATGAATCAAGGTTTTTTAGGCTTGGTGGGGTTCATCATGGTGGTTGGTGGACCCCTATTTTTTGTTTTTTGATGCCGCTGATAGGATGGCGATAGGGGAAAAAATCGTACTATCAGGCAAAAGTCGGCAGTTTCCGTGAAAGTATCCGAGTTTTGCGTGATAGTATAGGGGTTTCTGTGTTTATTTGGAGTTTCGCCTGTTTTTTTAAAATGCTGTTGAAATTAGGCGATAGATGTAGTATATGTGAATAGATAAAAGGGATACGGGATGCTTAAGAGATGACATTGGATTTGGGCATTCTAAGAAATAAATAAAATATTTTAATTGAGGTAAAACTTATGCAAAGCATAGTTGATGAATTAAAGGCAAAAAATATTCATTTTTCTTTGATGTATTATGGAAAAGAAGATTATGGTACATTTTGGGATATAAAGTCTATTTTAGAGAATAGAGAATATTTTCAAGATAGATTTAGTACATACAAGATTCAGAGTTTTGAATCAATCTGTGATTATTTAGATTATTTATGTTTAAAAAAGTGTGTTATGCTTCAAGAAATGATTCCGGCTATAAAGAGTGATGAGGACAAGCAGGCGTTTCAAGCCATTTCTAACATTGCAAAGGAACAGTGCGATTGTATTGGAAATGGCTTAATTATACAATTTATCAATAAAAGTTACGAAGAAATTTTTGCAGAAAAATATCATGAATTTTCATTGTCCCAAATTACAATAGAACTGATTATAAAATTTCAAGGTGGGATAAATAGAGAGGTTTTTAGATATTTGGCACGGAACTATAATTATCTGTTAATATATAGATTTCAAGATTTTCAAAAAAAATTTGAAAAAGAGCCAGAACTGTTTGAGATGTTATTTCATAAAAAGAACTTGGAGGAGATACAATCACTGAGATTCGATACTGTCCTTCCTGTTTTCGCTTCAATATGGAATGGCTCTAATGCACAATTAAAAAAAATTATTTCTCCAATTATAGAGACTGTTATAGCTGATATGGAAGAACTTGTTAAAAGTAAGGATTTATGCGACTATCGGAACATAATGATACTTGAAAAACATTTCAGATATGTATATGAGTTTCTGATGAAGATTAAACATCCAAAGGCAAATACTTTTCGCAGTTATGAGACTGATATCGAAGCAAGGTTAGAAGAAGATATCAAGAAACATGGACAAAGTTTTACGCATGAGTTACCAGTAGAAGAAATAGTAAATTACATAAAAGGATTGCCAAATTGGAATGTTCAGATGCTTTCTTTGACGCATGATTGTAAAAATGAAAATAATGTGGCAGAGTTTGTGAGTCGTTTTTCACATCCATCTAAAGGAAAACAAGGTATTGTCGATATGGTAAGCAGTAACATATCTAGCGATAATTATTTTACGCATTCGCATCAGAGAGAATTGAATATTACGGCATCTTTAGGAGCAGCAACAGTTTTTGCAATATGGCACGATAAAGAACTGTTTCCAGATTGCTTACAATGGTATAATGCATTTCTTGCAATTATCAGCGAACAGATTGGTGGAGGGATAGAGTTATCAGAGGATTTGGAAACTTTATATATTATGCTTCAGCCAGTTATTTTGAGTGATGAGATTGATAAAAGGGATATTGCTCCTTTGTGTTATGGTGCAGCAATGTTTTTATGTGCATTAACTGAAAAACTACTTCGGACGTTTTATATTTATTTGATGAGGGATAGAGTGTATGTTCCGCTGACATTTGCTACTTTGGGAACATTACTATCTCCTGATAACCAAGAGATGGTAAATATTTTTGGTAAAGATCATTTAAAAAGTCTTTCTTTCTTCTTTTGTACTGTGGGAGATAAGAAAATAGGAATGAATTATCGAAATAATCTTGCTCATTGGATTGGTTTAAGGGACAGGGATATAAATAGTATGTTGGTGGCAAAATTATTTTTCCTATATACAGATGTCATAAACACAATTTTCTGGTATTTTTGTAAAGAGGGGTGGGATGAATTGGAGCAATAACTCTAGTACCCAATGGTGTCTTAGTTTCCGGCAGATACGAACACGGAAAGCCGAGAAAGCCCGTAAATCCGCCACTTTCAGCACTACATAGCTTTGAAAGTTACATTATTTTTGTGTGCTTTTAGGGGCATTTTTACATTAGTGAGAGTACGAACAGTTGTTCTGGGGTCCTTTTGCCTGATAGTTTATACTCGTAGGCAAAACTCGGATATTATCACGGAAACTCGGATACTCACACGGAAACCTCTGTACTATCAGGCAAAAGTCGATACTATCAGGCAAAACCCTTATACGAACACGGAAACTGCCGATGAGTTTTCGTGATAATATAAGGGTTTCCGTGATTGTATAAGCAGTTTTCGTGATAGTATATTGGTAAAACGATAAAAAACAAATTAATAAATGATAAAAAGGAGAAGGGCTGCTTGCGTAGTCCTTTTTCTCATGTCCTAAGTTTTCACAATTCATTTCTTTGCATTTCAAATTTCACAGATATTTTTATAGTGGTTCAGAAAATAATAAGTTGGAAAGCGGGGAAATCAGAGTTAATATGCTTACACGGCGGTTTGCGTTTCTCTATATCAGATATATGCTATATTAAAAATTTCTCTCACGGGGAATGGTGTTGTTATAGTGGAAAATAAAAAATGAAAATGCTATAATCAGATTGTTTGTAAAGACGATGTGGAATACGGAGAAAATATACTTATGGAGACTAAAATGATATATAGACCGCTGACGGCGACACCTTTCAAATATAATCCCACCTATAATGAAACAGAGCCATGCAGGATGTTGCAGTCTTATGTCAGATGCTTTTGGGGTGGGGAATATGACTGCCCTGATACAGAGACGGATGGGTATTCTGAAATAGTGATTCCAGATACCTGTGTTGATATTATTTACCGTATAGATGATGCGGGCAATATCATTACATCTGATTTTATGGGGATAAATGACAGAAGTTTTTGTGCCCAGGGCAATGAAAAAAGCGGACACAGGATTTCGGTGTTTGCCATTCGGTTTTATGCCTGGGGAGCCTATGCTTTCTCAGAGGATTCGTTTATTGGAACAGTGAACGGGAGATATGATGTCCGGGAAAGATTTGGCTGGCTGGACAGGGAACTGCGCAGCCGTTTGTCGGAACCGGGGAATCTGGCGGATTGGATTCGATTGGCAGAAACGCTGCTTTTGAAAAAGCTGGAAACAGCGAGGGAGAACGTGATAGTAGACAAGGTAATGCAGGACATTCTCCGGTATCGCGGCGGGTTGGGGATCAGCCAGTTATCAAAAGAAAATCTTATAAGCAGCAGACAGATGGAACGGCTGTTTCATGAATATATTGGAATGACGCCCAAAAAACTGAGTAATCTGGTGCGCTACCAATGCTTATGGAGAGATATTGTATACGAAAGTCATTTTAATATGATGGATGCTGTCCAAAGATATGGATATACGGATGCGTCACATTTGATACGGGAATTTGAACGCTATCATTCCATGAATATCCGGAGCGCTCTGGAAATGGCTTTACGGTAAGAATAGAAACTTTCACATTTTTATGGACAGAAACACTCCCAAAAGAGAAAATAACTGTTGAGGGTATAGAGGTGTCGGAAATATACAATACAACCGTTCATATATGCTGTATAATAGAAAAGATTAAAGTGCGTTTTCACCGTTTAAGAAAAAACGGCACACCGCATTTTCGGATTTTTATTACTCAAAGGAGGCATTTACATGAACACAAAAGAAACCATTTTAGCCCGCGCTGCTGAGATTATCGCTCAGCGTACCGTGCGTCAGGACAAGGACGGCTTCGGCACCTTGATCACTATTGATCCGGACGGTTCTCCTGTACCTACTACCATCAGTCCTTCCCGCAGCGATGGAATACGTTGGATTACTTTCTGCACAGGCAGAGGCGCTCCAAGCCCTGTACGCCTTGACCAGAACAACAAGGCTGCCGTGTGCCTGAATTCTCCAACCTATCATATTTCCCTCACCGGAACGGCACAGGTCTGTACCGACCCAGAAACCTGCCGGGAGATGTGGTATGAGGGCTTATCAAACCATTTTTCCGGTCCCGATGATCCCAATCTCTGTGTAATTCGCTTTACGACACAGCGTTATAGCCTGTTTATAGACTGGGAATCGGCGAAAGGGGAAATAGACGGATAGTTGCAAAGGGGCACATATTTGAACTGATGATTGATAAAAGAAATTTCAAATACATATTGGCATATTCTGTAGGCTTCACCTACAGAATGGAGAGAGAGGAAAAAATGAATAAAAATATTGAAGTGATACCATATCTGTCGTTTAAGGGGAACTGTGAAGAAGCAGTCAGTGTTTATATAAATGCTTTTGGCGGAGAGATTATCTGGATGTCACATTGGACTGAAAAAAACTATGAAACGCCAGCGCAGATTGGTAAGGTCATGCATGTGGAGTTTAATCTTGGCAGCACGCGCATGGCGGGAGGAGACAGCGTTGACGGCGGCGAAGTGAAGACGGATATCAGTCTGATGATTCACATGGATTCCGAAGCGGAGGCGTTGCGTGCCATATCGGTACTGGCGGAGAGCGGAACCATCCTTTCGCCCTTAAAGCCGCACCCGGAACCGGATGACGGCGGCTGCGGTTCTCTGACTAAAGACCGGTTTGGTTATACATGGATTATTACATGCCCGAATCCGGCGAAGCAGTAAGAAGTTATTGAAAATATATCTTCAATGGGTGAACGTTGAGTGAGAGGAGAAGTAACATGATAACAGAAGCTTTTGACAACCAGTCCCCGGCAATCATCAATCCACAGATGAAGGAGGACGCACCGCAGGTTGATGCGTGTATTCTGACTTTTTCCCATGTGATTGAGAAATTTGTCCTGGAAAATTATGACTGCAGGCAGATTGCCTCGTTTTGGTTCGCAACGGGCAATACGCCAATTTATGAATTGAAGTATAAAGGGAAAAAATTTGCCTTTTATAAAACCTATGTGGGTGCGCCTGCCTGTGTCGGCACGGTGGAGGATACGCTGTCGGAAATAATGACGGATAAGTATGTTGTATTTGGCGCTGCGGGCTGTCTGAATAAGGAAATTGCCCGTGGAAAAGTCATGATACCGACACAAGCCTACCGGGATGAAGGCACTTCTTATCATTATGCGCCGGCATCGGATTATGTTACTGTAGGAAATGCGGACATTGTTGCCGTTTTTATGGAGGAAAACGGGATTCCCTATGTGAAAGGGAAAACCTGGACTACTGATTCTTTCTACAGGGAAACCGTCAATAACTTTGAGAAGCATAAGGCGGACGGCTGCATTTCGGTAGAGATGGAATGCGCCGCCTTACAGGCAATGTGCGATTTCAGAAGACTGAGTCTGTACACATTTTTCACAAGCGGCGATTTGCTTGATGCCCCTAAATGGGATGCCAGACGAAAGGAAGGGCAGACCAAAGGCACTCAGCATGATGCGGGGCATTTCGATATTGCATTGGAACTGGCGAGATATGTAGTGGGATGATGGAATATGAGAATCGGGAGAAAATTTTGTGTAATGAGCAACGCACTTCTGATAAAGAAAACAAATATAGATTTCATGACAATCACAGCCTGTGGTGAATGCTGTACAGGGTGCAGAAAATAAGAACAAAATTGGCTGATTTTATTTTGAGGAGAAAGGAAAGTTTATGGATATATGTAGCACAAGGCTAACGGAAGTAAAGATTATTGAGTATGATAGGAAGGAAGATAACAGAGGATAAGGAATGCAGACATGCCCGATACAAAACAGCATTGCATGGAAATTACAGATTGATGAAAAAATTGTCAGGATATGTTAAGGGGGAGGAAGCGTGAAAAAACATATTATTATTGCGGGCGTGCCACGGTCAGGGAAAAGCAGGCTTTGCCAGAGAATATCGAAAGATTTTGGTTACCAGCATATCAGCATGGACTCCATCATTGCAGGAATTGAAAAAACTTTTCCGGAAACAGGCATCAATTCTGACGCAGATGCTGACCTTTGGGAAAATATTCAGTATATAAGCTCTAAGATGGCATTGTTCATAAGTGCGATGACTGACAGTGGTGAATATAATGAATGTGATTATGGGATGGCAATTGATATCTTCCAATTGCTGCCACAGCATTATATTCAATATATAGACGCTTCTGTTTGTGATGTTTATTATCTTGGCACATCAGAAGTCGCGCCAGAGGAACGATACAGGATTTTAAGAAAGTACGACACGCCAAAGGATTATACCTATTATAAATCCGCAGAAGAGAACCAAAGGGATTGCGCAGACATTGTAATGGTAAGCAAAAGGTTGAAACAACTTTGCGGAACATATGATTTACCTTATTTTGATACTTCATACAACAGAGAACGGATATTTGAAACCATTTTGTCAGATGCTGGACTGTTGGGTTAAAGCGTCAAAAGAGGAGGATACTACGGTTATTTTAATCCGTCAAAAAACAATCATAAATTTTGCTATTTATATTTACGTGTCATGAAAAAATAGTTTGGTTTATAGCGAAACGAGCGGTCAATGGGAGGAAAGGTGATTCATGTCAGATCATAAAACCGGTAAATGGGCAAAACAGATCCTTGACAGCAGAGATTGTGAAGGAATGTGGGGGAATTTCCACACGTTAAGTGAGCCTGTCGGGAATAAAGCAATTACTACGGAGCAGGCGATACGCAGATTGCGAATACTGGGATTTACAAAAGAGGACAAACCGATTCAACTTGTGCTGGACAGAATGTGTTTGTGTGTCAGCGGAAGAAAAAAGATAGACAATTATTATGAAAAAACGCATGACTGGGTTTTATTTGAAAAGCTTATGCTTTCCGCATGGATCAGGATATTTGAACCGGAAAATGAAATTGCTATGGGCGTTGCCAAACAATGGGGAGAGATCGCCCAGAAGTCGTTTAGCAGCGGACAGTATAGCAGGGATGATGATATAGCCGCATTCACTTCGCAATTTGGCAGAAAGCCCAAAAGCGGATTTGAAACTGGCTTTGGTATGTTCTATCATGCGGCGCTGTTAAAGGGAATCTTGTCTCCTGCAACGGAAAATCTTTTGCTCCAATATTATCTCGCGAAGCCGGACGGTATTTATTATATTTATGATAAATGCCTTAATGCGCCGCCCAATGTTTTTGCTTCGAAAAAGACGAGTCAATATCTGGCGGCAATAGAATTGCTGGCAGGATATGGACAGGCACGGGGAAAATTGGGGTTTGTTGCTAAGTGGCTTGATTCCCATAAGGATGCGCACGGTCAATGGGATTTGGGCGCGGGTGCGAAAGATGGCGTATATTTCCCGCTGTCCGATTCATGGCGGAAACAGGAGTACAGAATAGCGGACTGCACGGAACGAATAACAAATTTGATGCAGCAGATTTGTTGATCAGTATTATATATTATGAAAAATGCGGGTTCCATTGTGAATGCGTCGATGATTGCGGAATGTTTTCTCAATCTGAAATGCCGTTATTTATGATTTTTGGAGGTGCGGAGTGAAAAAAATAGCTATTATAGGTGACTATAATCAAAATGAAGAAAGTCATCGTCTCATAATGGAATCCATAAAAGAAGTGGCAGAAGAAATACAAGGTGAACTAGAAGCTCAGTGGATTATAAGCGATGCATTGAATGTATCCGAGGAACATTTAAAATTATTTGATGGATTTTGGTTTTCGCCAGGAAGTCCTTATAAGGATGCAAAGAATGTTTTGTCGGCAATTCAATATGCAAGGAAGAATGGGGTGCCTGCACTGGGTACGTGCGCTGGTTTTCAACATATGGTTATTGAGTTCGCACGTAATGTGTTAGGTTTATATAGTGCAGATAGTGAAGAAAATGATACAGAATGCGCAGACGATGTGATCGCAAAATTGTCATGCACATTAATGAATAGAAAGGAACGACTGGAGATATCTGATTCCCATTCAATTCTGGCTCGAACGGTAGGAGGGGACGAATTAATTGGAGAATACCGTTGCAATTATGGGTTTCATGAAGCGTATCGTAGTGTATTTCAAAACAGTGATATGATTACATCCATAGTTGAAACGAAAAATGGATATTTGAGAGGATTCGAATTGAAAGATCATCCATTTTTTGTTGGAACTCTTTTCATTCCCCAATTAGATTTCAGGGGGGATAGTTCTTATCGGATTATTAAGTCGTTTGTAAAGATCGTTTTAGATATGGAGGAGTAAAGAAATCGGGAAATATAAAGTTGGAGAGTTATCGAGAGGTGCTGATTATGAATAAATGGGTAACAGAGGATTGGGGATTTCGTATCAAATACTGATATCATCAACTTAGTAACATATGAAATGGCAGTGCGGCATGAAGGGAGAGGCGTTTATTGGGAGATACCAATATGCGCCTCCGCATTTTTAGGAGAGGAGGTGGTCATCATCCAGAAAATTAAGTGCCCGAACCATAAGTGTGAGAGACGGATTTTTGATATCGGCATAACACGGTTCAGGATCATAGTAGAACTGAAATGCCCGCACTGCGGCGAAGTGGTACGGGTGTACTGGAAACCAAAGGAGAAGAAAAAGTATACATAGATAAAAAGAACGGCGGGAGGATATCCTGCTGTCTTTGCTTTTACGGATTAAAGCGTTCTTTTTATGGGCATACTTATGCTATCAATGGAAAAAAATGGAAATTCCATTGTACGCAAAACTGAATAAGTACCGAGCGAGTGGGACCGCATTGCGTCGAGTCACGAATGGCCGGAGTAAAGCTAGTGAGTTGTTTTAAGAGTGTATGTATAGTGATAGCTTTCCCTGGCCATTCTCTGCCATTTTTTCAAAGCCAGTCCCACGTCTATATTTTAAAGCGTTCCTAACTTTACGAAGCCGTAAAGGAAGGAACGCTTTATGTCTTTTAGGA
>OFFE01002574.1_pt1 | contig 10688 bp, 11 predicted proteins | sample 1521371 | NCBI WGS metagenome assembly OFFE01 (sample SAMEA3504131, study PRJEB24116) | mouse gut metagenome | biome: mouse gut; feature: mouse-associated habitat; material: faeces | place: Denmark | collected 2011 | reverse complement strand
CACGCTTTTTCCTTGCTTTTTCCCAATTCCCTTGCACCTATTCTACCATATTTCAACCCATATTGCTTGTCTTCCAAGCTGTTTGAGGTTACGAAGCAGGCCCTAATTACACTCGGACCAAAAATCCGCTGAAATTGTTGGTTTCAGCGGATTTTTTCAGCTTTTTCGCCGTCTTTTCTCTGCTCAGTTTTTCTTTGACCCAAACCTGACCCAAACTGGAATTTTTTGAGGAAACGCCGGTTTTATTCGACGCTTCCTCTGTTTTCACCGTATAGCTTTTTCCCTTTATACTGCTTGGGCGATAAGACTTCCAACCCGCTTTACCGCCTCTTTCTGCATATTTCCGGTATCATGGGCGTAGGTGTCCAGCGTGAATCTCGCTGAGTTATAAGAGTTAATCATTAAGATGCTTATATTTCATAGTGATCTGTATAACATGCACCCAAAACAGTAATATCTTTTCCATTCATGCGTTTTTGTGTGGTCTGAACATGCTTGTCCGCATACGCATTTAAATCCGTTTTCATAAGCTCAAAAGTCTGATCTTCTTTGGCCTTTTTTTTCTGTGCAATCTCGGCCACATCCAAGGCATCCTGCCTGCGAATGACCACAACACCGTCCTTATCTCCAACTAAGATGTCGCCGGGGAATACTCCCTGGCCGCCGCAAGCGATGGGCACATTGACTTCGCCAGGGCCAAACTTAAAGGGGCCCTGAGGCGTAACCCCTTTGGCATATATAGGCATCGTCAGGGTTTCAGCACCATCCATATCCCGCAGACAGCCATCAACCACAAAGCCGGCTAACCCTTTCATTTGGGCAAAACGCATCATGATTTCTCCAGCGAGGGATCGGTTACATCCACTCCCCCCGTCCACAACCAGAATATCACCAGGCTGTGCCAAATCCAGTGCTTCATGGAAAAAGAGATTGTCCCCGATGGGCGCCTTTACCGTAACTGCAGTACCCAACAGCTGGACCGCAGTATTAGGATTCAGGAGCCTTATGTAGTCATGCATACAGAACAGGCGGTTCATCTCATCGTTGATATTGCTGGATGGAAGATTCCGGAACATCTCCACCACCTTCCGGTCTGGCCGCTTGATTTTAGTGAAAACTCGATTGCCGATATTAATAATAATTCCTCCTTTTAGCAACTCATTTTTTATCACTCATACTTGTGATTAGCCGCATGTGCAGAAGCATGGTCGGCACAGGAGAGCAGCAAGCCTTCCAGGGTATTGACCTTACAGTTGGTCTGCGGGGTATGACATAAGATAATTTTTACAATCTGGGTAGGAAATCCCATTTCCAGCGCTTTTGCTGCGCCAAGGAATGCATGCTGGTAAGCAGCCCCCTCCTCTGACTTTACCGCACAGCCGTTCTCATCGTAACTACAATATTCTACCAACTTGCTCACATCATGCAGGATACATCCAAGAATCAGCGTATCATAGTCCACAGCCTCATTCTGGTTTTCAACAATTACATCAGCCAGATAAATGGCACCTCGCACTGTGCTCTGGGTGTGCTGGACCAGACGCAGATAAGTTCCCTCATAACTAAATGCCGCATCTGTGATATCCTTCCAGTGGCTGATACTCCAAAAATAGGTCCACAGATCTACAGCCTTTTCAGCCAGCGTCTGATCCTTTACGCGGGACAGCTCGGGAAACAGCCCCTTGACAACATTACGGTCTGTGTTCATTCTTTTACCTCGCTTTCCGGCTTCATATATCTCCACAGAGCTGGCGGCGGAAATTCACCTCGTAGACAACAGCTTCCCTGAATTCTTCTCCAGTCTTATAGGTGGTAACAGTATTCATTGCTACCATGTTTGCCACACACTCATCACTGAGGATAGCCTCTTTCAACGCTGCCTCCATCGTGTCACAGATCTCCTGGTCAACGCCTACAGGGAAAGCATAACCACGAGGAGTAGTCAGGGGAAAATTGATGCCAGAGACCTCTTCAATCAGTGGTGCGTCAGGAAAGTTCTGCGGTTTGTCAGTGCTGAATACGGCGATAATCTTATAGGTCCCGTTCTGGATGTTTGCAGTGACATCGCCTAGAGCGATAATAGCAAAGTCCACGTCGCCGGCCTGGAGCATCAGTTCGTTATCCTTACTGGAATCTACAGAAACAGGCTGGCATTCCACATCATAGTTGTTCTTCATAAAGTCGATAAATGCAGCGTGGGGATTCAGCTTAGCCAGGCCGTTAGAGGGGAATATAGGCGTCTTAACTTCCTGACAGTAGGCGATAAACTCGTCCCAAGTATCATAACGGTCATCATCCCCCATGGCAATCAGTACCATAGGGTCCATGACCTGACCGCCCAGGTAATAAAAATCATTTTCGTTTTTGTCCTTGGGGTCTACATCACTGTACTGGCCGGTCACAGTGCTGGCATTGACTAGCGCGAAGGTATAACCGTCAGGCTCAGAGGCGATCAGCTGCTCCCAGCCAAGCCATCCGGATCCGCCAGGGACGTTCTCCACTACCACTGGAACACCAAGTATCTGTTGCAGAGCCTGAGCGGTGTAACGGCTGCCCAGGTCGGAGGAACCACCGGCACTATAGGGGCAGATCAGAGTGATCGCTTTGGAGGGCCAGCCTGAGCTGGTCTTATAGGAGTTGTCGCTAGACGGCGTGCTGATATCTGTATCCGCACTGGAAACAGCATTGGAGGGAGTAGAACTTACAGGATCGTTTGTAGTTTTTTCACCACAGGCAGCGAGGGAAAGGGCCATAGTGGCGGCCAGGATGAGGCTTAGACATTTTTTCATTGTTTTTCTCCTTTCAAATTTAGCTTTGGATCGGTTTTGATTTCTTAATAAACTTGGTTATTACGGGACCAAACAGGGTAACGATGATTAAGAGGGCTAAAACAATAGAAATCGGCCGGCTCAGGAAGTAGGTCCACATATTGCCGCGGGCCAAAACGGTAGCACGCAACCAGTTGGCCTCCACCATAGAGGACAGGCACAGTCCCAGAGTCATAGGGGCAGTGGAAAACCCCAATTTCTGTATGGCGTAACCAATCAGGCCAAATACAGCCATAATGATAACGTCATAAAAACTGTTGTTGGTGGCATAGGCGCCCAGTGCCGCCAGACCAAGGATGATAGGCGCCAGAATCGCCATAGGAACCACGCACACCTTAGCGATGGGCTTGGCTAATAGCAGGCCAAAAATGCCCATCAGGATATTGGCGAAAATAAATCCGATGATAATGGGGTAGGTGATGTCCCCATGCTTGGTAAACAAGTCTGCTCCAGGCTGAAGGCCATGAATCATCAGTCCGCCCAGAAGGATAGCAGCTACTGAACTACCTGGAATCCCCAGCGTCATCAGCGGGATCAGTGCACCGCCAGTCACACCGTTATTAGCCGATTCGCTGGCTGCCACTCCCTCGATAGACCCATTCCCGTATTCCTCAGGATATTTTGAGGAGCTGCGGCAGGCTTTGTAGGCCATCCATGATCCAATATTTCCTCCTGCTGCTGGAATAATTCCAGTTACAATACCGATAATACCGGATTTTATTGTGACAGGAATCAAACGCAGCATATCCTTTCCGCTGGGGAGTATCTTTCCTTGCATAGCCTGATCCGGGTCATCGTAAATCGCTGCTTTACCAGCAGCCAGTTCCTCCACAAAAACCAACACTTGGGATACTGCAAACAGTCCAATCAGCGCAGGGGCAATCCGGATGCCCACCTGCATATTAAGACTCCCAAAGGTGTAGCGGGGTACGCCGTGGATGGGGTCCAGTCCCACCATGCCCAGCAACAGGCCAAAAACGCCGCCTATCAGCCCTTTGATAGGTTCCTTGTCAGCCAAGCCGCCCATAACGCAGATACCGAAGAAGGCCAGAAAGAAATACTCCAGCGAGCTGCACTTCATGGCGAATTTAGCCAGCAAAGGAGAAATAGTAAGTAGCGCAATACCGCTGAGAGTTCCTCCAATCATGGAGGCAATGGTGCTGATACCAACGCCCAGCATTCCTTTGCCCTGTTTTGTCAGCGCAAAGCCGTCGATAGCTGTACAGGCAGAGGAAGGGGTACCTGGCGTGTGAATCAGGACCGCTGTAATGGAACCGCCATAAACAGCAGAAGTATATACCGCCGTCAGCATGACCAGAGCTGGAACAGGGTCCATGCCGAAGGTAACCGGAATCAGCAGGGTAACTCCCATCGCGGCACTCAAACCGGGCATTGCCCCAATCAGGACGCCTCCTACCACACCTAGAACCAGGCAGAACATCGTATCAAGTGTAAAAAGTGCGGCAGCAACTGTTGAGATAGACATGGTTTTCCTCCTTTCTTTCTTTTTACAACAGCTTTACGCTTAACATGTTGACAAACACAAAATATGCGACCGCCAAAAATCCCACTGGGACGGACACTAAGACCTTCCAGCTCCGAACACCGAAATAGACCATCAGACCTACCAGCATCAGCGCAGTCGCTACAAAGAAGTTGACAAAGTAGAATACTAAAAGATAGAAAATGAACAGGCTATAGACTAAAAGAGGCTTTCCATACTGCTGCAAAAAGGGCGGTCCCTGTTCCTTTGGGTGCTCCATCTGATCTCTTGTCTTGGAGATACCTTGCGCTAAAACCAAGACTGATAGCATCGCAATTACAATAATCGTAATCTTTGGAAAAACCGCAGTGCTCTCTGCATAGACGAAAGTATTGCTTATCTGATAAGCAGCCCCCATCAAAATGAGCAGCCCCAGGCCCAGTGGTACATCTGGATGTATTTTTTTCATAGTGTCCCTCCTTTAAACTTTATTTAATCGATTAACATCTGACAAAAGTGAAATAAATACGATATTCACTTTTTTAAATCCAACTGAGTGGAACCTCCAGGAATCAGCTTGGAGTCCAGCAGACAAATCTGTGGATTGGCATAGGGTTCTTGGATTCGGCGCAACATCAGTTTTGCAGCGACCTCACCGACCTGATCCAACGGCTGGGTAACAGTCGTCAAAGTAGGTTCAGTATATAAACTCCAGTCCCGGCCGCCGTATCCGCAGATCCCCAACTTGTCAGGAACAGAAACGCCGCAGGAGCGGGCCGCCTGGAGAGTATAACCCAGTGTAGGAGAATTGACAGCGAATATTGCAAGCGGACGCTCCGGACAACGGCACAAAAATTCTTCCATCGCACGGACCGCACTCTCTTCCGACTGTATACCAAGCCAGACAAGTGACTTGTCCTCAATGCCAAAATATCGCTTCGAACTCTCCAAAAATGCGTTGCGGCGTAGTTCCTTCGTAAACGGGATATAAGGAGAATCTGCGGCATCCAGAAATAGAGCAGTTTTTTTATAGCCACGAAAATAAAGATGCTGAACGATATCATCCACCGATTGTCGGTAATTCAACCGTACCCCGTCATAGGGCCAAGTCTCTGGACAGCGTGTTGTCACCACAACAGGAACCCCGCTTTCGTGGATCCCCCGCAAATAATCCAGATTATTTTTTCCGTTTGACATCGCGGGGACAACAATGACACCCTTCACCTGATTCGCCAAGCATTGTTCTACATAGTCACGCTCTTTGTGGATATTTTCCCCTGAGATCATCATGTTCACTGTATAACCGGCATCGTCCAATGTCTTGCACGCGCCTGCTACAACACGGAAAGAAATTTGCCCATAGAGGCCTGGAATTACAATACCGACACTCTTCGTATTTTTTGACCTCAGGCTGCGGGCCAAATTGTTTGGGCGGTAGTCCATCTCCTTTACAATACGCTCCAGCCTTTGACGGACCTCCTCTGACATATTATTGTATCGGCCGTTCAAATAGTAGGACACTGTTGCTGTGGAAACTCCAGCAGCCTTAGAAATATCTGCGATAGTGACCTTTTTAGACATTGCAGTCACACACTTTCTGTTAATTTTGTGATGGCTGATATTGATACAGATTATACCACAGAAACAGAAACAAATAAAGCTTATATTTGGCAGATATTATAACGTCATTTCAGGTAGTAAGCAGTTCTGCATTCACAACATATTTTGCTTCCGGCATTCCGCCCGACTCCATCACCTCAATATTATGGATGATAATATCACACATGTTTTTTGTGTTGTCACAGGTGTTCCCCGCTCCATGGGGGGTCAATAGAACATTGGGCTGCGTGAAGATCGGATGTCCTGCTGGCAGAGGTTCCCCTTCAATGGTATCCAGTGCCGCACCAGCAATTTCACCGTTTTCCAGTGCCGCCAGCATAGCCTGCGTATCAATAATTCCTCCTCGTGCCGTATTAACCAGTAGCGCAGACGGTTTCATCAGTTTAAATTCTTCTGTGCTGATCATGTGCCTGGTGGATTCTAAAAGGGGCACATGAATGCTGACAATATCTGAGGTTCGCAACAGGTCTTTTAATGGACTGTATTGTAAATGGAAGGCCTCTTCAACCTTGGGATCCGCACGGAACAAATCATAATACTGAACTGAAACACCGAATCCCCACAACATTTTGCAGACCAGTTTCCCGATATTTCCAAGTCCGATCAAACCAACCATTTTTCCCTTCAGTAAGTAAGAACGCGTAATAATATCTTCCTTTTCCTTTGTTCCCTGTTTTGCCCGTCCAATCAAGTCAGGCAACCTGCGGTATATGGCAAGCATCAACAAAACAGTCATTTCCGCAACAGGCTGTGCGTTGCCGCCAGTACATATCGCAACAGCAATTCCTTTTTCCGCCGCCGCTTGGATGTCAACACTGTCATAGCCGACACCCCAGCGATGAATCAACTTAGTCTGGCTCTCCAAGCGAGAAATATCTTTCCGCAGAAATGGAACACCCCGAGTAATGATATATTCCACATTTTCAACTTCGGCAATCTCTTCCGTCTTTGAAATTTCAAGCACTTCATATCGTTCATCAAAGTGTGTATGGAATATTTTCTTTGCATCATTGGTCAGGTTTCCAGCTAATACAATCTTACGCATGTATGCACCGCCTTAATCGATTAACATATTACACTTCCCCGATCTCAATGGATCCCAAAAATTTATTGCTCATCGACTTTTTCTAAAATTTTTAAAACGAAGTTCATTCCACTAATATTGTTAATCGGTTAAGTGACTATATTAAGAATAATCATTCCAGTTCATTTTGTCAATATGATAAAATGAACTAAAATTTACCCTGAATTTTATTGTATTTTACCAAATATTTTGCTATAATTTTCTCCGCAAGAATGATCCTTGTAGCGAAGAGTGAACAGGGCTTGGTCGTCATAACTTGTCAAGAACGAATATAACTTTTTTTGAAGACACTGATGCACAGCAGTCTGACCCAAACCTTGACCCAAACGCCAAACGGAGCAAATGGAAACAAGCAGGTTATTGGGAATAGACAGCAACCTCTCCCCTCCCCAACGCCTCTACATGGACACGAAATAGCCTGTTGAGACTTCAGAGAGATATTCGGGTCCAAGAGGCCGTGGGTTCAAATCCCGCCACTCGGACCATGCGGAGTGTCCTTATAGGATTTGAGTATCCTTAAAGGACACTCCGCATTATTTTGCGCCGCACGGAACTGTCTTAGATCCATATAAAGGCCATGTCACTGAAGAATTTATCTTATGGGAAGATGGGTATCACCTTAATCCTATAGGTGAACAATTAGTATTTGACACTGTATATAATTGGATACAGCAATTTTAGAACTACATACTTTCAAGGAAAAGCAGTCAGGACCCTGTACTTGTTTCGGTACAGGGTCCTGTGCTAACAGAACCAAAATCTATCAGAAAAGATTGAAATTCTTCTTTCAAAAACCGAAAGTCAAACGGATTTTCGCGGAAGCGGACTGTGAGCTTTTCTGCAAAAACTGTGTGGAGAAGAGAGCCTCATCTTTGGACGCCCCCACCCGGCTGCTCTACAAGCAGATCGGAGAGCCGGAGCAGTTGGAAGTGAGAAGCAGACCAAAGAGAATCATTAGGACCAGGGTTTTCTTACGGCTTACAGCGGCCGCAGGGTTCATAGCCCTCCAAAACGGCCTGGAGACGGGATAAAAACACCATTCTCTTGTCCTCTTGAATATTTTTGGCAGAAGCACAGTCAGGAAGATGGAACTTTTTCGTTCCTGCGTTACCTATGTATGTCTGAAGTGTGGGACTTCCGGTCGGGTTGGTCGCGGTATCCGCCTCTTTCTCTGTACGAAAGGTGATTGTCCTCCCATCGCTTTCAGCAATAATATGTCCCTGCATATCGGTGCGGTAGACCTCTGCTCCCGCATCCCGAAAACGGCTGAGCACTTCGTCAGATGGATGGCCATAGCTGTTCCCCTCCCCCACCGAGATTACCGTATATTGGGGGCTGACTTCCCGGAGAAACCGGTAGCTGGTGGATGTATCGCTGCCGTGGTGGCCCGCCTTCAAAACGGTTGCGCCCACGTTGGCCCCGGAGTCCAGCAGGTCCTTTTCAGCACCAGTCTCCATGTCTCCGGTAAAGAGGAATGAGGTTTCTCCATAATCTATACGCAGGACAATGGAGGTGTCGTTGGTGTCGTCATATTCCTGCACCGGACCCAGGATCTCCACCTGGGCGGAGCCAAGGTAGAATTTGTCGCCCGGCTCAGGGACGGTAAGGGATCTCCCCTGCTCCTCAAGATACTTGACCATATTCTGAAACACCTTGGAATTATACTCTGTCACCGGGCAGAAAGCGGTGTCCACAGCGGCGTAGTTCAATGCACCGGACAGGCCGCCAATGTGGTCCTCATGGGCATGGCTGGCCACCATGTAGTCCAGCTGCCTGGCCCCATTGCGCTCCAGATAGGAGTAAACTAGGTCAGAATCCTCGGCATTGCCGCCGTCAATCAGCATATAGTGCCCATCACAGATGACCAGGGCAGCATCCGCTTGACCCACATCAATAAAGTGGACAGCAAAGTTTCCCCCCTCTGCCGGGAGCGAGCTCTCCTGCTGGCTGTACAGAACATAGGCTACGGTCAATACCAGCATGAGGAACAAAAATATCAGAACCCAGCTGGATAACCGTTTTTGTTTGTTTCGGCTCATTATTATCCCTCCAATTCCTCCGGCAGAGGCCGGCGGCGGTGTTCAATCGGTTCCCAGGCCGGCAGAGGCAGCCGCTGCATGGCTCCAAAAGCCCGCGCCTTCAGCCCAGGATAGCGGCCCTGAAGTTCATAAATCAGCTCCTTGATCTCCTGGCGCTTGGTGCTGCCGTCAACGGGACAGGTACTGTGAACCACAGGCAGTTCCAGCCGCTGGGCGGTGTGACGGATCAGGTTTTCTCCGCAGTAGAGCAGAGGGCGAATCTGGGTAATCCCTGTGCGGTCCAGATAGGTGACGGGCTGAAAGCAGGACAGCCTCCCCTCGAAGATCAGAGACATAAAGAAGGTCTCCACCGCGTCGTCGTAGTGGTGGCCCAGGGCGATTTTAGTGATTCCCCGCTCTTGCAGGGCGGCGTGGAGGGCTCCCCGGCGCATCTTGGAGCACAGGGAGCAGGGGTTCTTCTCCCCCCTGCTGTTGAAGATAACCCAGCGAATCTGAGAAGGAATCACCGTGTAGGGCACCTCCAGATCCTGGCACAGCCGGGCTACTGGCTGAAAATCGTTCCCCTGGGCGGGGTTCGACGTACCCAGGTCCAGGGTAATGGCCTCCACGGTAAAAGGCACCGGGTAAAACTCCCGCAGCTTGGCCAGTGCCATGAGCAGCATTAGGGAGTCCTTTCCTCCCGACACCCCCACCGCAATCCGGTCTCCCGGGCTTATCATGTTGTAGTCATCCACACATCTCCGTGTAAGAGAAAGCACCTTGTTCATTACGCGTCCCCCCTTGAACGTTGATATTCTACCACAAAATCCCTGTTCTCCGCAAGTAAAAAACAAAAATCAAACGAGAGATATTCAGAGTATTTTTAAGAAAACAGGAGAATACAAGAGATATTATAATTTTTATTAAATTTTCTTCAAAAAACCGTTGACACCGGTTGGCCCTTGCACTATAATACAACACGCTCAGCCCACACGGCAGAGCAAACTGTTTGCTACAGAGCATTTTTCACATAAATGAAATTGGAGGTTACACCTATGTCCACGTTCATGGCCAAAACGGGCAGCGTAGAGCGGAAATGGTATGTTATCGACGCCGCCGGCAAGCCCATGGGCAAGACCGCTGTCATCGCCGCAGACCTGCTGCGGGGCAAGCGCAAGCCCGAGTTTACTCCCAATGCCGACTGCGGCGATTTTGTCATCATCATCAACGCTGAGAAGGCTGTACTCACCGGCAAGAAGCTGGACCAGAAGTTCTATCGCACCCACTCCGGCTGGGTAGGCGGCCTGAAGGAGACCAAGTACCGCACCCTGATGCAGACCAAGCCCGAACTGGCTATGAAGCTGGCCGTCCGGGGCATGATGCCCAAGAACACCCTGTCTCGTAGCTCTCTGACTCGCCTGCACATCTACCGCGGCGGCGAGCACAGCCATGCCGCCCAGAAGCCCGAGCTCTGGGATGCCGAGTAAGGAGGATTTAGAGTATGTATAAGAGCAAAAAGCCTTATTTCTATGGCACCGGCCGCCGGAAGTCCTCTGTGGCCCGTGTTCATCTGTTTGAGAACGGCACTGGCGCGATCACCATCAATGGCCGTGACATCGACGACTATTTCGGCCTGGAAACCCTGAAGCTCATCG
>OFFE01002573.1_pt1 | contig 10697 bp, 7 predicted proteins | sample 1521371 | NCBI WGS metagenome assembly OFFE01 (sample SAMEA3504131, study PRJEB24116) | mouse gut metagenome | biome: mouse gut; feature: mouse-associated habitat; material: faeces | place: Denmark | collected 2011 | reverse complement strand
CCACCCTTTTGAATTACTTAGACATGAACATCGTGGATATCTCAAAATATCTGGGGCATGCGAGCTGCTCCACCACCATGAACATTTATGCCCACAGCTTTGAGGAGCAGAAGCGGGTGGCCAGCCGCAAACTGGACATTTTTTTACAGACAAATACATAAAATATGCGTTATGTCTCTTTTTTCTACAGTTCACGGCAGATTTTGGTTGTATTTTGAACAAACATAGGGGGAAGAGTATTCCCTCTGTATGTTTGCTGTGGAAAAATGTTTGGAACCACACAAAATTTGGACATATTTCACGAAAACTATGATAAATGAAAACTTTTCCACACTACAGTATAGAAGAAAAAACTTGACAATTGGATAAGTGTAATTTATACTGAATGATACTGGTATCCTGTTGTGTTTTTCTGTATACAAGTATCCAAGAGACACAGGCAGATACCGGAAAAACAGATAGGAGGAAAAAATTGTGAAAAGAAAGAAGTTACTTGCACTTCTGCTGGCTTCCGCCATGGCCTTTGGCCTGGCCGCCTGCGGCAATGGAGATACCCCCCCGGCTGACGGCAGCGGGGCATCCAGCCAGCCGACTTCTGAGGAGGGAACTCCAGAGGAAAGCTCTGAGGAGCCCAGCGAAAGCTCCGAGGCAGATGCCGAGGAAAGCACTGAGGGCGGTTCCGTTGCGGCGGACGGCACCTTTGAGAACAAGGTCATCATGGGCAACACCACCGACCTGACAGGGGATTTCCGCTTCCCCGGCTGGGGCACCAGCTCCGTAGGCGCCTCCGACCAGGACATCGGGCGTCTGACCATCGGCTACGGCACCCAGGAGGTCGCCGAGGACGGGAACCTGGTCTGGAACGACACTGCCGTAAAGAGCCATACGGAGACGGAGAATGAGGACGGCACCGCCACTTATACCGTGGAGATCAACGAGGGCCTGACCTTCAGCGACGGCACCCCTATCACGGCCAAGAACTACCTTGCCACCACCCTCTCCTTTGCATCCCCCGTGAGCATGGAGGCCGGACGGCCCGGCACCAGCGGCATGGCATTCGTCGGCTATCAGGAGTTCCATGACTACACCGGCGAGGAAGCGGAAGGCACCTCCAAGGAGTTCACAGGCATCCGCCTGCTGGGCGATTACAGCTTCTCCTTTACCGTGTCATCCGATTACTATCCGTACTACTTTGCCTATACCTATGCCGCGGTGGATCCCGCTCCCCTGGGACTGGTGCTGGGCGAGGGCGTGGATATTTTAGACGATGGCAACGGCGTGTACTTAAGCGAGAGCTTCTATGAGAAGAACGGAGACAGCTATGTGAAGGCTGCGGAGATCGAGGCGAACCGCTATGACCTGACGAAGTATCCCTTCTCCGGCGCTTATGTGGTCTCCGACTGGGACGCCTCCACCAAGCAGGCTACCATGACCATCAATCCCGCGTTCAAGGGCAATTATGAGGGACAGGTTCCCTCCATCGAGACCATCGTGTATGTGAAGCTGACCCAGGAGACCCAGCTGGAGATGCTCACCACAGGCGGTACCGATATCCTGGGCGGCGTAACCGGCGGCAAGGATACCACGGCGGCCCTGGCAGTGGTGGACGGCGAGAATTTCACCGAGGTCCACTATCAGAGAGCCGGCTACGGCAAAATTCAGTTCGACTGCGACTTCGGCCCCACCATGTTCCAGGAGGTCCGCCAGGCGGTCACGTACCTGCTGAACCGCACGGAGTTCTGCCAGACCTTCACAGGCGGCTACGGAGTTGTAGTAGACGGCCCTTACAGCCCCGACCTGGCCCCCTGGAGGGCCGTACAGGATGAAATCGAGCTCATCGACTACTCCTTCTCTCCCGAGACTGCCAAGAAAGTCCTGGAGGACGGCGGCTGGATCTACAACTCCAAGGGCGAAGCCTACGAAGAGGGCGCAGAGGGCGTTGACGCGGTCCGCTACAAGAAGCTCACCGCCGACGAGGCGAATGTCTTAGACGGCATCAACAAGACCTACGCCTCTGTTTCCAATACGGACGGCGTCACCTATCAGACCGTGGAAGTCAACGGCGAGTACTATATGCCTCTGGCCATCAACTGGTTCGGTTCTTCCCCCAATGAAGTCACCGACCTGATTTCCACCACTCTGGCCAACAGCTCCGACCTGGCCGCTGCGGGCATGGTAGTGCGCGCTACCACAGGCGATTTCGACAAGCTGCTGGGCGAAATCTACCGTGAGCCCACCTACGGCTACAACGGAACCCCTACCTATGGGATGTACAACCTGGCTACCGGATTCTCCGCGCTGACCAACCTGGACACCTCATACCAGTGGTCCCACGACCCCGCATGGTTCACCAATTCCTCCAACAAGCTCTACGATCCCTACGACATCGACTTCCCTTATGACCTGAAGGCCGATAAGCTCTCCTATGAGGAGGCCGTAGAGGCAAGCGGCGACAAGCTTGGCATGGACTATCTGTCCATGGCAATGGTGTACAATGCCGCCACAGAGGACGAGTTCAACCAGTGGTACATGGGCTATGTAGAGAGATGGAACGAGCTGATGCCCGACATCCCGCTGTATTCCAACTTCTACTATGACGTATACAATGCAAAGATCGAGAACTTCCAGACCAGCCCCTTCCGCGGTCCGGCCGCGGCGCTGCTGTACGCGAACGTAAAGGGCTTCTAAGGCTGCGGATCTGAATTCAATCGGTTACAGCAAGGACATGGGGCAGCCGTCAAAGCGACTGCCCCATTCTCAAATGCACAGGCCCGTGCAAATAATCAGAAATGGGGTATGATATGGGCAAATATATACTGAAAAGATTGGGCTACATGGCCATAGTCCTTCTGATCCTCTCCTTCCTCATGTTCTTCGTCTACTCTCTCATTCCCTATGACCGGGCCGTGGCGGAGGCGGAGCCCTACAGAAAGGGACTGAAGACCACGGAAAACGCGGCCGAGCTCTACCAGGCAAAGGTGGAGGAGCTGCGCCGGGAGCTGGGGACGGATCAGAACGTCGTAGTGCGGTATCTGGGATGGATCGGCCTGGCGCCTATCAACGGAAAATACAACGGGATCCTCCAGGGGAACCTGGGATACAGCTATTCATTCGACCGCAGCGCCAGGGAAGTGCTGGCGGATCCGCTGAAGAACACAGTGTTCATCAATATCTTCGCAACCTTCTTAGGCCTTGGGATCACCATTCCCTTAGGCATATTCTGTGCTGTCCACAGGGGCAGCAAGCGGGATACCGCCGTCCAGATAGGGACTATCATCGGCTATAGCATCCCTGGCTTCATCATCTCCATCGTGTTCATCTGGATTTTCGCCATCCTGCTGAAGTGGTTCCCTGTCTCCGGCATGAAGACGCCCGGCTCCAGCTATACCGGCCTGGCCGAGCTGAAGGACAGGCTCTACTATATGGCGCTGCCGCTGATCGTCATGACCTTCTCCTCTCTGGGGGGCATGACCCGCTATGTGAGGGCTTCCATGTCCGAGGCGCTGTCCCTGGACTGTATCCGCACCGCCCGGGCAAAGGGTCTGGTGGAGAAGACGGTCATCTACAGCCACGCGTTCCGGAATGCCCTGATTCCTATCATCACTCTGGTGATCGGATGGTTCATCGGCATTTTTTCCGGATCCATTGTCATCGAGAATATCTTCGGCCTCAACGGCGTAGGCCGGATCTATATACTCAGCCTGAACAGCAAGGACTTCGAGGTGGTGCTGCTGCTGCAGATGTTCTATGTGATTCTGGGGCTCTTGGGCAACCTGATCGTGGACATCGCTTACGGCCTGGCAGACCCCAGGGTCCGTGTGAATAAGTAAAGGAGGACTTAAAAATGAGTGAAAAGAAAGCTTCCTCCCGGAAAGGGCCTGCCCCCTTGCGCTGGCTGCGCAGAATGTTCTTTGGCGGCTCCAAGGAACTGACCTTGGCCGACGAGCGGTTCGACAGCCCCGGCAAGCTGGCAGTGAAACGTTTCTTCCGCAATCCCCTGGCCACGGGGGCGGTAATCATCCTGGCGGGAATGTTCCTCTTCGTCTTCATCGGCTCCGCCATTGCGCCGGTGGACCTGACAGAGACCGGCAGCGAGATGCTGCACACCAATATGGCTCCCACCCAAAGCCTGATGAAGCTGCCCGATAGCATGAAAGACGGCGTGGTGGACATCTCCTCCAAGGGCACCTTCACCATCGGCGTGGACACGGATGGCAAGGTCTCCATGTGGGGACAGTATGTGAATATCTCCGGGGATCCGGCCCGGGACGTGATGAACATCCCGGATGAGGTGAAGAACAGCAAGGTCGTCCATGTGGCCGCAGGGTCCGACCACTGCGTTGCCATCACAGACGACGGGCGTGTCATCGCCTGGGGCGAATACGACAACGGCCAGTACGGGCATGATGGCTCCATGATCGCGGCGGCCCGCAAGCAGCCCGAGGAGCTCATGGACGGCGGGACGATAGATGCCTCCCAGGTGCGCCAGCTGATCTGCGGCAACCAGGTGACGGCCATCCTCATGGAGGACGGCACCATCTACGCCTGGGGCAATGACGGATTGAGCGCCACCAACCTCTCCTCCGTGATCAAGCACGGCAAGAAGGAGAGCCCCCTCGTGAAGCTCACCTTTACCAATGACGGCATCTACGGCATCGACGAGAACGGCGATTTCGTCTGCGGCAAGAGCACCAAGTACAATATCATCAGCGTACCGGACGAAAACGGGCGCAGTGTCAGCACGGACCTGTTCGAGTACATCGGGGACCGGAAGGTGGTGGACATCGCGGCCTCCGGCAACGCCCTGGCGCTGGTGCTGGACGACGGAGAAATCGTGGTCAGCGGCATGAAGGAGCCGCAGCCGCAGCTCCCGGAGGGGGAGAATGCCCTCACGGTCTCCGGCGGCACCAGGCATTTCGTGCTGACCACGGATCAGGGCAGGGTCTACGCCTGGGGACAGAACTATCGCAATCAGTGCGAGATTCCGGAGGCGCTGACCAAGGAAGACGCCGTGGACAGGGTGTATGCCAGCGGTTTCCAGAACTATGCCTACAAGGACGGAAAGTTCGTAGACTGCTGGGGCTTGAAGGGCTACATCATGGGCACTGACGACATGGGCCGGGACGTGTTCAACCGGATCATGAACGGCGGCAAGATGACCATGACCGTAGGGGCCGTGGCTGTCATCGTTTCCACCATCATCGGTATCCTGATCGGCTGCATCTCCGGGTATTTCGGGGGAGCCGTGGACATGCTGCTGATGCGGCTGACAGAGATTGTGGGGGCAATCCCTTTCCTGCCTTTTGCCCTGTGCCTGTCGGCTATCTTCCAGGCATCTGACATCCATGAGGACACCCGCATCGTGATCATCATGCTGATATTGGGAGTGCTGTCCTGGACCGGGCTGGCCAGGCTGGTGAGAGGCCAGATCCTGGCGGAGCGGGAGAAAGAATTCGTCACCGCCGCCCGTTCCATGGGCGTGAAAGAGGGCCGAATCGCCTTCCGGCATATCCTGCCCAATATCGTATCCGTCATTCTGGTAACTGTTACGCTGGATTTCGCCAGCTGCATGCTGACCGAGTCCTCCCTCTCCTACCTGGGCTTCGGCGTACAGCTCCCCCGCCCTACCTGGGGGAACATGCTGGACGGCTCCCGGAGCGCTCTGGTGATCCAGTCCTTCTGGTGGAGATGGGTGTTCCCGGCGCTGTTCCTCTCCGTTGTGGTAATCTGCATCAACATCATCGGGGATACGCTGCGGGACGTGCTGGATCCGAAGTCCGTAGAAAAAACATGATGTCCGCCAGGCGGGCAAGGAGGTATGGAATTCATGGCAGAAGCTTTGTTGGAGGTGAAGAACCTCCGTACCTTTTTTAAGACCAGGAACGGCACGGTGAAAGCCGTGAACGACGTTTCCTATTCTATCTATCCGGGGCGGACCCTGGGCATCGTGGGCGAGTCCGGTTCCGGGAAGAGCGTTACGGCTATGAGCGTGCTGCGGCTGTTGGATGCAAACGGATATATTGCGGGAGGGACCGTCACCTTTGCCGGGCAGGACCTGGCCAAGGTGTCCACCCAGGAGATGTACCATATCCGGGGGAACCGGATCTCCGTGATCTTCCAGGAGCCCATGACTTCGCTGAACCCGGTATTTTCCATCAGGCGGCAGCTATCGGAGCCGTTTATGATCCATCAGAACATGGGGAAAAAGGAGGCGGCACAGAAATGCATCGAGATGCTGCGGGCGGTGCAGATCCCCAATCCCGAGGCGGTGGCCCGCCAGTATCCCCACCAGCTCTCCGGCGGCATGCGCCAGCGGGTGATGATCGCCATGGCCCTGGCCTGCAAGCCGGACATCCTGATTGCCGACGAGCCCACCACCGCCCTGGACGTGACCATCCAGGCGCAGATTCTGCGGCTGATGAACGATCTGCAGAAAGAGAACGGAACCGCCATCATGTTCATCACCCATGACCTGGGCGTCATCAACGAAATGGCAGACGATGTCGTAGTTATGTACTGCGGCCAGGTGGTGGAGCAGGCGCCCGCCAGGCTGATCTTCACGGACTGCGAGAAGAGCCATCCCTACACGGAGGGGCTGATGTACTCCATCCCCCGGCTGAATGACGAGCGGGCCAAGCTGGATCCCATCCCCGGCGTGGTGCCCCATCCGCTGGATCTCCCACAGGGGTGCAAGTTCGCGCCGCGGTGCAGGTATTGTACCGGGAAATGTATCCGGGAGGAGCCTGAATTGCTACAGGTGGCAGAGGGGCAGCTCATACGCTGCTTCTACCCGGACAAAATGGAAAGGAGGAGCGAGAAACATGGAAAAAACACAGTCCACGGCCAGCGTGAAGACCACTGACAGGGTGCAGCATACCGATACCAGGCAATCCGCATGCGGCCGGGCTGACGGCAGCGCCCGGCCCGAGACGCAGTCCCGGCAGAAGACCAGGCTTCTGTCAATCATGAACCTGAAGAAGTATTTCCCGGTGGCGAAGCCCTCCCTCTTCGCCAGGCAGATGTACGTCCGGGCCAATGAGGACATCTCAGTGGACATCTACCAGGGGGAGACTTTCGGCCTGGTGGGGGAATCCGGCTGCGGCAAGTCCACTCTGGGCCGGGTGCTGCTCCAGCTCTATGAGCAGACCGCGGGAAGCACCATGTATTACGGGCGGACTCTGGAGGAGGTGGCGCCTGACTATGTGCTGGACACCCTTTCCAATGCGGAGAAATATATCGAGAAGTACCGCAGGGCTGCGGCCCGTGGGGAGGAGCTTTCGAAAAAGTGCGAGGCACTGGGAGATTCCGCGTCCTTTTACGATCTCCAGGACAGGAACCTGGCCCTGTGCGACGCCAGGACGGCCCTGGACTGCACGGCCAAGATTCTGGGCGGCTTCATGGCAAGGGAGACCCGCCGAGGCGCTGCTCTCCTGTCCGAAAAATATAAGCTCACCTTCCGGGCCGCTGCCCTGGCCCACCGGGCGGAGGATATCGCCGTGGAAATCCAGGCCGGAGAGGGTCTGCTGGAGGAAATCCCGCCGGAGAAATCCCCGGAAAAAGGGAAGAGGCTCCAGGCAAAGATAGAGAAGCTCACCCGGAAGCAAAACCACCTGGCCGCCAGGCAGAAAGACCTCCTGGCCGCCGCAGCCGAAATCGACGAGAAGATCGGACAGCTGAAGGCCCCCTATGCGGGCGATGCGGAATTCGCCAGGTATGAGGCCATGCTGGACCATGGCGTGGATTTAAAGCGCCTGAAATACAAGGAGATGCGGCATCTGCGGAAGGATCTGCAGATCATCTTCCAGGATCCCTACTCTTCCCTGAACCCCCGTATGACCGTGGGGCGCATCATTGAAGAAGGGCTGGTGACCCATGGCTTTTTCAAGGCCGGTTCCAGAAAAATGCAGGAGCATGTGTTCAAGGTGATGAATTCCTGCGGCCTGCAGAACTATATGTACAACCGGTATCCCCACCAGTTCTCCGGGGGGCAGAGGCAGAGGATCTGCATCGCCAGGGCTCTGGCCGTGAAGCCGAAATTCGTGGTCTGCGACGAGTGCGTGTCCGCCCTGGACGTGTCCATCCAGTCCCAGATCATCAACCTGCTCCAGGAGCTGAAGGAGAAAGAGGGGCTGACCTACCTGTTCATCTCCCACAACCTGTCGGTAGTGCGGTATATCTCTGACCGCATCGGCGTCATGTACCTGGGGAACATGGTGGAGGTGGCGGAGACGGACGAGCTCTTCAGCGACCCCCGCCATCCCTATACCATCGCGCTGCTCTCCTCCATCCCCACCACAGATCCGGAGAGCCTGACGAAGGAGCGCATCCTCCTGGAGGGGAACATCCCCAGCCCCATCAAGCCGCCCTCTGGATGCAAGTTCCACACCCGCTGCTTCATGGCCTGCGACAAGTGCAAGGTGGTCCCGCCTGGGCTGAAAGAGGTGAAGCCCGGGCATTTCGTGGCCTGCCATTTCGCGGAGGAGAGGAAGGTGGACAAAGCGGGGGATTATCTGTTTGATGTGAATGTTGCTATGGGAAACCGTTGATTCAGGATGGGCTGTGCAGCGGCGGGGCGAATTCTGTCTCTGCACAGCCGCTGGGCATTTCAGGGCATATGCACCCAGCATGGCAGAAAAGAAGGCGCAAAGCTATGAGAAAAGCGTGGAAGAAGATTCCCAGAGAAATCAATCCTGAAAAGGAAGAACAGCTTCGGCAGGAGCCCCTGGAAAAAGGAGACGTGCCGGCCATGCTGCTGGCCGCATTTGTCTCCCTCTTTCTGCCGGTGCTGGCTATGGTGCTGGCGTTGGCTGGGGTTTGTTGTCTGTTGTTTATGTAGGGAGAATCTGGGGCGGGGTTGTGGTCAGACCACTGCCTCGATGAGCGTCTTCCCGCCCAGCCGAACCTCCTTTAGGCCCGGCTCTTTCTTTTTGTTGAAGTTGAAGCTGAGCATGTAGCCTTTCTGGAGGTGAAAGTAGTCCAGGTAGTCCGTCAGCTGCTGCTCTCCCCTTTCGTTGTACTCGTTGCCGCGCCAGATTTTGAGCTCTATGACGAACTGTTCGCCCAGGTAATCCACGATAACGTCCGTCCGCCTGGCATCCCTAGTCTGGGCCTCCATGTAAAAATATCCTACGCCATTTATGATGGGCTTCAGATATAGGAGGAAAAGCTTACGTCCCTGGGCCTCCAGGAACTTCTCATCGCTGTCGCTGTAGATATCCGTGAAATAGGCGACGAACTTCTCCAGCACCAGGGCCATGTTGAGTCTGCCGCCTGTGGTGAATTTATTTATGTCAATCTGACCGTAAGAATATATCTCGCTTTTGAGGGATTCTTCTGCTATGAACATATTCAGTAGCCGCATTTCAAAAATTCGGTTCGCAACTACCACATGACTGCCAGATTGTCTCAAAAATCCGAACATACGCCCCATATTGATGGATCTTGTATCGGGATTGAATACAACCTTCTCCCCCCGATACAGAATATCCTGCATCATATCCCGCATGTCTCTAAAGGTATCCAGCTGCTTTACCATGCTGTCGAACAAAGGCGTCTTGGAATTCAATATGATCTTTACGGCTTCTGTAATCCCCTTCTTCGACCATACATCACTGCCATCCGAAAACGGTTTGCTTTTCAACAGTTTTTCGTCAATCATTTTACATATTGACGATACCAGATAGGGATAGCCTGATGTGTAATGGTAAATTTCATCCGCCACAGCTCCCACATCCATTCCCGTACCGTAATCCGCCTCGTACTCATTCAGCATAGCCGCGATCTCGTCCGTGGAAAAGCTCATGGGAATGTCAAAATCGGCAGCGATATTCCATGGACTGTTATACTGATGCTCCTCCTCTGGCCGCAGCTTCAATTTCAGGTTCTTGATATCATACACCCCTGCCAGAATCACCGAATGAAAAATCGGATGGAAAATCGGATGGCTGTCACGGCTCAGGTAATAGCCCCGGAGCATGGCCAGAAAATCCAGGAACACCCTGTGGTTGGAGGCACTGTCCACCTCGTCGATCATCAGCACTATCGGCCTGCCCGCCGTCCTGCATACGCCGCTCAGCGCCCGGAACAGCCTGTCCAGGGATGTCCTGGGGCTGTCCTTCAGGGAGACCAGGCGGTCAAGGGCTTCTCTGTCTATATGCTCCATCGTCGCTTTGTTGTAAGACAGTATGTCTTCCAGGCATTCGATAAAGGAGACCACAAATGTGGATTCGTCCTCGAAATTGGCAGTGCTCATCATCTGGAAGTCCATGGAGATGACCGCATAGTCGTCCTGAAGATATTCCGCCAATGCCCTGAGCGTGGTGGTCTTGCCGTACTGTCTGCCTCGGTTGATGACGAAATATTTCCCTCTGTCCACGAAGGATTCTTTTATCCTTTTCAGCCGCTCGTCCAGCCTTACCATATAATGGACGGCCGGATTGCACAGGCCTTCCGTGTTGAAATATCGCTGCATGGATGTCACCTCCTGTGGAACCGTTCATGAAATCTTGAATCTTCGCTGAGTCCATTTTATCATTGTGCAAGGTTTATGTAAAGGGGCTTGGGTGGCGGTTTGTGGATAAAAAGAATGTGTTTATCCTCTAAAACATATTGATTAACGATACTATATATGATACTATAATAGATGAAAGGAGGAAACAAAGTGCCAAACGTAAATAAGCTAATTGAGAAAATGAAGC
>OFFE01002569.1_pt1 | contig 10705 bp, 13 predicted proteins | sample 1521371 | NCBI WGS metagenome assembly OFFE01 (sample SAMEA3504131, study PRJEB24116) | mouse gut metagenome | biome: mouse gut; feature: mouse-associated habitat; material: faeces | place: Denmark | collected 2011 | reverse complement strand
CCGCCATATACAAAAGAATGGTTTTTCGCACAGAAAGATTTCTTATTTTATCCATCGGTATCCCATCCCCCATACGGTTTCAATATATTTGTTTTCCGTATATTGCTGAATCTTCTTTCTGATTCGGCGGATCAGCTCTGTAACCACCCTGCTGTCCCCTTCCGCATCATAACCGCAGACCCTCTCATAAATTCTTTCTTTATCAAAGACCATCCCCGGATTCATGGTCAAAAATTCAATAATTCCATATTCTGATTTTGTCAGTTCCAGATAATCTGCCTGAATCTGCACGGTCTTCGCCTGATAATCAATGCACAGCTCCCCCTGAAAGCACACTTCTGTCTTTTCTTTGCGCCGTGTCTCCCGTTTCAGATGCGCCGTAATCCTTGCATCAAGCTCTTTCAGACGAAAGGGCTTTAAAATATAGTCGTCGCCCCCGGAAGAAAACCCGTTTACCACGTCCTGTTCGTCTACCCGCGCGGTCAGAAACAAAATCGGGCAGTCTACTTTATCCCGCACCCTCCTGCACACCTCTATCCCGTCCAAATTCGGCATATTGACATCCAGTAATATGATATCCGGCTGCAGTTTTATTTTCTGTAACCCCTCCACCCCATTTTCTGCCGTAATGACCTCATACTTCTTTATTTCAAAATACTTTTTCAGCATTTTGAGCAGTTCGGTATCATCATCAATAATCAATATCTTATACGCCATTTCTGTCCCTTTTCCCTGATCTGATTGTCTTTCTGGTCCTGTTTCCTGTTACAGTGATCTGTTTCCCTTACCCGGTCTGTGAGAAGCTGAAAAAAGTCGCTGTCAAAGGAAGAAATGACCACCTCTGTATGCTGTCCATAAGTCAGGGCGTAACCGGCAATCAGATCATCGGCCTCGCAGTGGACGGCCTCCCTATGCTTTATACCCATATAATCCAGGGCCTTATATACATCCCCAATCTGGGAAAAGGGATTTTCTTCTTCCGGAACCTGACCATAATCAGCCCGGTTGGATTTATAGGCCGGGTCCAGTGCGGCCCGGGCATTCTCATGCTCTCCGTCAAACAGCACCGCCACACAGGCAGGAGCGGTCATAAGGATTATTTTCCGCAATGCACCCACAAACCCCAACGTCCCCTGTATGGCTTTGCCCTGTTGGTTCACAATCCTGGAAGGCATGCCGAAGAACATCTGGAACAGCAGATTGCTGCCGTCAACGATCAAAAGTCTTCTGCCCATAACTCACCTCCGCCTCCAGACCCCGAACAGGCTCTTCTTATAGTTTTTCAGTTCCTCCAACGCAGGCCCGTAATTTCCCGCAGCCTTCAGATACTCCACGCCCTTTTCCATGTCCTCCCGGACCCCCAATCCCCGGGCATACAGGATCCCCAGTCCATAGTTTTTATAGCAGGTATTTCTGCTCCGCTCCAAAAATGCCTTCCCCCGGGCCATGTCCTGTTGGCAGCCATACCCCAACAGATAACAGATCCCCAGTAAATCATACCGGATGTACTCCGACTCCACATCCCGTTCCAGATACTGCACGGCCCGGGCGTAGTCCACGGCCGTTCCCAGACCGAGAAAATACATGAATCCCAACTGACGGCAGGCATAGCTGTCGTTGCCATAGGCAGCGGTTTTCTCATAGCATTCCAGAGCATAGGCATAATTGCGCTCCACTGCCCTGCCTTCCCAATAAATATCCCCTATAATATGCCAGGCCCAGAGATGCCCTGCCTCCACAGCCTTCAGCGCCCAGGGAAGGGCTTCCTTGTGTTTCTCCTCTGTATAGGCCAGATAGTTGGCATAGCCGTGCATCCACTCCGGATACCCCCATTCCGCGCCCTGCCGCAGAATCTCCAGTGCTTTTGCAGGCTCCGGCGGTATCAGCTCCCCTCTCCCATATTTATAATACTGATAATAATTGCGCCCCGCCAGAATCATGCCGCCGGAAAATGCCCTCTCAAACCAGGGGATGCTCTGCTCCATGGCCCACCGCTTCCAGTCATTCCAGGCATCCCTGCCCAGGAAATCGCTCTCCTTCAGATCCTTAATCTCGATCATATCCAAAAAATAATAGGTATTCCCGATCATATACTGACAGAACGCACAACCCCTTTCGGCCTTCTCCTGAATAACCTCCCATGCCGCCTGAATGCTGTCAAAAGGCATGATTTCCCGCAGCTCCGGCGTTAGCATGTCCATCCGCAGCGCCCCCAGAACCGCTGCGGCGCTGCCCAGGGAAACGGCCTGGCGGAGCATGGCATAAGCCGCCGCTTCATTTTCTTCAAAAGGATGGTATTCCCAACTGTAACAGGAACCGGAAAAGCAGCGGGAAAGAAAATAGCAGGCATCCCCGTCCCCTTCCTTTGCCGCAAGCAATAATGCGTCCGCCGCCGCTTTTGCCCTGTCATTGTCACAGCAGTAATAGAGATCCTCAATGGCCTTATCCACCACATCGTTAAAATACTTTCCCATGCTTCTATTCGCCCTTTCTCTTTCTTGTCCGATTTTCTTCTTGTCCCATTTTCTTCTTATTCTGTTCTCTTCTTATCCTGTTTTTCTGTTTTTGCTCTCTTTCCTATCTTTATTTTACTTTTCTTACATTGATGATCTTATTTTCTGAAGTTCTTTCCTTCCGCATTTTTTCCTGCATTTCCGTACCGAAAACCGTAAATAGCAATTGTTATTTCCGCACCTTTTCCAGTTTTTCTATCTGATCAGTGATATCAGTCCAACCGCTCATTTCCCCGGAAAATCCCCGTTCCAGATAACCGTTCAGCCAGAATTTCACCTGGGTCACGGTTCCCTCTCTGGCAAAAAACCTGGTATCCCCTCCCCCTCTGTTGTCAGAACACCAGATAACCATCAGGTCATTTTGGAGGCCCGGAAACATGTCAAACGCCTGTATCCCCCACTCCAGAACTACCTTCTGGTATTTTCCCTGTTGGATGCCTTCTACCGCCAGTTCCACATCCCTTGCGGAGAAAAATTTGTGTTCGTCATGCCAGCTCTCTCCAAAAATCACCAGAAGCTGATGCCAATTGGCCATTCGCCCCTTCTGATCATGCAGAAGCTGACGCCAGAAGAATTCCACATCTCCCTGCAGGACATGAGATTCAGGTTCAGATTCCGTTTCCTCGCCGGTTCCTTCCTTTTCCAGACCTGTATCAGCTTCTGATTCTGTGTCAGTCCCTTCCGCCTCCGAGCCATTTTCAGATTCTATTTCCCTATCACCCCCTTCGGTTTCCAAGCCATTTTCCGCTTCCATTTCTTCGTCCGTCTCTTCATCCTCGACTTCATTCACTTCTATACTGTCCCACTGTGAAAAATCGGGGTTGCCTGCCAACAATTGTTTCAGCCATTCCACTGCCTTATCCGGCTCTGTACTTTTCTGATATACCCCATACCCCTCCTTGGAATTCTCAAGGTATGCCGCCAAAATAATTTGAGACCGATAAAAACAGATTATGTGCGTCAACCTGCCGTCAAATCCTTCCACCGGAAGCGGCGGCAGAATCTGGAGAGTAAAACTCCTGTAATTCTGGCTTTCCGTCAGGATGTCCATCTGTTTCCCCAGAAGTTCGGGTGTAACCAGAGAGCTTCTGTTTCCGGCGGTATCCGTAAGAATAAACTGACTTGCCGGCGCCTGTTCCGGCTTTTTATCCGGTCTCACCAGATCACGCACGCCGTCCCATATGCCCCACAATCCAAAGCCCGCCATGCCCAGTCCTGTCAGAAACCGGATGATTCCAATCCCTTCTTTCATCTCGGCAAGGCCTATGACAGCCAGACCAAACCCCAGAAATGCCCCGTAACCTCCCAAGATCAGCGGTATCAGGCGCAGTCGTTTTCCGCCTTTACAGTGTGTTGCTTTTCCTTCCTGTTTTACCCTTTTATCCAAACCCGCTCTTTGCATTTCCCTTCCTCTTTCTCTTTCCACTCTGTTCCCGCTGCTCCGGCGCTTCCCACTCCATCATCCAAATAACATGTCAAAACAGAAAGCAGCTCTCCTGCTGCTGATTTCTTATTTTACCATATTCAGGCAGCTTTTTCCATTGTCTGATGCCTGTAGTACAGCAGTTTTGCTACGCAAATAAAATATGCCCCTATGCCAAACCGGGAAAATGGAGTATAATAGATCTGCCAAAGACAAACTGCCAGGAAACAGGCCGTTTTTCTATCCGTATATGCAGAGAGAAAATGCATACGCTAAAGCCATCGGATTACGCGAACAGACTATGGAGGTGCCTCATGTGGAAATGTCCCAAATGCGGAAAAGAATTTAAGAATACCAATCAAAGTCATTATTGCGGCGAAAAGCCAAAAACCATTGAAGAATATATTCTGTGTCAGGACCCAGGGAAACAGGCAGATCTGTTTCTCGTCAGAAAAACACTTCAGCAGGCGCTGCCTGATGCGGAGGAGCGCATCTCCTGGAGCATGCCCACTTACTGGAAAAAACATAACATTCTCCATTTTGCCGCAGCCAAAGCGCACATCGGCTTTTATCCCGGTCCGGATGCCGTGGCAGAATTTAAAGAGGAACTGCAGAAATATAAAACGGATAAGGGAACCATACGCATTCCCTACGGAAACATTGATACGGACTTGATTCAGAAAATTGCCCTATGGTGTTGGGAGACAGGGCATCATGCCTGATTTTTCCCTCCACGGAAAACTTTCAGATCTGCCAAACGGGAGAAGAAATTTCTTTCTGTCCCTCTCAAAAAACAGGAAACCTTTTCCTGATTTCCTGTTTTGATGTGCCATTTTGTATATAAAGCCACTTTCTCAAAGGTACTGTTTATAGGGGTTATAGGGATCTTTGCCGCCCCCCGGCTGTTTTGCTATTTTATACCATCAGCAGCATTCCCCTGCAGACTTTTCAGCATTTGCAGAGTATCGTCTATATTATTCATATGCCATGTACCGGTTGCTCCCATAAATGCGCTGACCCCTTTTTTCGGCGACAGCAGACGTATTGTATCTGTATCCGTCGTAATTGAAACCCTATAATTCGTTCCTTTCTCTGTGATTTCTACGGATTGGATGGACGAATAGGATAACTGCAACGCTACCTTATTTTCCAACGTATAGTATGCGACAGTCCCGGCAGCAACATGCATATGCATTGGAATAAAGACCAACTCATTCTTGCACATCTGCAGAATATAAGGCTCTGAACTAAAGAAATGTGCCAACTTATCCCCTAAATTATCATTTGGCGCATATTCCACAAGGATTGCTCTGTTCCCCACAGGCTCTAAGCCTATCTCCACGAGATACTTACGCCCAGTTTCGTCTAACGTCATTTTTGCCATTTTTAATATCCTCCTATATTGTTGTGAAGTGTATTCCGCTTCTATACGAAGTATAATTTATTTCCGACTATATGTCAAGTATTTCTTACATTTAGAATCAAATAAATAGCCATGCTCATTTTGGGTATTCTGTGCATGGCTTAATCTGCTATGGGTGCAGGTTATCTGATTTTCCTCAAAATCAGCAATGCAATATCAGCAGTTAAAAGAAAAAGAGTATAAACTGTCTGTATACCATTTGCCAACCGGACGATATTATCCATACACCACTCTAAGGAATATCCGGTTATATTCAGAAGAAAAAACAGCGCGATAAAGGCAATCAAAGAAGCTGTAGCAATCAGCCCTCGCCCTCTTTCATCCTTTCCCTCTTTTGAAAAATAGAAAAATACAAAAAAGCCCAAAAACAGGAATCCAAGCACTGCATTCACTTTCATAAAAATTCTGCTGTCAAATAAAATAGTCAACCATTCAGCCATTTACTGATCCTCCTTAAAGTCAAATAACTCTTCAATCGTCACCCCAAACACTTTTGCTATGCTGTAGGCCAGCAGCATGGAAGGATTATAACGATTTCGTTCAAGCTGCATAATTGTCTGCCTTGATACACCCACCAAATCGGCAAGCTCCTGCTGCGTCATTCTATTTGCAGCTCGATATATATGAATCTTACTGTCAAATTGATATTTATTCTTATTAGCCACAGACGCACCGCCTTTCATTGTTTTTCATTTCCTGTGCGGTTATAAACATAACATGTTTCCTGCATTGAGAGTTCTTTATCCTAAATGCTGACCGGTGTGTTCAAAATGGCTGCCGTCGCAGAAATCGTCCATATTGTATAATCCATTTGCCTGCTTTACCGTCCATACCGCTGCCTCAATTGCCCCCTCTGCAAAAGCTTCTCTGGATGATACCTGATGCCTGAATGTCACTACTTCATCTTTGCTGTTTGCAAAGACAACCTCATGCTCCCCGAATATATTTCCGCCCCGTACACTGCAGATCTTCACTTTTTCTTTGTGGATGTTTTCGTTTGCCTCCATAAGCGCAGCTTTTATCATAAGGGCAGTCCCACTGGGAGCATCCTTTTTCTGATTGTGGTGATACTCTATGATCTGAATATCCGTATCCAGGCTTGTCCTCTTCGCATAAGCTTTCAAAACAGCAATAAAATCATGCAGTGCAACGCTGAAATTTCCTGACATGAAAACCGGGAGGACAACACCCAGTCTGCCGATCTTTTCTATCGCTTCGGCAGAAAACGCCGTGGTGGCAATGACAAGGGCTTTTCCCATCCTCTCATATTTGAAATAGCTGTCATTCATAAAGGTCTCGGCATTGGTGCAGTCAATAAAAACATCACAGTCCTCCGCAGCCTCTATATCATCAATGATGGGCAAGTCCCATTCGCCTCCCACAAGCTCCGATATCCTCTTCCCTACAAACGGATTTCCCTTTCTGGCCACGGCATAACTGATTTCGACGTCTTCTCTATGTAACGCACTTTTCATAATGGCACTGCCCAGTTTCCCGGTACACCCAACAATTGCTAATCTCACCATATTCAACCTCTTTCATTGTGTCTTCAAATCCAAAACTGAAATTCGCTGCTCATTCCATTTTATCCTATCCATTCCCTGCTGCTCCGCTACTGTTCCATGTTTTCCCCCGCAATATCTTGACTTTTCCTCTTCTGCCGCGGCCGCTAAATGGGAAATTATTGATTTTTATTATGCTCTTTTAATGTGGACAATACATCTGTAACCGTCATTTGCAGGTCATCCGGAATTTCTTTTCTTGCCGAAAGGATTGCAAAGCATGCTTCTTCGTCCTCTGGTTCCGCAAGAAATTGCGGCATGTCAATTTGAAGCGTTTCACAGACCATTTTCTCAAAAGAAAAGTAATTAACTGTATCTCTGGTTCCCACATGAAAAATTCCGTGTAAATTATTGTCGAAAACATACTTTGCGTAGTTCCCTATTTGTTTCGCATGCGTTACATTTATCCTGTAATTGGGGTAAGTACGATAAGGCTCTTTATTACGGCTATACCGCTTCAATTGTTGAACTCTTGGACAATCGTTACTCCAGACTGCAGCCAATCGGAAAATTATCAGCCGGTTTTCAAGTATTTTCTCCAACATACTCTCACAATCCCGTTTGAAACTACCGTAATCGGATTCCGGCATCGGCAAATCATTTTCTGTCCAGGGCCTGGATAAGTTGCCATCAAATACATTCGCTGTAGATATATACAATAAACGTTTCTTTTCCACAGCCACCCACTCCGCTAATGTCCTATGAAAACTCATTTGTGACTGATAATTTCCACGAATAGAAGAAATTACAATTTCCGGGTTTTCAAGAGCTAGAATTTCCACTAATTTATTTGGTTCTTCTATCCTCAATTGATAGCCGTTTTCCGGAACATAATGTCCCGCTGTCGGTATCATTTGATAGTTGTCGCCCAAACCCGGAACAATTGATTTCCCTACCAAACTGTTGCCGCCAATCAGCAAAACTTTCTTTTTCATTTCGCACTCCTGATATTCCAATTTATCGATGACTTATTATAACACTTCATTTCTGAAAATAAAATAACTTTCTCTGCAGCGCATACCTCTTTTTCGATTTCTTGCCTCTTTACCATGCCCTCTGTGCAAGTTCTTTTTGCGCTTACCGAACGGCTTCCAGGTACGGTTAGGCGCACTTTATATACGGGCCTGTTCAACACCAGTCATCTGTCAGCAGGAGCTGACAGGTGACCGTGTGCAATCGAGCAGGGGAACGGAAAAGAGGAGCAGAATCCTCCGCCCCTCTGAAAATCGTCCTGTTATGCCATTTTTCCCTGAAATCAGTAGTTCTCTGCATGTACCTCGAAATAGCTCTGGGGATGATTGCATGTGGGGCACACCTCCGGAGCCTTTGTCCCAACTACAATGTGACCGCAGTTGCGGCACTCCCACACCTTCACCTCGCTCTTCTCGAATACGGCTGCCGTCTCCAGATTCCGGAGCAGCGCCCGATACCTTTCCTCATGATGCTTCTCGATTTCTCCTACCAGGCGGAACTTGGCCGCAAGCTCCGGAAAGCCTTCCTCCTCTGCCGTCCTGGCAAAATCCGCATACATATCCGTCCACTCAAAGTTTTCTCCCTCTGCAGCCGCAGCAAGGTTCTCCTTCGTATCGCCGATACCGGCAAGCTCCTTGAGCCACATCTTCGCATGCTCTTTTTCGTTTTCCGCAGTCTTCAGAAACAGGCCTGCAATCTGCTCATAGCCTTCCTTTTTTGCTGCGGAGGCAAAGTATGTATACTTGTTCCTGGCCTGGGATTCCCCCGCAAATGCTGCCTCCAGATTCTTTTCTGTCTGCGTTCCCGCATACTTCGTTGTTTTCATGTCTTTTCCTCCTGTTATTCTGCGACGTCATACTGTCTGCTTTCCATTGATTCCAATCAAACAGGGAAATGGCCTTCTCCACTGCCCGCTCCGCCCTGCGGTCCCTGCGCCGCCGAAACGGCATATTTCCCCTGCGCGGGCCTGCGCATACAAAACTGCGGCCTGTAACCGTACTTCCGCCGCCCCGTGAATCCCCGGGCAAATTTTCCATTGTTCCGGTTCCCCGGTACCCCTGCTTCGCTCTGCCATGTACCTGACCTCAAACAGATGCTTTTTTCAGTCTCCCGCAGAGAAAAATTCCGGCTAACAACAGCACCGGAAAGATAACGCCTGCCAGAATGCCCATCTTCAGGTCATCTCCGGACATCCCTGATACCATTCCCACCAGAGTCGGCCCTGCCGAACAGCCGATGTCCCCGCCCAGGGCCAGCAGGGCGAACATAGCCGTACCTCCCCTGGGCAGAGCGGCCGATGCCCTGCTGAAGGTTCCGGGCCACATAATCCCCACCGACAGCCCGCAGATTCCGCAGCATACCAGACTAAGCGGCGGCAGAAGAGAGATGCCCAGATAAGCAAAATGCAAAGGCAGCTGCTGCAGACCATGAACCGTTCCAGGTGAATCCGGTCTCCGTATTTCCCGTAGAATAACCTGGATGTTCCCATCAGCACCGCAAAGACCAGAGGCCCGGCCAGATCCCCCACGGTTTTGGACAGTCCCAGGCCTTTCTCCGCAAAGGTGGACGCCCACTGGCTTACCGCCTGCTCGCTTGCCCCTGCGCATACCATCATGATCAGCAAAATCCAGAATATCTTCAGGCGGAACAGTTCCCCCAGCGTCAGCCCCCGCTCCCCCTCTTCCATCAGCGGAGCAATGGGCACCCTGGAAAAGGCAACGGCATTGGCAATCGGAATCAGCGCCCACAGGCAGGCCAGAATTTTCCAGTTCCCGATGCCTGCCGCCTGGAAAAACAGGGCGGAAAGCAGCACCACCCCCGCATGCCCCCAACAGTAAAAAGAATGCAGCATGCTCATGGTCTTTTCCTTATGATCGGAAGGGCAGGCCTCCACCACCGGACTCACCAGGACTTCCAACAGCCCGCCGCCCACGGCATAGACCATGACGGAAATCAAAATCCCGGCAAAAGGCGACGGCAGCAGCTCCGGCAGAATGGTCAGGAAAATCAGGCCCGCCGCCGATAAAACATGGGCGGCAACCAAAGACACACGATACCCGATTTTATCCACGAACCCTACAGCCAGAAGGTCCACCAGAAGCTGTATCCCGAAATTGAACGTCACCAATAAGGTAATCCGGGAAAGGGGTATCTCATAGCTTCTGTGAAAAAACAAAAATAGCAGGGGCGTAAAATTGTTTACCACAGCCTGTACAATGTAGCCCGTGAAACAGGCTCTTATTGTTTTGTCATATTGGTTCCTCATTTTCGTCCTTTCCCCGTAAAGGAGACCCTCCTGAAAAAGTCCCCCGCCTTTCCGTCCCATTATACCCCTTTTCTGCCTATATTTCAAGTTACTCTCACGAGCCGCAGCAAGTCTTTTGACCAAATCGGGAAAATGCGGTATAAAGGAACTGCCCTGGACTAACTGTCAGGAAACAGGCTATTTATCTAAACGCTCTACCGCCAGGAGCAGGAGTTTGAACGTTACGGCCTGCATATTTCCAGACAGAACATGGCGAACCGAACGCTCCGGTGTGCGGACTGTTACCTTGCAGTTCTCTATGATTACCTGCATGAAAAGATGTACGGCTGCCATGTGCTGTAGGCAGATGAGACACCTGTGCTGTTCTTACCAAAAAGAAGCCATTTTTACCTAAGACACAAACTTTTTTACACTACCGGGCAAAAAATAGAGCCAAGGACCTGTTTTTTAGATGTAAGTAGGTAATCATCCGTATCTGTTATTCCCTGTTGTTCTTTGATACAATACCATCAAAACGTTGGAGGTATTGTAATTTATGAACAAAGA
>OFFE01002559.1_pt1 | contig 10737 bp, 9 predicted proteins | sample 1521371 | NCBI WGS metagenome assembly OFFE01 (sample SAMEA3504131, study PRJEB24116) | mouse gut metagenome | biome: mouse gut; feature: mouse-associated habitat; material: faeces | place: Denmark | collected 2011 | reverse complement strand
GAATGTAGAGGGAATTAACTAGCGGGAACTACGGATATCTGATATGAGATATTTTGCGCACGGAGTTAAAATAATTACCACTCATTCATACTAATACAAGTTTGAGCAGGAGTGAGTCTGTGGAAAAATAGGAAATGATATATAATAAGTTTAAAAGAGTTTGCAGTCTAATATACTACAAAATGATAGTCTTTTGAGTATGGAGGATATGTCGCCATGGCGAGAACCGTAGGAATAGGGATTCAAAGCTTTGAGAAGCTGATAACAGAAAACAGCTTTTATATTGATAAAACAGATTTTATCAGGCAGTGGTGGAAAATCTGTTGAAAGGTAAGCATCTGTATAAGGAAATCGACGAGCAGATTATTTTTAATCAATTGGATGTAGATGAAAACGCGATTTGGAGCCTGTTTCTGGCTAGTGGATACTTGAAAGCGGAGAGTTACACGTTAAACGAGGAGACAGGAGGAGATTTGTATGAACTTGCTCTGACAAATAAAGAAGTGCAGATTATGTTCCAAAAGATGATTAGAAAATGGTTCTCAAGTACTGGGACAGTCTACAACGGGTTTATCAAGTCATTGTTACAGGATGACGTAAAGTCCATGAACGCCTACATGAACCGTGTGGCTTTGACCATGTTCAGCTACTTTGACAGCGGAAAGAACCCTTCCATGGAGACGCAGCCGGAAAGGTTCTACCACGGGTTTGTGCTGGGCTTGGCCGTGGAATTAGCGGATCGCTACATCATTACATCCAACCGGGAAAGCGGTTTTGGAAGGTATGATGTGATGATGGAGCCAAAGAATGGAATGGACAATGCTGTCATAATGGAATTCAAGGTGAGGGATTCAGGTGATGAGAAATCTCTGGAGGACACTGCTGATGCAGCGCTGAAACAGATTGAAGAACAGCGATACCAAGCAGATTTGGAGAACCGGGGAGTCGCTGGCGACCGTATCAGGAAATATGGATTTGCCTTTGAAGGGAAAGAAGTTTTGATTAAAAGCTGATTAATTTTTAGCCCTAACTTGACAGGAGAGTATGTGTCGAGGATCGAGAAGAAGGTGCTGGGGAAGCTGTGGGAGAAGTTTGAGGAGTAGTCGGAGAACAAATAAGAGAGGCTTTCACGCAATGGGACAGAGTTGGTTCGACCGGGGCTGTTGAACTGATTCTGTCGTATTTTGTTTGGCAATGGTATAGATGCTGCGAAATTTTCTGCAATTTTCTTGTAGGTTACACGGGAAGCATGTATAATAAGGGATGACATTGCTTTTAATATTGAATATGGTGATGGCATCGATGTTTATAGGCTCTCGGATTTTCAGAAAGCAGAATCAGGCATGGAGCAGAGAGGCACCTGGAAAAGTGGGGGAACCGCTCCAAGGGAGTTCCGGAAAACCGCGTGATATGTGGCCTGGAGATTCCGAGAGGATATGTTTGGAATAGGGAGGATAGATTGCCATGGCGAGAACTGTAGGGATAGGAATCCAGAGCTTTGAAAAAATAATAAAAGAGAACAGCTTCTATATTGATAAAACAGGTTTTATCAGACAGTGGTGGGAAAGTAGAGACGATGTAACCCTGATTACCCGTCCCCGCAGATTCGGGAAGACCTTGAACATGAACATGCTGGAGAGATTCCTTTCCGTGGAGTACGCAGGCCGGGGAGAGATTTTTGATGGGCTGTCCATATGGAAGGACGAGAAATACCGAAACCTTCAGGGAACCTACCCTGTCATCTTCCTTAGCTTTGCCGGGATAAAGTCGTCCTCCTTTGATGAGGCAAAAAAGAGCTTGTTCTATCTGATTGAGAAATTGTATAACAGATATGACTTTCTGCTGAAGGAAGACAGCCTGAATGAAAAGGAAAAGGATTTCATAAAAAACATCTCTGCCAATATGGATAATTATTCCGCCGTTTCCTCGCTGGGGACGCTGTCCGAGTTCCTGTATCGTTACTATGGGAAAAAGGTAATCATCCTGCTGGACGAATACGATACGCCGCTACAGGAGGCCTGGGTATACGGCTATTGGAAAGAGATGGTGGAACTTATCAGAGGCCTGTTCAATTCCACATTCAAGACGAACCCCTATCTGGAGCGGGCGGTCATGACGGGAATCACGAGAGTCAGCAAAGAGTCCATCTTCTCCGACTTGAATCATTTGAACGTTGTGACATCCACATCTGAGATGTATGCGGATTGCTTTGGGTTTACGGAGGAAGAGGTATTTGCCGCACTGGACGAGTATGGGATGCAGGATAAGCGCAGTGAAGTCAAAAGATGGTATGACGGTTTTACCTTTGGGAAATGCAGAGATATCTACAACCCCTGGTCAATCATAAATTATCTGAAGACTGGACGGCTTTCCACCTACTGGGCCAACACCAGCAGCAACGGCCTGGTGGATAAGCTGATCCGGGAAGGAAGCGTGGATATAAAAATCTCCATGGAGAACCTGCTCAAGGGCGAGCATCTGTACAAGGAAGTCGATGAACAGATTATTTTTGACCAGTTGGACGCAGATGAGAACGCCATCTGGAGCCTGTTCCTGGCCAGCGGATACCTGAAAGCGGAGAGCTACGAATTAAATGAGGACACAGGAGCAGACCTGTATGAGCTGGCGCTGACGAACAAGGAAGTGCAGTTCATGTTCCAAAAGATGATCCGGAAATGGTTCACCCGCTCCGGGACAGTCTACAACGGCTTCATCAGAGCGCTGCTGCAGGATGACGTAAAGTCCATGAACGCCTACATGAACCGTGTAGCCCTGGCCACATTCAGCTACTTCGACAGCGGAAGGAACCCCTCCATGGAGACGCAGCCGGAGCGCTTCTACCATGGCTTCGTGCTGGGTCTGTCCGTGGAGCTGGCAGACCGCTACATCATAACCTCCAACCGGGAAAGCGGCTTCGGAAGATACGATGTGATGATGGAGCCCAAGGACGCGACATCCAATTCCGCAATAAATAATTGCTATGGGAATGCAATTATTATAGAATTTAAAGTCAAGGATTCCAGCGAAGAGAAATCTCTGGAGGACACTGCGGACGCCGCCCTGAAACAGATTGAGGAACAGCGATACCAGGCAGATTTGGAGAGCAGGGGATTCCCTGGCGAACGAATCCGGAAATATGGCTTTGCATTTGAAGGGAAGGAAGTTCTGATAAAAAGTATATGAAAATTGTTGGATAAATTTTTGCCATAACTTGGCAGGAGAGCATGTGAGCCGGATTGAGAAGAAGGCGCTGAGGAAGCTGCGGGTTGAAGTAAAGGAGTAATTTATGGCAAGGACTGTAGGAATCGGCATCCAAAGTTTTGACAAACTGATTAGGAACCAGTATCTATATATTGATAAGACGAATTTCATCAGAGAATGGTGGGAAAGCGGGGACGATGTAACCTTGATCGCCCGCCCCCGCAGATTCGGGAAGACCCTGAACATGAACATGCTGGAAAGATTCCTTTCCGTGGAGCACGCAGGCCAGGGAGAAATCTTTGATGGGCTGACTATCTGGAAAGACGATGAATATCGTAAGCTTCAGGGAAGTATGCCAGTGATTTTTTTAAGCTTTGCGGATGTAAAGGCAGATACCTTTGCCATGGCGAGAGAAAAGATCTGCATGCTTATCAAGGAAGTCTACCGCAAGCATGATTTTCTGCTGGCAGGCGGGAGCCTGAAGGAAGGGGAAACGGAGCTTTTCCGCAGGGTTTTGACAGAAATGACAGATTCCGAGGCAGCGTATTCTCTGAAAAATCTGTCAGGTTATCTGTCAGGCTATTATGGGAAAAAAGTCATCATCCTGCTGGACGAATACGATACGCCGCTACAGGAGGCCTGGGTATACGGCTATTGGAAAGAGATGGTGGAACTTATCAGAGGCCTGTTCAATTCCACATTCAAGACGAACCCCTATCTGGAGCGGGCGGTCATGACGGGAATCACGAGAGTCAGCAAAGAGTCCATCTTCTCCGACTTGAATCATTTGAACGTTGTGACATCCACATCTGAGATGTATGCGGATTGCTTTGGGTTTACGGAGGAAGAGGTATTTGCCGCACTGGACGAGTATGGGATGCAGGATAAGCGCAGTGAAGTCAAAAGATGGTATGACGGTTTTACCTTTGGGAAATGCAGAGATATCTACAACCCCTGGTCAATCATAAATTATCTGAAGACTGGACGGCTTTCCACCTACTGGGCCAACACCAGCAGCAACGGCCTGGTGGATAAGCTGATCCGGGAAGGAAGCGTGGATATAAAAATCTCCATGGAGAACCTGCTCAAGGGCGAGCATCTGTACAAGGAAGTCGATGAACAGATTATTTTTGACCAGTTGGACGCAGATGAGAACGCCATCTGGAGCCTGTTCCTGGCCAGCGGATACCTGAAAGCGGAGAGCTACGAATTAAATGAGGACACAGGAGCAGACCTGTATGAGCTGGCGCTGACGAACAAGGAAGTGCAGTTCATGTTCCAAAAGATGATCCGGAAATGGTTCACCCGCTCCGGGACAGTCTACAACGGCTTCATCAGAGCGCTGCTGCAGGATGACGTAAAGTCCATGAACGCCTACATGAACCGTGTAGCCCTGGCCACATTCAGCTACTTCGACAGCGGAAGGAACCCCTCCATGGAGACGCAGCCGGAGCGCTTCTACCATGGCTTCGTGCTGGGTCTGTCCGTGGAGCTGGCAGACCGCTACATCATAACCTCCAACCGGGAAAGCGGCTTCGGAAGATACGATGTGATGATGGAGCCCAAGGACGCGACATCCAATTCCGCAATAAATAATTGCTATGGGAATGCAATTATTATAGAATTTAAAGTCAAGGATTCCAGCGAAGAGAAATCTCTGGAGGACACTGCGGACGCCGCCCTGAAACAGATTGAGGAACAGCGATACCAGGCAGATTTGGAGAGCAGGGGATTCCCTGGCGAACGAATCCGGAAATATGGCTTTGCATTTGAAGGGAAGGAAGTTCTGATAAAAAGCTGATTTCCCGGATAAGGTTTCAGAATGATAAGTTCCCCCGGAAGGATACCCCATGGAACAAAGAATCGGCGAAAAGATAACATCTTTACGAAAAGCAAAAAACATCACACAGGCGCAGCTTGCGGAATACCTGCACCTGGTGCCCCAGACCGTCTCCAGATGGGAGGCGGGCAACGGCACTCCGGATATCTCCCTGCTGCCCAGGATCGCGGACTTTTTCGGCATAAGCCTGGACGACCTCTTCGGCAGGTCGCCGCTGGAGCATGCAAAAGACCTGGTGCTGAGATATTCGGTCTTAAGGGACGACCACTGTTTCCGGGAAGCCCTCTCCTGCATCCAGTCCCGACTCCAGGCCGTGGACGCTGCCCTGAAGCTGGAGATGAGGGACCCGGAGGAGCTGGCCCGGGAAAAGATTGAGCTGGAGGCATACAAAATGCACCTGCTCCTGCAGCAGAGCTGGGAGTCCGCCGGGAGGGCACTGGAGATTGCGGAGGAAGTGGTCAGAAGGACAGGGGACATGCGTTTCCGCCAGCAGAGGGTACAGCATTCCGGCCATCATCGCGGATTTCGCCGCCGCGAAGCCGCTGGTTTCCCGGTTCGGCGCGCTGCTCGTGCAGACGGAGGAGAACGGCGTGGAAGAGCTTTCCGATTTACGCCAGGAAATCTGTCTGGAGAACCTTACCTTTGGCTATGAGGGGGGCCGGGAGCTCTTCCAGGGCCTTACTTTCCGGTTCGAGGCCGGAAAGCGCTATCTGGTGACCGGGAGCAGCGGAAGCGGGAAGAGTACTTTGCTCTCCCTGCTGTCAGGCTTCTATCCCGGTTACGGCGGCTCTATCCGCATGGACGGCAGGGAGCTGCGGGAGATAAAGAGGGATTCCTTAAGCGCCCTGATAGGAACAGTGTCCCAGGAGCCCTTTTTCTTCCAGGACACGATTCGGAACAATATCACCCTGTATGACGAAAGCTACAGGACATCCGATATCGAAGCGGCCATGGAACAGGCAGGGCTCAAGGGCTTTCTGGCAGCCCTCCCCCAGGGGCTCGCCACTGTCATCACGGAGAATGGGAAGAACCTTTCCGGCGGAGAGAGGCAGCGGCTCAGCCTTGCCAGGGCCCTTCTGCGGGGGAGCAGGATCCTGCTGCTGGACGAGTTCACCGCCAATCTGGACAGGGCCACGGCAGAGGAGATCGAGGAGGAGCTGGCAGGGCGGACGGACTGCCTGACGATCGCTGTCACCCACCATTTGGGGCCGGATGCCCTGAGCCGATATGACGGGCAATTGGTTCTGGAGCGCCAGCCTGGAGCACCGGGCGTGAAAGCGTAAATAAAACAGTTGTCTTTTGCCGGAGAATTGTATATAATAATGGAAACAGTTCCCGCAGGGGCATCATGCTGCCGGAGCTGCTTCGAAAGGAGAAGTGGGACGACGATGTCTGCGATAGAAGAAATCATATGCAGCGCCAGGGAGGCGGGGGCCAGCGATGTGCATCTGGCCGCGGGGATGTCCCCCAAGATGCGGATCGGCGGGGAGCTTTTTTCCATGAACTGTTCCAGGCTTACGGCGGCGGATATGCTGGATATCCTGATAGGCATCATGCCGGAGGCCCTGCGGGACAGGTTCGAGGAGAAGGGGGAGCACGCGTTTTCCTTCACCCTGCCCCGGGGAGGGCGCTGCCGGGCCAATGCCTACAAGCAGAAGGGCACCGTGGCGCTGGCGGTGCGCCTGATAGAGGGGGAGATTCCCCTGCCGGAGGAGATGGGCATACCGGAGCCCATGGCGGAGCTGTACCGGAAGGAGAGCGGCCTGGTGCTGGTGGCAGGTTCTTCCGGCAGCGGCAGGTCCACCACGCTGGCATCCATCATCAACCAGATCAATGACAGCAGGGAGGCCCTGGTCATCACGCTGGAGAGCCCGGTGGAGTATCTGCATCCGTATAAAAGGTCCATCGTCAACCAGCGGGAGATCGGTCTGGACAGCATGGACTATGCCGATGGGATTCAGGCCGCCGTGCGCCAGGATGCGGATGTCATCATGGTGGGGGAGCTGCGGGATGCCCGCAGCGTGTCCGCCGCGGTGGCCGCCGCGGAGACGGGACATCTGGTGTTCGCGGCAATGGACGCGGCCGGTGCGGCCGGCGCCATTGAGGATATCATGGACATGTTCCCGCCCCACAGACAGGAGCGCATGCGCGCCCGGCTGGCCGGTGTCCTGGAGGCGGTGCTGTTCCAGCAGCTACAGCCCGCCGCGGACGGAGACGGCAGGGAAGCGGTGTTCGAGCTTCTGCTCACGGACGAAAAGGTGCGCGGCCATATCCGCGCGGACAGGATTTCCGCGCTTTTCGGTGCAGTACAGCTATTCTCATAAATCTCACCTGTCGGGTGCGGGCGGCCTGCACCCGGCGGATATTACAAAAGTCAGGATTTTCCCGAAATACAGCAGAGAAGCATTTCCCGATTTTCTTTTTGTCACAAATATGTCTTTCCGGATCGGTACATATTTCACGGACTTTCACGGGCAGTGGGCCAAATCATCTTTTTCAGTGAAATCAACAGGAAACAATCAACAGGAAACAATCTATGAAAAATCTATGAGAAAACAGCGGCGGCCACAGGGAGGGCTGCAGGCTGGGACAGGAGGTGTTTTATGTACAGCGCGGTTCATTCCGGTGCGCTCCAGGGGGTCTGTGCCTATATGGTCTCCGTGGAGGTAGACATTGCCAGGGGGCTTCCAGCTTTTTTGATGGTAGGATCCCTGAGCACGGAGGTGCGGGAGTCCAGAGAGCGGGTGACGGTTGCCCTGAAGAATGTGGGACTGAACCTGCCGCCGTGCCGTATTACCGTCAACTTATCTCCGGCAGACAGGAGAAAGGAGGGCACTGCCTTTGACCTGCCCATCGCCGTGGGGATGCTGGAGGCCATGGAGCTGGTTCCGGCCGGCGCGGCCGAAGGGCTTCTGTTCCTGGGAGAGCTGGGGCTGAACGGAGAGCTGAAAAAGGCCAGGGGCGTGCTGCCTATCGTGCGGGCCGCGGCGGCAGAGGGCATCCGGGAATGCATCGTCCCCGGGGCAAACGCCAGGGAGGGAGGGGTGATTCCAGGCATCCGGGTCAGGGGGGCGGAGAATATCCTGGAAATCATGCATTTCCTCATGGCCCGGGGGGAGGAGAGGGACAGGGTGCTGCCCCGGACCTTCGTGGACACGGAGAGCCTGTTCGCGGAGACGGAGCGCGACGGCGGCGGGCTCCAGGGAAGGCCTGACTTTGCCGAGGTGACGGGACAGGAGACGGCCAGGCGGGCCGCGGAGATTGCTGCCGCCGGGTTCCACAACCTGCTGATGGTAGGGCCGCCGGGAGCGGGGAAATCCATGATCGCCAGGCGGATTCCCGGCATCCTGCCACCGCTGACGCTGGAGGAGAGCCTGGAGGTGACCAGCGTGGTCAGCGTGGCGGGGCTGCTGGAGGAGGGGGAGGCGCTGGTGACGGGACGGCCCTTCCGGAGCCCCCACCACACCATCTCCCAGGCAGCGCTCATCGGCGGCAGCACTGCGCCGAAGCCCGGGATGATCTCCCTGGCCCACAGGGGCGTCCTGTTCCTGGACGAGCTGCCGGAATTCCAGCGGGCCTCCCTGGACGCCCTGCGCCAGCCTCTGGAGGAGCGCCGGGTGACCATCTCCCGGGTCAGCGGGAACGTGACATACCCCAGCGACTTCATGCTGGTATGCGCCATGAACCCCTGCCCCTGCGGCTATTACCCGGACAGGGCGCGCTGCAGCTGCACCAGGCCCCAGGTGCACAGATATATGGGAAAGGTGTCGGGGCCCATCCTGGACCGGATAGACCTGTGCGTGGAGCTTGCGGCCGTGGACTACGACAGCCTGAAGAGCAGGGCCAAGGCCGAATCCAGCGCGGAGATTCGAGTACGGGTGGAGCGGGCCAGGCGGATCCAGGAGGAGAGGTTCCGGGGGACGTCTACCCGCTTCAACGGGGATATCGAGGTGTCGGCCATGGAGCGGTACTGCGGGCTGGGGGAGGAGCAGCAGCGGTGCATGGAACGGCTTTACGGCTCCCTGCAGCTCTCCGCCAGGGCCTATCACCGCATCCTGCGGGTGGCCCGGACCATAGCGGATCTGGAGGGAGCGGAGGAAATCGGGACGGCCCATCTGATGGAGGCCTCCTACTACCGGCCCTCCATGGAATACTGGGGGAATTGAGGGGAAAGTCGGAGATATGCCAGAGAAAGGCCAGAAAAAGACCGGGAACAGGCCAGAGGCAGAACTGCGCTCCCGGCCAGTGGAACAGGAGCGCCGTGCCCGGCAGAAAGGAAAACGATATGAACCGGAATGAGTGGAAAGAGCGGGAAGCGGTCTATACATGCTGGCTGTGCAACTTCCCGGATATGGGAAATAAACAGCTGCACAGGCTTACGGAGCTTTGCGGCGGGCCGGAGGCGGCCTACCTGGCGGACAAGGAGAAATGGGGCCAGGTGCTGAACCCCAGACAGGTGCAGAGCCTTGCCCGGTATACCGCCGCCTGGAAGCCGGAGGCGGAATACCGCAAAATGAAAGAGCAGGGCATCCGCCTGGTGACCATGGGGGACGAGGGATACCCCAGACGGCTGAAAGACATTCCTGACGCGCCCTACGGCCTGTTTGTCCGAGGAAGGCTGCAGACGGATGATGCCCCGGCGGTGGCGGTCATCGGCGCCAGGGAATGCTCCGAGTACGGCAGATATGTGGCGAAATGCCTGGGGGCCACTTTGGGGCGGCGGGGCATAACCGTGGTCAGCGGTATGGCCAGGGGCATCGACGGCATCAGCCAGGAGGCGGCCCTGGAGGCGGGCGGCAATTCCATCGGGGTGCTGGGCTCCGGGGTGGACATCTGCTATCCTGCCCAGAACAGGCCGATTTACGAGAGGCTGATAAGGACAGGGGCAGCGATCTCCACCTATCCCCTGGGGACGCCCGCCCTTCCCCGGAACTTCCCGCCCAGGAACCGCATAGTCAGCGGCCTGGCGGATGCGGTGGTCGTGGTGGAGGCCAGGGCAAAGAGCGGGACGCTGATCACCGTGGACATGGCGCTGGAGCAGGGCAGGGAGGTGTACATCGTCCCGGGCAGGGTGACGGACAGGCTGAGCGACGGCTGCAACCGCCTGGTGAAGCAGGGGGCCGGAATCGTGCTCAGTCCCGAGAGCTTCCTGGAGGAAATCTGGCAGCTTTGGGAGACGGGGAAAAAGGCGGCCGGCGCCGGATCGGGAGGGAAAGCAGGCTGTAAGGAGGCCAATGCCTTTCTGGAGCGGCCGGACACGGCGGGCCTGCCGGAGGAGCTGGCGCGTGTGGCCGGCGTGCTGGACTTCGATGCCAGGTCCCCGGAGGCGATCCGACAGCGCCTGTGGGACAGATACCCGGAGAAGCCGTATCCGGAGAAGCAGATCGTAGCCTGCCTGATGCAGCTTTGCATGGAGAATCTGGCGATTCAGGTGAGCCCGGGACGGTTCTGCTGCAGGAGGGGCTGAGAGGCCGTCTGAACCCTATAAGCCCCGCCAGCCGTCTGTGAGCCCCGCCGCCCATAAGTCCCCTGCCGCCGCCCATGAGTCCCTGCTGCGCCCTCTGCGGAACGCCCGGTTAGGGTTGCTTTTTCAGGTGCTTTCGTTTATATTAGAATGTATGGAAAAAGCCGTGAGGCGATAGATTCATAGGCTCTCGGAATTTCAGAAGGTAAAATCAGGCATTGTGGCAGGACGG
>OFFE01002557.1_pt1 | contig 10748 bp, 11 predicted proteins | sample 1521371 | NCBI WGS metagenome assembly OFFE01 (sample SAMEA3504131, study PRJEB24116) | mouse gut metagenome | biome: mouse gut; feature: mouse-associated habitat; material: faeces | place: Denmark | collected 2011 | reverse complement strand
TATCCGCCGCGCCGCCGCCGCTGCGGCGGCCAGCACAGCGGCCAGCACCAGAACGGTGCCCCAGTTTCCGCTCAAAAATGGAATCACAGCCTGCGCTCCTTTGGCCGCCCCGCATTCCGGCCGGCCGGTTTTTCATTTCAGGGCACAAACCCCTCAAAAATGGAGGCCGTCCCCTCCCTGTCCAGCGCGTCCATGGTCTCCCGGTCCCGGACGGTCCACCCCACCTCGTGGACGCCGTACAGCGCCTTCATCATCCGGAGGCTGGCGTTATTCCTGTCCTTGCAGCTGTAGGCGATGAAGTCGGGCCGGGTGGCGGCGGTGGTGAGCAGATTAGTCAGCATAAACCGCACCGGCAGGGACAGGCCATTGGCCTCCCCCGGCTTCAAAAAGTTCTGGCTCAGCTGCCCCCGGAGCACCTGGGGGTATTTTTCCTTCAGCCGCAGCAGCGCCGCCGGGTGGAAGGACTCCAGGCAGAAGATCCCGTTCCAGCCCTCCAGCGCCGCCATCACCGCGTCGGTAAGGGCGTTGGCGTTCCCCCGCTCCACCTTCAGCTCAATGACCAGGGGCGTCTTGCCCTCGAACAGCTCCAGCACCTCCCGGAACAGGGGGATAGTCTCCCCCGACCCTATGAGCGGGTAGCGCTCCAGATCGGCGGCGGTGAGATCCTCAATGTGCACGTCCGCCCCGCACACCCGCTTCAGGCTGCTGTCATGGACCACCGCCAACTCGCCGTCCGCCATGAGGTGGACGTCCAGCTCCGCGCCGAAGCCGTGCTCCAGCGCCCGGCGGAAAGCCGCCATGGAGTTCTCCGGCACGCCCAGCGCAGGGTCATGGAGGCCCCGGTGGGCATAGCGCACCCCCTCCAGCCTGTCCCAGCCCGGCTGGTTCTGCCGGGGCCTCAGCAGCAGCCCCCAGGCCCCCAGCGCCCCCAGGCAGCCCAGCCCCACCTTGGTGATCGTTTTCATGTAAGCATCTCCTTATTGGTTTTGCCGTGCCGCCTCCTTCAGGCATTTATCCCAATACGTCCGGGCCTCGGGCAGCATTTCCGGCGGCAGGTGGAAGATAAAGTCCTCCTCCGTATACTCCTTCCCCGCCATGGGGTCAAAGATCTGGTCGCGGCAGTCGATGCCCAGCCTGTGGGCCACCGCCACCGCGAACTCCCGAAAGGCCCCGCCGTAGGCGGTGATGAGGTTTCCGTCCTCCACCAGGTAGGTGCGCACGGCGTTTTCCCGGGGCATCACGGGGAACGCGTCCAGGAATTCCTCGAACACGCCGTGGGTGAAGCGGCGGCCCTCCAGCAGCCCCGCCTTGCCCAGCAGCAGCGGCCCGGCGGAGATGGCCGCGATGAGAATGTCTCCGTCCCCCCGGAACTGCTCCAGGAAGCGGATGATCCGCTCATCCAGCATCACCGGCAGGGGCTCCCAGATGCCGGGCAGCACCAGGGAGTCGAACTCCCCCCGGTCAAATTCCGTCAAGTCCCGGTCGGGCAGGATGGTAAAGCCGTCCTCGCTTTTCACCGGCTCCCGGCCGGCGGAAAAGGTGACGGTCTCCCTGTCATAGAACCGGAGCAGTTCCGTCAGCGTGCCGATCTCCTGGAGGGAGAACAGCGGGTAGAGCAGTACGGCGGTTTTTTTCATGGGTCCCTCCTTTCCCCGCACCCAGGGGCGCGGCGGGGCCGGTTTAGTCGTCCATATCCTCAAAGGCGTCCAGCCCGGTCTTAACCTCCGCCCGGCTGTCCCCGTGCATCACAAAGAGCATGGTGACAAAGCTCATGGCCACGAAGAAGGCGGCATAGGGGAAGAGGATCTGGTAACTGATATGCTTCATCAGCGTGCCCGCCAGCACCGGGGTAACGACCTGGGCGGTCATGGACGCGGTGTAGTAATAGCCGGTGAACTTGCCCACGTCGGATCCCTTGCACATCTCCACCACCATGGGCAGGGAGTTGACGTTAATGGCCGCCCAGGCCAGCCCCACCAGGGCGAAGGCCACGTACATGGGGGCGGTGATGGTGCGGGAGCTGCGGGTCATAAAGAATCCGGCGGCAAAGCAGGCGGTGAGCAGGATCACCCCCGCCTGGATGGTACGCTTTCGCCCGAATCTGGAGGCCACCACGCCGATGGGGATATAGGACACAATGGCCCCCACGGTGGCCACCATCAGGCAGGTGTTGGTGCCGCCGATGCCCTCCCCCATCACCTGGGACACGTAGGTGGAGAACCATGTGGTAATGCCGTTATAGCCCACGTACCACAGGGCGATGGAGGCCAGCAGAAAGACGAGGCTCTTTTTCACCGGGCCGGGCAGCACCTCGCCGCCGCTGCCATCGTCCTTGGCCAGGTTCCACTCCGGATGCTTTTTCTCCAGCTCCCGGTTTTCCTCCGCCAGCCTGGGCTCCCGGATGGTGAGCAGCAGCGCCGCCACCGCTACCAGCATAATCATGGACACAATGAAAAACAGCGGCTGGTAGTCCACATGGACCAGCCCTTGGGTCTTTTCCCTGGGGTAGAGCAGGACGCTGACGCCCAGGTAGAGCACGCCGCCCACCGCCCCCATCAGGTTGATGATGGCGTTACCCTTGGAGCGCAGGGGTTTGGGGGTGACATCGGGCATCAGGGCCACGGCGGGGGAACGGTAGGTGCCCATGGCGATGAGCAACAGCCCCAACACAATGACAAAGCTCACCAGCTTGAACGGGGCGGCCTGCTTGAAATAGCTGTTGTCCAGCATGGGCAGCAGGTTCATCAGCACCACCGCCCCGGCGGTGCCCGCCAGGATGTAGGGGGTGCGGCGGCCCAGTTTTGTATTGGTACGGTCGGACAGTCCCCCGAAGAAGGGCAGCAGGAACAGCGCCAGGATGTTGTCCGCCGCCATAATCATGCCGGTGAGGGACTCATCCAGCCCAAACGTGCCCTTCAGGATCAGGGGAACCAGATTGTCGTACATCTGCCAGAAGGAGCAGATGGACAAAAAGGCCAGGCCCACCAGGATGGTGCGTTTGTTGTTCAGCTTCAGTTCGCTCATAGTTTTCTCTCCTCTTCTCTGTGTGGGCCCGCCGCTACAGGCCAAATACCAGATCGTCCCCATCCAGCTCGTCCAGTCTATGAAACCCGATCCGCTCATACAGCCGCTGGGCCCGCGTGTTTTCCACCTCGGCAGACAGCTTGATGGGCATATCGCCGCCCATCGCCTTCAAAATCCGTATAGCCAAGCGGGCCGCCCGCTCGCCGTACCCCCTGCCCTGCCAGTTCCGATCCAGGTGGTAGCCCCAGCTGTAGGCCGTCCCGGCGGCCAGCCACATGCGGAATACGATGAACCCGATGCGCGTCCCGTCCTCCAGGCAGATGACGCAGGGCACGTTGTCCGCCGGGTTCAGGTAGGCCCTGCCGATGTCAAATCCCGCCGGATTGACAAACTCCCCCTGCCCCGGCGCCAGGGCGCACTCCGCCGTGGCAAACCACAGGTCGCCATCATCCCGGACCTCCCGGATCGTGAGGCCCCCGCCGGTCAATATATCAAGGGGCAGGCCGTCCCACTTCTCCCGCATGGTCACGGCGCCCCCACCCCCTCCCAGGCCCGGTGGAGGGCCCCGATATCGTCAAACACCCAGGTGGGCTTCACATCACTCGAATCCAGGTCGGCCAGCGTCCCCTCGCCGGACAGGACAAAGGCGGTGTCGATTCCGGCGTTCACCCCGGAGGCGATGTCGGTATACAGCCTGTCCCCCACCATCACCGCCTGGCCGGGGTCAAAGCCCGTTCGCTCCAGGGCCAGCAGGGCCATGGCGGGCTGGGGCTTGCCGATGACCCGGGGCCTGCGCCCGGTGGCCCGGAACAGCATCTCGCACATGCTGCCGCAGTCGGGCACAGAGCCGTACCAGGTGGGGCACACCCAGTCCGGGTTGGTGGCGATAAACTCCACCCCCCGGTTCAGCAGAATGCAGGCGTCCTCCAGCTTTTGGAAGGTCAGCTCGGTGTCAAAGGCGGCGATCAGGCAGTCCACGCCGTCCTCTAAATGGTCTGTCACGGAAATTCCCGCCCCCTCCAGCTGGCGGCGGAAGGTCCGGGTGCCGAAAGCGTAGCACTTGCGGAAGGGGGAGCGCTTGTTCAGATCGGCGATCAGCGCGTCCACCGAGGTGAGGAAATCCTCCCGCACAGCGGGCACACCCATTCCCGACAGCTTGTCGATATACGCGTCCACCGACTTGGACGAGTTGTTGGTGAGAAACAGATACCTCCCCCCGCTTGCCCGAACGGCGTTCAAAAAGGGTGCCGTTCCGGGAAACAGGGTCTGGTCCAGGTAGATTGTTCCGTCCATATCCAATAAAAACAGCTTTTTCTCTTTCAGAGCAGCCATCCACGCCCACCTTTCCGGCCTGTGCTTCATGAAAATCATCTTTATTCTCTGTAATTGAAATTTATTTTAACACACTTCCCCCGCCTTGTCCACGGAATTTGTAAAATTTGCCTGAAACTCCGCTCCATTTCCCACCCGCTCCTATTGTTTTTAACACTGCGCTGTGGTAAACTCGTTCCATGCGGGGCCTCTTGCACCCCGCATGGAGGATTTGCCAAATGGAAAAGGAGGCTGACATGAAAAAGAAATTCGGATCCCTTGCCCGCGTGTTACCCGCCCTGCTGCTGTGCCTGTTCTGCCTCATCCCCTCCGCCTACGCCGACATCGGCCCCAAGCCGGAGGTGACCATCACCGTGGTCAACGCCCCGGAGGGGGAGCTCTACCTGGACCTGCTGGCCCAGGGCGAACCCACGGACAGTCCCTACAATTCCACCGCAGAGTGCGACCCGGCCCTTCTGGACCGCCTGCGCTCCCTGGAGGGGGACGGCTGGGTGCTGGCCTATACCACCGGGGCGGCCAACCGAGCCCCGGTTTTCGGTGACGTACGCCCCCGGGAGGACGGAACGTGGCGTTTTTCCTACACCGGCCTGCCCGAGGCCTTCCGGGTTGCCGCCGCCACGGCGGACGAGGCTCAGGCCATGGAGGTCCCCTACACCCGGGATTTCGTCAGCAACATCGTCTACGACTGGCAGGCCAACACCGTCCGCGACGCCACCCCCACCCCCCTGCGCTTTCTGGCCCGGCTGGCCGCCACCCTCGTCCCCACCCTCATCATCGAAGGGGCTATCCTCTGGCTGTTCGGCTTCCGGGAAAAGCGCAGCTGGCTGGTGTTCCTGGCGGTGAACACAGTTACCCAGGCGGGTCTGCATCTGGTCACCGGGGCGGCCCTGGCCCAAGCGGGCTGGCACTTCCTCAACTACTTTCTCACCATCGTCCTCCAGGAGCTGGTCATCTGGGGGGCGGAGGCCGCGGCCTATGCTTTCCTGTTCCGGGAGCGCTCCCGCGCCCGGCGGGTTGGGTACGCCTTCGCCGCCAACATCGCCAGCTTTGTGCTAGGGTATTTCCCCCTCCATCTGCTGTACGGCTTCCTTGTCCGGCTGTAAACCCCTTCCTCCTCAAACGTGTCAAAAAGGGACTGGCGCAGCTGCGCCAGTCCCTTTTTCGTCAGATATTGTCCCGGATGGCCTGCCCCATTTTTTGGGTTCCGGCCACCGCTTCCCCTGGCCCGGCGATGTCGGCGGTGCGCCAGCCCTCCGCCAGCGCCTTGTCCACGGCGGCCTCAATGGCGTCCGCCTCGGCAGACAGCTGGAAGGAGTAGCGGAACATCATGGCGGCGGACAGGATGGTTGCGATGGGGTTTGCCTTGTCCTGGCCGGCGATGTCCGGCGCGGAGCCGTGGATGGGCTCGTACAGCGCCGGGGCCCCATCCCCCATAGAGGCGGAGGGCAGCAAGCCGATGGAGCCGGTAATCATGGACGCCTCGTCGGACAGGATATCGCCGAACATGTTCTCGGTGACCACCACATCGAACTGCCCCGGATCCCGCACCAGCTGCATGGCGCAGTTGTCTACCAGCACATCCTCATAGGCCACGTCGGGATATTCCTCCGCCAGCCTGTGCATGACGGCTCGCCACAGCCGGGAGGTCTCCAGCACGTTGGCCTTGTCCACGCTGGACACCTTACGGCGGCGCAGGCGGGCCATCTCGAAGGCCCGGCGGCCGATGCGCTCAATCTCCTTCTCAGAGTAGGCCATCAGATCGGTGCACTCCACCCCCCTGTCCGGGGTCTCATACCGATCCCGCCTGCCGAAGTAGATGCCCCCGGTGAGCTCCCGCACCATCAGCAGGTCGATGCCCCGCTCCGCCGTCTCCTTTTTCAGCGGGCAGGCGTCCGCCAGAGCGGGCATCAGGACGGCGGGGCGTAGGTTAGCGTACAATCCCAGCTCCTTTCGGATGGCCAGCAGAGCGGTCTCCGGGCGCTGCTCCGCGGGCTTATCGCTGCCCCATTTGGGGCCGCCCACCGCCCCCAGCAGCACCGCGTCGCAGCTTTTGCACAGCTCGGCCGTGCCGTCCGGGTAACTTACCCCCACTGCGTCGGTGGCACAACCCCCCAGCAGCACGTCCCCATACTCAAAGGTGTGTCCAAACTTTTCACCGATTTTGTCCATGACCTTTACCGTCTCGTTGACGATTTCCGGGCCGATGCCGTCCCCCCGGATGAGGGCAATTTTATAATGCATTAGGTTTTCAACCTTTCTGTTCAAATTTGCGGGGTCAAGACAGAACCTGCACTGCCGTCTCCACCACAGAGATAACATATCGATGGGCGGGATAGTAGATATAGAAGAACCATTTCGGCCCCCTCCCCCGCTGTCCGTTGTAGAGCAGCATAAAGGGCAGGGCCAGCGCCATCCGGCACTGGAACGGGTCGAAAAATACCATTGTAAAGTAGGAAAAATCCTGGATGGGATAATAGAACCGACCCGCCACAGCCCCGGCCATGCACACCAGGCAGAAGGCAGCGAACACCCCGCACTGCCGCCCTTTCGTTTTGGCAAAGTAGAGCATTACACCGAGGAAAATCATTCCCCCGCCGTAATCCACACTGTTCAGCGTGGGCAGAAAGCTGTCGATGAGGTTGTGCGTCAGGAACATTGCCGCAACGCCGTCCTCCATACGTGGCAGCTCCCATAGCGCCAGGCGCAGGGGCTGGGCCAGAAGCGGCAGAACACAGCACAGGAGGGACAGCGCCGCCCCCCGCCAATTGTGTTTCCGAAACCCTTCCACCACCCCTTCCACAGCCCAGGAATACAGCGCCACGTAGAAAAAGGTGAAGATGATATTTCCCGGGGTGCTGTACCCCACAATCTCCCCAAACAGCAGGTTGGTGGCGGCCACGAACAGCCCCGTCCCCATCCCCGCCAGATACAGCCGGAGGAGGAATTTCGGCCTGCTGGACGTGTGCCGCAGCCCCTGGACCAGCGCAAAGAGGAACAGGGGCGCGGCAATCCGGCCCGCCAGCCGCAGCGGGTTGTAGAACCGCCCCACGATGGGAATCTCGAATCCGAAGGCCGCGATGTGGTCCAGCGTCATGAAGAACAGGGCAATCCATTTGATGGCGCTGGTGGACAGGCCCTGCCACGGCGTCCAGCATCCCCTTTGGGCCGCCGGATTCCCACTCATTTCGCCACCCCTCTGGCCTTCAGCGACTTCAGCAGTCCCCCGTTTTCAATGATGCCGTTGACAAACGCCGGGAAGGGCGCGGCCTGGAAGGTCTTGCCCGTGGTCTTATTGACGATGGCCCCGCTCTGGAAGTCCACGCCCACCGTGTCCCCGGGGGAGATGCCGTCTACCGCCTCCGGGCACTCCAGGATGGGGAAGCCGATGTTGATGGCGTTACGGTAGAAGATGCGGGCAAAGCTCTTGGCAATGACGCACTTCACCCCGCAGGCCTTGATGGCCAGGGGCGCGTGCTCCCGGCTGGAGCCGCAGCCGAAATTGGTGCCGCCCACCACAATGTCCCCCGCCTCCACAGTGGAGGCAAAGGCGGCGTCGATGTCCTCCATGCAGTGGGAAGCCAGGGATTTCTCGTCCGGGGCGTTGAGGTAACGGGCCGGGATGATGACGTCTGTGTCCACGTTATCGCCGTATTTATAAATTTTCATAGATTTATCCTCTCACATATCATTTTCAATGAACCTTCCGTTTCGTTGTCGTGAAAAAAGCTTTGGATCACCGCCATCCTGGTAGCGGTTTAAAGCCCTTTTGGTTGGGGCTTGTTTGAAAATGGTCAACACGCCCAAACGGCACCTACTTGTTCTCTCGAGAAAAAGCAACCGGGTCGGTGACCACGCCGGTGACGGCGGACGCCGCCGCCACGGCGGGGCTTGCCAGGATAATCATGGAGCTGGTAGGCCCCATACGGCCCACAAAATTGCGATTGGTGGTGGAGATGGCCCACTCGTTGTCGCTGAGTACCCCCATATGCCCGCCCAGGCACGGCCCGCAGGTAGGGGTGGACACCACCGCCCCGGCGCAGATGAAGTCGGCCAACAGCCCCTCCTCCATGGCGTCCAGGTAGATCTGTTGGGTGGCGGGTATGACGATACAGCGCACCCCAGCGGCCACCTTCCGGCCCCGGAGGACCGCCGCGGCCTCCCGCAGGTCCTTCAGCCGCCCGTTGGTGCACGAGCCGATGACCACCTGCTGGATTGGCCTGCCCGCCGCCTCGTCCACCGTTTTGGTGTTGGAGGGCAGGTGGGGGAACGCCACCGTAGGCCGCAGAGCGGACAGGTCGATGGTGATTTCCTTTGCATACTGCGCGTCCGGGTCGGCCTCAAAGGCGGTAAACTCCCGGCTCACGCGGCCCTTTAAGTAATCCAGCGTTTTCCCGTCCACCGGGAAGATGCCGTTTTTGGCCCCGGCCTCGATGGCCATATTGCAGATAGTGAAGCGGTCGTCCATGTCCAGGGCGGCCACCCCCTCCCCGGCGAACTCCAGGGACTGGTACAGCGCCCCGTCCACCCCGATCCTGCCGATGAGGTGGAGGATTACGTCCTTGCCGCTGACATAGGGGCCCAGCCTGCCCGTCAGGTTCACCCTGATGGCGGAGGGCACCTTGAACCAGGCAAGCCCCGTGGCCATCCCGGCGGCCATGTCGGTGGAACCCACGCCGGTGGAAAACGCCCCCAGCGCGCCGTAGGTGCAGGTGTGGGAGTCCGCGCCGATAATGACCTCGCCGGGGGCGGCCAGCCCCTTTTCCGGCAGCAGGGCGTGTTCGATGCCCATCTGCCCCACGTCGTAAAAATGGGTAATGGCATGCTCCCTGGCAAATCCCCGGCAGGCGGCGCACAGCTGGGCGGACTTGATGTCCTTGCAGGGGGTGGAATGATCCAGCACAATGGCGATTTTCTCCCGGTCAAAGACGGCGGACAGCCCCGCCTTTTTAAACTCCGTGATAGCCACCGGGGTGGTGATGTCGTTGCCCAACACCAGATCCAGCCTGCCCTCGATGAGCTGGCCCGCCTCTGCCTGGGGAAGCCCCGCGGCACGGGCCAAAATCTTCTGGGTCATGGTCATGCCCATAAAAATTCCTCCTAAAAATATTGTGCACTCATTATGCCAAACGCCGCCGGGAAACAATGTAAACTGTGATACAGTTCATCGGAAGAATAGGAGGCGCATCCATGGCAAACTGGAACCTTCTGGCCGAAGGCCGCCCGCCCCGGCGTTACCGGGCGGGGCAGCTGGTTTATTTACAGGGCGCCCGCCCGGATTGCTTTTACTATCTGGCCTCCGGCTCGGTGCGGAGTTTCATCAGCACCCCGTCGGGGGAAGAACGGGTGCTGGCCGTCCACCAGGCCGGGGATCTGATGGGGGAGGCATCCTTCTTCGACGGCTGCCCCCGGGTGACCTCCGCCATGGCGCTGGAGGACTGCCGGATTCTCGCCGTTGGCCGGGCCCAGCTGGACGCCGCCTTCCAGCGCCACCCCGAGCTGGCCCTGCCCATGCTCCAGCACCTGGCCCGGACTGTGCGGACCCTGTCCGGCCATGTGGAGTCCTCCTCCCTGCCCGCCCGCCAGCGGGTGGCCCGGTGGCTGCTGGCCCAGCCCCCGGGGGAGGACGGTTCCCTCCGGGCCACCCATGAGGGCATCGGCCAGGCGGTGGGCCTGTCCCGGGTGACGGTGAGCCGGGTGCTGGGGGAGCTGTCCTCCCTGGGGCTGGTGGGGCTGGGCTACCGTTCGGTGGCCGTTCTGGAACGGACGCAGCTGGAGGCGCTGGCCCTTGGGACGTGACAAGGCCCCGGGAACCCCCGGGGCCTTGCTCTGTGCGCGCCAATCAACGGCAGGCCTTTCACGCCGCGCTGCCGCCGTCTGGAATTTCGTCCGTTTTTCCAAAGAACTGGGCCAGTACCTCGTCGGCGTTGTCCAGTATCTCATCGTCCGCCTTGCCCGCCAGGGCCGCCGGCTCAGGCGCCTCCATGTCCGCGTGGCGGGCATAGCGCTCCAGGAAGAGCTTGGCCTGCCCCACGGTCACCAGCTCGTCAGGGGCGAACAGCTCCTCCGTCATGCCCTTGGCCACGCCGTTGGCCTGGGCCCAGCTGATGGCGTCGAAGCACTCGTGGCCGTCCACATCCGTAAAGGTGGATGGCTCCGCCTCCGGCCGGCCCGCCTGCACCCAGAGGTAGCTGACAAGCTCGGCGCGGGTCACCAGGCCCGCCAGGGGAACCGCCACGTCCTCCAGCTCCACCTCGCCGCCGGCGCCGTCCAATTCAGGCAGGCCGCCCAGGGGCACGTCCGGCCCGTCGATTTCCACTTCGGGAGGGGTGACGGGCGTAACGGGAGGAATGGCCGGCTGGCCGGGGCCTTCGGGGTCTTCCGTTCCCGGCTTG
>OFFE01002553.1_pt1 | contig 10766 bp, 10 predicted proteins | sample 1521371 | NCBI WGS metagenome assembly OFFE01 (sample SAMEA3504131, study PRJEB24116) | mouse gut metagenome | biome: mouse gut; feature: mouse-associated habitat; material: faeces | place: Denmark | collected 2011 | reverse complement strand
GGCCGCTTGGCTCATTGCTCGCGGGAATAAAACAGAAAAGCTGTTGAGAGGTGCCAAGATGAACAAAAAAGTAAAAAGCGATGCAGTGGATTTCCTGTTCGATGCCATCCTCTGTCTGGAGAGCAGGGAAGAATGCTACAGCTTCTTCGAGGATCTGTGTACGGTCAATGAGCTGATTTCCATCTCCCAGCGGCTCCAGGTGGCCGCCATGCTCAAGAACCACTGCACTTATCTGGAAATCGCCGAAAAGACAGGCGCCTCCACCGCCACCATCAGCCGCGTGAACCGGTCGCTGCACTATGGAAATGACGGCTACGACACGGTATTCGGCCGGATGCGCGGGAAAGAGGGCTCCTCCGAAGCCCCTTCCCCATGATATAGGCAATGCCTCAGGCAACAGCCGGGCCACACCGGCTTCCCCGGGGCGCCCCCTACATAGCTTCCTCCTGAAAAAAGCAGGCATGTCGCCCTTGGACATCCCTGCTTTTTCTTATACTACATAACGCCAGAATTTACCGTACTGCACTGGTTAGACGTATATGGCTGGCGTTATGTAGTCGGGTTACTCGGAAATTTTAACTGTTAGGCAGTATAAATTACTCCGTCTCCGATTGCCTTTCCTATGTAGCCAGGCTGTGCTATGACTGGTCGCTCTCCCCCGCGGAAGCTGACTCTGCGTCCTTGAGCGCGTCCGAGATGGCCGACTTTGCCTCCTTCTGCATCTCCTTCACCGCTCTGCGGTTGGGCTTGGGCCGTTTGCTGGTGTCCTGGTTCATATTGCAGCTTCCCTGGAAGATTGCCTGCTCGTCTATCACAAGGCCGTTGGTGGTGATGTCCCCGATGACCCTGGCCGTTGACGTCAGCTCTACCTTCTCGGGCACGTTCAGATTGCCGTACACCTCGCCGCCGATGATGACCTTCTTTGAATTGATGTCGCCGTTGATACATCCGGATGCCCCTACTATCACGGTATCCGTCACTGTCACTCCGCCGTTCACCGTACCGTCGATGCGGATGGAGCCCTCTGCCTTGAAATCGCCGTCGCACTCCGCATTCATTCCGATGATGGTGCTAATCTGTGTCTCGTTCTTCCTCATTTTTACACCCCTTTCGCGCTTTGGCGCGTATACCAATCAAGTTTGGAAGCGCATCCCTTTCAAACCTGCGCCCCCACGCCCGCATCGGCGGGCACCGTTTCAATATTCCTGGCAATGTGTCAGCCGCTGATTGCCATTACCTCCGTGGGACTGATATACACACTGTCCCGCGTCACCTGATATCCCAGCTTGCCGTCATCGTCAGCAATCACGAACAGGGTGGCCCCCTGCGTGACCTTCTCGCCCTGCCTTACCTTGACCTCGCCCGTGCTCCGGTAGATTGTGGTATAACCGTTCCCATGATCCACCCAGACATTGTTCCCGTACTCCGGATCCTCATTGACCACGATGACGGAACCGCTGGCCGCAGCCACTACCATAGAGCCCTTGGAAGCCGTGAAGATACAGATTGGATTGCCGTTCTCCTCCGCCGTCTCCTCCATGCTGGCCTTCCCCGTCAGCGGAAATTCCGTAGGCATGGCCTGCTTCTCCAGCTGTTCGGACAGCGCGGTCTCGGTCTGGGCCTTCTGGGTCACGGTCTCGCTCAAGATCCCCACCTTCTCGTTCAGCTTGGCTATCTCGCCGTTCAGCCCGGCAATCTGCTCCTCCAGCTGAGCCTTCTCCTGCTCCAGCGCCGCAATGGTCTCATTCTCCTCTTCCGTCTGCTGAAGCTCGCCTGCCCATACATCCCTCTCATACAAAAAGAACCCTATCAACGCGCCGATGATGATGCATTGAAACAGAATGACTGTCTGCAGGATCCAGGGACGGACACGGAACTGCCTCACCCTACCGTCCGTGGCATCGGATGTAACAATCACCACATGGTTATTCTTGCGCTTATGTCCCTTACGTACCATAAAAGTCACCTCCAAATAACCTTTTCCTATTCTACCATAAACACAAGCTTTCTTCAACGATAAGAGGCACATTTTGTTATGTTTTCACAAACAAAAAAGCTTATTTTATGCACTAAAACATAAATATAAGCTTTTTTATGAGCATTTTATACAATTATTTCAATCCGACTTGCACATTTCCGACACTTTTTCCCACGAAAGCGCTCCGCCGAAGAGATCCAGCGCGCTCCCGATCGTCACGTTCAGGCGGTTCCTTCCAAGCTTCTTCAGCAGCTCCAGGTCTTCATAGCTGTGGATGCCGCCCGCGTAGGTCATGGGCTTCCCTCCCCAGGCGCCGAGGAGAGATGCCAGTCCCTCTTCAATCCCCTCCGCCTTTCCCTCCACGTCCACCGCGTGGATCAGGAACTCGTCGCAGTATCCCGAAAGGCGCTCCAGCAGCGGCTCCTCTACCCTTTCCTGGGTCTCTCTCTGCCATCTGTCCGTGACCACACGATATCCGTCTCCGGTCTTCCTGCAGCTTAAATCCAGCACAAGCCGCTCCTTTCCCACTGCGTCCCGCATCTGCTCCAGCCTCTGATAATCAATCCGCCCCTGCCGGAACACGAAGGATGTGACGATGACATGGGACGCGCCCGCCTCCAGGAATTCCCCGGCAGTCTCCGGCGTGATGCCTCCTCCTGCCTGCAGCCCGCCGGGATAGGCCTCCAGCGCCGACAGCGCCTGCCGCTTCGTGGCGGCATACTGGGGGCTGTCCGCGGCATTGAGCAGTATGACATGCCCACCCCGAATGCCCGCATCCCGGTAGAGCCCGGCATAATAGGCCGCCCCCCGCTCCGCCACGAAGTTCTCCTGGGCCGTGTCCCCTGCGTCCCGCAGGCTCCCGCCTACAATCTGCTTCACATGGCCGTTGTGGATATCGATGCATGGCCTGAACTCCATCCCGTACCTCCCCGTCAAAAAAATTTTTTTGATCCCCGCCGTATAAAACCTGCCGCAAGTCACATACTAGTGGCATATCAGCCATTCCGCGCAGAATTCTCCGTCAGATGTGGATTCCGCACAGAATAGTCTGATGTATTTCCTATTAAACCATGATTTCGTGCGCCCCGCGCACATGGAATCAGGAGTTGACATGTTGCACTTCTATGTCAACATTACAAAATATCCACGCAGCAGAATGGAGGAAACTATGAAAAAAGGGAAAAAACTTGCAGGAGCCAAAAAGCTCTTGGCGTTAGGGCTGGTGCTTGCCTATGTATGCATGGCTACTGCCTGCACCAACAACGACAAAAAGGGCAACAGCTCCGACAGCATGGCCGGAACCAGCACACAGGATTCCGGCTCCAGCGCTGCTGGCAGCAGTTCAGGCAACGGCAGCTCTGTCGAAAGCTCTGGCAGCAGTTCCGCCGAGAGCAGCACCACTGGCTCAGATGCCGGAAACAGTTCAAGCACCGGCAACAGCACTGATGCCGGAAACGGCAATAACATCGGCAACGGCGTTGGAGAAGGAGGCGCCACCCAAGGGGATGACGATTCCCTGATAGATGACGCAGGCGACGCCATCGACAGTGCAGTGGACGATGTCACCGACGGCATCGACAATATCACGGATGACCTCACCGGCAATGATAACAATTCCGGAAACGGCACCACCACGAACGGTACTACAAACGGCACCGGAGCGGCAGACGGGACTCGCAGCCGCATGTACGGCAACCCTTCCGGCGGCGCCATAAGGTAACTATGTCTCAGGCGTTTTCCGGATGCCCCAGGCAGACCCTGCGGCAGAAGGCATGCGCCTGAGAATGCCTTTCGCTCGCCTACTCCTCCCGCAGCGTGCCGTCCCGGTAAGCCTCCAGCAGCTCCTCCAGGTAATAGACCTGCTCCCGCAGCTCCCGTCCCACATCCGTATCCGCCACCAGCTTCCTGTGTACATAGGTCTCCACGTCAAGATAATGGGAGAACAGGTCGGATTCGTTGACAATCGCCGCGCAGGCGGATTCGAAGGGCTCATGTGCCACGAGCTGCATCCCCCTGGAGCTACATACCAGCGTATACCCCGCTATGCCCGTCTTCGCCTGATAGGCCTTGGAAAAGCCGCCGTCGATGATCAAGAGCCTGCCCCCGCACTTGATGGGGGACTCCCCGTGTATCTGCTCCACGGGCACATGGCCGTTGACGATATGGGACTCCCTGCCGTGGAGGCCGAATTCCTTCAGGATGCGGTCCACGGTCTCCTCCTGCTCCAGCAGCCTGTAGTAGCTGTTCTTCCGCTCCTCGTGGGTCTCCTTCTCCTCTACGAAATACCGTTCAAAAGTAGCCATCTTGTCCTTGCCGAACACGGGCGAGCCCTTCCCTGCCCAGATATACCACATAAGGTCCTGGCCCATGGTCCGCTCCGCCTGATCCTTGGCGTAATACCCTCTCCTGGCGTGGTGCTCCAGGATGTCGTACAGCGCCTTTCCGCTGTACGCTTTTCCGCAGATCTCCACCCCGGCAAAGCTGCCGTCCTCCTCCATGGGCATGCAGCCATGATAGAGGAGGTTCCCGTTGTAGATTTTGTACAGGCCGCCCTTGGAGTAGAGGAAGCGCACATGGCGCTGCAGCTTCTCGCAGTTCAGAAATGCCTGCTGCAGCCCCCGCATGACCTCCTCTTCCTCCTCCGTCAGAGCCAGGGGATCCGCGGGATCCACCGTGGGGAAATCCATGTCCCGCATGGCGTATTCCCGCCCCCCGCTGCCCAGGCGGACGGTTCCCTTCTGGAAGTCTATCCGCTCCAGCAGCACCCTGTCCTCCATGTGGAACTCCGGATGCCGCCTGATCAGCTGCCCCTCCAGCTTGAACTGGAGGATGGCCATGGCCTTGTGCATCCTGATGTCCAGATCCAGGGCCTTCCGATTGCGGTTCTTGCCCGTGCGCACGGCGAACACGCTGCAGTCCGTGTGCTCATAGACATCCATCACGAAGGTGGCCAGGGGCAGCAGGTTGATGCCGTAGCCGTCCTCTAAGGTGTCCAGGTTCCCGTAGCGGGCCGCGATCCGGATCACATTGGCGATGCAGGCCATATGGCCGCTGGCGGCTCCCATCCACGCCACGTCATGGTTCCCCCACTGCACGTCCACGGAGTGGTAGGCGCACAGGGTGTCCATGATGATATGGGGCCCAGGCCCTCTGTCGTAGATGTCCCCCACGATGTGGAGATGGTCTATGACCAGGCGCTGGATCAGCTGGCTCAGGGCCACGATGAACTGGGGCGCCCGGCCGATCCGGATGATTGTGCGGATGATTTCGTTGTAGTACGCCTCTTTGTCGTGGATCTCCTCCTTCTCCGTGATCAGCTCCTCAATGACATAGGCGAAGTCCTTTGGCAGGGCCTTTCGCACCTTGGAGCGGGTATACTTGGAGGACACCCTCTTGATAATCTGCACCAGCCTGTGGAGGGAGATTTTGTACCAGTCCTCCAGATTGTCCTCTTCCTTTCTGACAATCTCCAGCTTTTCCTCCGGATAATAGATCAGGGTAGCCAGGCTCTTCTTGTCCCTGCTGCTGATCGTATTGCCGAACTCCTCGTCGATCTTCTTGCGCACGGAGCCGGAGCCGTTCTTCAGCACATGGTTGAACTGCTCGTACTCTCCGTGGATGTCCGTCAGGAAATGCTCCGTGCCCTTTGGCAGGTTCATGATGGACTGGAGGTTGATGATCTCCGTGGAAGCCGCCGCGATGCTTGGGTACTGCTTCGCCAGGACTCTTAAGACCTGATTGTCTTTCTCCTTCATGTATGCTCCCCTCATTTTTCCCTGCAGGCCCATGCCGACAACCCGTCGGCCTGGCACCGGACCCTATAGGACGGCTTCTATCACATGGCTCATGTCATACCTGCCCGCAGGCTTCCCGGCCAGGAACTTGGCCGCCTGGACGGCCCCCTTGCCGAAGACCGCCTTGGAGTAGGCCCTGTGGGAAAAGGTGACGACCTCGTCGGGCCCGGCGAACATCACGTCATGGTCGCCCACGATGGTGCCGCCCCTGACGGCGCTGATGCCGATTTCCTTCTCCGGACGCCGCTCCCGCCTGGCGCTCCTGTCGTAAGCGTAGGAGTAAGCGTTACCTAACTCCTCATTGATGGCATCGGCCAGCGCAAGGGCGGTCCCGCTGGGGGCATCCACCTTCAGGTTGTGGTGCTTCTCCACGATTTCCATGTCGAACCCCGCAGGGGCCAGCACCCCCGCCGCGTCCTTCAGTAGCTTTAAGAGGAGGTTTATCCCCAGGGACATATTGGCGGAGCGCAGCAGGGGAATGGAATCCGCGGCCTTCTCCGCCTTCTTCAATTGCTCCTCGCCAAGGCCCGTGGTGCAGAGCACGCAGGGGAGCTTCCTCTCCACGCAGTAGTCCAGCATCCGCTCCACCGCCCCGGCCGTGGAGAAGTCCACCAGACAGTCCGCTTCCACATCGCATTCCCCGATATCCGTAAAGACGGGGAATGGATTCTTCCCGTCGTCGAACAGATCGATTCCGGCCACCAGCTCCGCCTCTTTGTCCGCCTCCAGGAGCCCCCTGATGACCTGTCCCATCTTCCCGTTGCATCCGTGCATGATAATCTTAACCATATCTGAATATGCCTCCATTCCAGTTCCGCTTTTGTCCGGACAGTACCAAATCTTCGCATAGAATTTCCGGCCGCTTACTGATTGCGTCCGTAAATCCTATGGGCACTGTCTGGACAATTGCTGATTCCAGTTCCGCTTTTGTCCGGACAGCGCCAAATCCCGCTCTGTCTCTGTTTCCCTCTCACACTCAAAAGGGCTCCCGCGTCAGGAATCGCGCCCGATGCGGCAGCCCCAGCCATGGTAATCCTACAGCAATCCGTATCCCCGCATGGCCTTCTCCAGGCGCTGCACGTTGGCGGGCTCCATCTCGGTCAAGGGCCTGCGCAGCGTGCCGCCTATCATCCCCATCAGGCTCAGGGCCTTCTTCACGGGAATGGGGTTCACCTCGCTAAACAGCGCGTTGCACAGCTCCATGGCCTCCAGCTGCATACGGCAGCTCCCCTTGGCGTCGCCGTCCAGGTACTTCTGGCAGATTTCATGGGTCTGGGCCGGCGCCACATTTCCCAGCACGGAGATTACGCCGATGCCGCCCAGGGACATGATGGGCACGATCTGGTCGTCATTGCCGGAGTAGATGTCCACCTTGGAATGCCCTTCTTCCATACCTGCCCCGATGGCCGCCAGATGTGCGATCTGGCCGATATTGCCGCTGGCCTCCTTGACGCCCACGATGTTCTCCACGTCCGTGCACAGCCTGAGAATCGTCTCCGGCGCGATATTGCAGCCGGTCCTGCTGGGCACATTGTAGAGGATGATGGGAAGCTTCACCGAATCAGCCACCGCCTTGAAATGGGCGTAGAGACCGTTCTGGGTCGCCTTGTTGTAATAGGGGCTCACCAGCAGCAGGCCGTCCGCCCCCGACTCCTGGGCCTCCTTCGACAGATGGATGGCAGTTTCCGTGCAGTTGGAGCCGGTACCTGCCACCACGGGGATGCGCCCCGCCACCGTCTTCACGCAGTACCGGATCACCTCCGCGTGCTCCTCCAGAGTCAGCGTGGACGACTCGCCCGTAGTGCCACAGACGATGATGGCATCCGTCCCCTCCGCGATCTGGAATTCCAGCAGCTTCGCAAACCCTTCATAATCCACTTCACCATTATCACGCATGGGCGTAACGATGGCCACACCCGAGCCCTTAAAAATAGACATCTTTTCTCCTCCATCATCTTCGTTTCTCTACTGTGTGAATGAAACAAACGCCGACACATAAAGCGCCGGCGCATGAATCCAATAGGATAATATACCGATAGCGCACCATCCTGTAACCACCAGATGACAGTCACACAGCTCTTAACTGTATGCCCAAGAGCCGATGAGCAGATCATCCCCTCTTTCGGCGTGTTCCCCTTTCCCTTCCCTTCCTCTGCGCCTGCCGCATCCGAAAAGGTACTCTTGAAAAACGCAACCTCTATCTTCTTGCATATATTCTCTCCAATAGAAAAAGCTTTCTATTGCCTTAAATCATAACATCATACAGGAGTGCTGTCAATGGATTTCTCGTCAAATCTGCGCATTTGCTTCCGGCTTCCAGGTCTCGATCCGGGAGACCATATCGGCCAGGGCACAGATATCCTCCCCCGCCTTCTTGCCTGTCAGGATCACGTCCGTATCCCCTCTGCACTCCAGCAGCGCCCTCAGATCCTCCAGGGACACGATTTCCTTCTCCACCAGCCGGAGCACCTCGTCCAGTATCAGCAGGTCGCACTCCCTGGTGATCAGCACCTTTTTGGCGAAGTTCATCTCGTTCTTGATGTTGGCGATTTCCTCCTGCTTCTTCTCCTCCGACAGATTCTCGTAGCTCTCGTCGGATTTCTCGAAACAGAACAGCTTGATCTCCGGCTCCATCCTGCGCAGGAAGTCCTGGGACTTCATGCCGTTCCCCTTCAGGAACTGAAGGACGACTACGCTCTTCCCTTCCATGGCGGCCTGCAAAGCCCGCCCCAGGGCCGCCGGAGACTTTCCCTTTCCGTCACCAGCATATATATTGACCAATCCTTTTGCCATACCCCACCTCGTTTTACCCGAAATATTTCAAGACAGTCTCATCATACCACACTTTCCTGATTTTGGCAAACACTAACGGTCGATCTGGGTAAAAGGCTCCGGTTCCGTCACATTTCGTCTTCCGCGATCAACTCCAGCTTGCTGACCGACACCTCAAAGGCCACCCTTCTCTCCACATTCTCCTCGTCCAGCTTCTTCATATATTCCCTGCTCTGTATCCGCCCCCACACGGCACAGCGCTCTCCCACCTTGAAATTGTTGGCATAGCGGGCGTTCCGGCCCCAGCAGATGCAGGGTATGTAATCGGACTTTCCATAAGGGCGGTTCACGGCCAGCAGGAGGTCCGCAATCTCTCTCCCAAGGGGCGTCTTCCTGTAGATCGGCTCCTTGCAGATATAGCCGTCCAGGAAAATCTGGTTGGTCTTGGAGCTCTCCTCCATCTCGTCCACGAAGCTCACCTCCCTGGCGAACACCGAGAGCACCAGACGATTCTTCCTCTCCTCATGGCGGTTGTAGGAACGGAACTGTCCGTTCACGCATATCAGTTCCCCCGTATAGTCCGCCGTCACGTCCATCAGCCGCTCCGATACCATGACGGGAATGGTGTCGTAGCTCTCGCTGAGCCGCTTGCAGCGCACGTCCATCATGTAGAAGCCCTCTCCGAAAATCTCATGGCTATAGGTAAAACCGCTTGCTATCTCCCCCATAACCGTCACCTGGTTGTTTTCAATTACCTTATCTGTCATTTTCGTTCTCCCTTCTTGTCCTAAGACTTTTTCCGGTAACACCTCCGGCGGGACATCCCCTGACGGATCCATATCCCAACGGCTGGATATTACTATTTATACAATAGAAACAGGTATTTTAGTACCATTTCTCACCGCACTCTTCGTCATTTTTTGCAAATCCGCATTCTATTTCATTTCTGAATCTATGTAAAATCGAAAACCAATCCTCCGCACCCCAATAATCCTTGCGTCCCGCGGGAAATAGTGCTATACTGTAACAGTTTGAAAATGTGCCTGAAAAAGCCATCGGCAAAGATAGACACAGGTTGACAATCCGGCAATCCCCAGGGTTGCCGCCAGCGCCGGATCCGTGTACAGGGCGCTGAAACGCACAGAGAGGTATGATAATCATGAAGCAGAAAAGAGAAGATGTAAGGAACGTTGCAATCATAGCCCACGTAGACCATGGCAAGACCACTCTGGTGGACGAGCTGCTGAAGCAGAGCGGCGTGTTCCGCGAGGGCCAGGACGTGGCGGAGCGCGTCATGGACTCCAACGATATCGAGCGCGAGCGGGGCATCACCATCCTTTCCAAGAATACCGCCGTCATGTACAAAGGGACTAAGATCAACATCGTGGATACCCCGGGCCATGCGGACTTCGGCGGCGAGGTGGAGCGGGTGCTGAAGATGGTCAACGGCGTCATCCTGGTGGTGGACGCCTTCGAGGGCCCCATGCCCCAGACGAAATTCGTGCTCCGCAAGGCCCTGGAGCTGAAGCTCCCAGTCATCGTATGCATCAACAAGATAGACCGCCCCGAGGCCAGGCCGGAGGAGGTGGTGGACGAGGTGCTGGAGCTGTTCCTGGAGCTGGACGCGGACGACGCGCAGCTGGACTGCCCCTTCGTCTACGCCTCGGCGAAGACAGGCGTGGCTTCCATGGATTCCGACGGTGCCGGCGCCAATATGGAGCCCCTCTTCGAGACCATCGTGGACTACATCCCCGCCCCCGAGGGGGATCCCGAGGCCGGCACGCAGGTGCTGATCAGCACCATCGACTACAATGAGTACGTAGGCCGCATCGGCATCGGCAAGGTGGACAATGGCACCATCAAAGTGAACCAGGAGGTGGTCATCTGCAACCACCATGACCCGGACAAGCAGGTAAAGGTCAAGGTCAGCAAGCTCTACGAGTTCGACGGACTTGGCAAGGCGGAGGTAAGGGAGGCGGGCATCGGCTCCATCGTGGCCATCTCCGGCATCGCGGACATCCGCATCGGAGACACCCTCTGCTCCCCCGAGCAGGTTGTGCCCATCCCCTTCCAGAAGATCAGCGAGCCCACCATCGCCATGCAGTTCATGGTGAACGACTCTCCCCTGGCGGGCCTGGAGGGGAAATACGTCACCAGCCGCCACATCCGGGACAGGCTCTTCCGGGAGCTGAACACGGACGTGTCCCTGCGGGTGGAGGAGA
>OFFE01002545.1_pt1 | contig 10800 bp, 10 predicted proteins | sample 1521371 | NCBI WGS metagenome assembly OFFE01 (sample SAMEA3504131, study PRJEB24116) | mouse gut metagenome | biome: mouse gut; feature: mouse-associated habitat; material: faeces | place: Denmark | collected 2011 | reverse complement strand
TGTTTCCGTATGTCCGGCACACTCTTGCCCGACGCACGACCGCCTCCCGCCGCCCGCCTCCCCGCCGAAGCATACCCCGAGGCACGCGCGACCAACCATCACCCCGAAACGCATCCTCAGCGGCGCACGCCCCTCCGGCCGGCGGACAAGCGTCCGCACGCCGCAGCCGCGCATACGGAAAAGCAGCGAAAAGCCGCTGGAGCGTTTCGCCTTTTCGACGGAAATTCTTACCTTTGGTAAAAATTTCACGTCATGGCAATTTTTCAGGTCGAGGGCGGACACCGGCTCCACGGAGCGATCACGCCCCAGGGCGCCAAGAACGAGGCGCTGCAAATACTCTGCGCCACGCTGCTCACCCCCGAGCGGGTTACGGTCCGCAACGTGCCGCGCATCATCGACGTACTGCAACTCATCGAGCTGCTCGAACACATGGGCGTGGAGGTGACCCACCCCGAGGAGAACACCTACACGTTCTGCGCCCGCGAGCTCGACTTCGACTACATACGCAGCGACGACTATCGCAAGCGCTGCACGCGGCTGCGCGGCTCGGTGATGCTCATCGGCCCCATGCTGGCCCGCTACGGCGTGGGTTACGTGCCGCGTCCGGGCGGCGACAAGATCGGCCGCCGGCCCCTCGACACCCACTTCATCGGCTTCCGGAAGCTCGGCGCGCGCTTCGACTTCGACGCCGCGACCGAGGGCGGATTCTACACGGTCGAGGGCCGCGACCTGCGGGGCACCTACATGCTCCTCGACGAAGCCTCGGTGACGGGCACGGCCAACATCATCATGGCCGCCGTGCTGGCCAAGGGCACCACCACGATCTACAACGCGGCATGCGAACCCTACATCCAGCAGTTGTGCCGCATGCTCAACCGCATGGGCGCCCGCATCTCGGGCATCGCCTCGAACCTGCTGACCATCGAGGGCGTGGAGTCGCTCGGCGGCACGGAGCACACGATGCTTCCCGACATGATCGAGGTCGGCAGCTTCATCGGCATGGCCGCCATGACGCAGTCGGAGCTGACGATCCGCAACGTATCGTTCGAGAACCTGGGCATCATCCCGGCGCAGTTCGCACGCATGGGCATCCGCTTCGAACAGCGGGGCGACGACCTCTACATCCCCTCGCAGGAGCATTACGGCATCGAGAGTTTCATCGACGGCTCGATCATGACCATCGCCGACGCGCCGTGGCCGGGGCTGACGCCCGACCTGCTGTCGATCTTCCTGGTGGTGGCCACGCAGGCCAGGGGCTCGGTGCTGATCCACCAGAAGATGTTCGAAAGCCGCCTCTTCTTCGTGGACAAGCTGATCGACATGGGTGCCCAGATCATCCTCTGCGACCCCCACCGGGCCACGGTCATCGGCCACGACCACCGCATACGGCTGCGGGCCACGCGCATGACTTCGCCCGACATCCGTGCCGGCGTGGCGCTGCTGATCGCCGCCATGAGCGCGGAGGGATGCAGCACGATCCAGAACATCGAGCAGATCGACCGCGGCTACCACGACATCGAAACCCGTCTGAACGCGCTCGGCGCCCGCATTACGCGCCTCGACGACTGTCAGTAAACCGGATAGGAGCCATGTTTCTGGAAAACGCAAACCGCAAGGGTTGGATTGAAGTAGTGTGCGGCTCGATGTTCTCGGGCAAGACCGAGGAGCTGATCCGCCGCCTCAAACGCGCCCAGTTCGCCAATCAGAAAGTCGAAATCTTCAAGCCCCGCATCGACGTGCGCTACTCGGAGGAGCAGGTCGTGTCGCACGACGCGAACGCCATCCGCTCCACGCCGGTCGATTCGCCGCAGAACATCCTGCTCATGTCCGCGGGCGTGGACGTGGTGGGCATCGACGAGGCGCAGTTCTTCGACGAGAGCATCGTCGGGGTGTGCCGCGAGCTGGCCGACAACGGCGTGCGGGTCATCGTCGCGGGACTCGACATGGACTACACGGGCCGCCCCTTCGGTCCGATGCCCGCACTGATGGCCACGGCCGAGTACGTCACCAAGGTGCACGCCATCTGCGTGCGCTGCGGCAACCTGGCCAACCACTCGCACCGCCTCACGCAGGACGAAAAGCAGGTGATGCTCGGCGCACAGGAGACCTACGAGCCCATCTGCCGCCACTGCTTCGCCGCGCTCCGGCGCAAGCAGTAACCCCGCCCGGCATCCGCACGCAGGACCGCCGCCGCCAGGTTGTATGCCATCACAATGGGAAGCCCCCCGAACAAAATGCGCAGGTACGCCATGGAAACGGGGCGTATTTCCACCGGCGTCTTCAGCAGTGAAATTGCCCAGCCGGCCGCGGCTTCACTGAGGACGGTCAGGCAGAGGGCACACAACATTGCCAGAAAGATGGAATTTGTAATCGTTCGGCGCAGCTTCTCTTTTTCCCCTGCGCCGAACCTCTGTGCCATCAGGATGGAAAACCCCTGCGCAAAGCCCTGCGTCACCCCAAGCGTCAGCCAGTTCAGCCAGTCCACCGCCCCCAGGGCTGCCAGCGCCTCCACTCCCAGCACCTTTCCGACTACAGCCGTGTCTACAACCGTATACATCTGTTGGAAAATATTTCCCGCCATCAGGGGCAGCGAAAACAGAAGGATAATCCGCCAGGGATTTCCCTCTGTCTGTACGTTTGTATCCGGCTTTCTGCCCGATATGCCTTTCTCTTTTGTACGTTCCATGATGATTGACCCGGTTCTTTCTGTTCCGTACAGGCCTGGAAGCCCTGGCGCGGGCATACAGGCCGGCCTGGAAATTTTTTACACGATTCAGCGGCTAGATTGCCCCTCTGCTGCCGTTTTTACCCTTCCGGCCAGGGCAGATCCGACACTTCCAGCTTCTTGTCCCGAAGCATCAGTTCCTTCACCGCCTGGTCCGCACTTTTGCCGCCGAACAGCACCTCGTTAACCTTCTCGATAATGGGCAGCTGGATGTGGTATTTTCCGGCAAGCTTCATGGCCGCCTTGGCAGAATGGACGCCCTCCACCACCATCTGTACTTCGCCCATGGCCTCTTCGTAAGTCTTTCCCTGGCCGATGAGGATACCTGCCCGGCGGTTTCTGGAATGCATGCTGGCACAGGTTACAATCAGGTCCCCGATACCGGTGAGGCCGCAGAAGGTCTCGAATTTTCCGCCCATGGCGGTACCAAGCCTGGCGATCTCCGTAATTCCCCGTGTGATCAGGGCCGCTTTTGTATTGTCCCCGTAACCGAGGCCGTCCGCAATCCCCGCCGCAAGGGCCACCACATTCTTCAGGGAGCCGCCCAGCTCCATCCCCAGGATGTCCGGGCTGACATAAACCCGGAATGTCTCGCACATAAACAGATTCTGGATATATTCGGCCGTGGCTTTTGACTTTGCCCCCACTACAATGGTTGTAGGAAGCCCTCTGCCCACCTCCTCCGCATGGGAGGGACCGGACATCACTGCTACATCCGCCTGCGGTATCTCCTGCTCGATTATCTCGGAAAGCGTCATCAGGGTAGCTTCTTCAATTCCTTTCGCCACGTTCAGGATCTTTTGCCCCGCTTCCGTAAAAGGCGCAAAGCGACGGGCGGTGACACGGGTGTAGGAGCTTGCCACTGCCATCACCAGCAAATCCATCCCCTCGGCCGCCGCTTTTTCTTCCGTTGTAAATACCATGTCTTCCGGCAGCTTTACCCCCGGCAGCATCTTGTGTTCATGGTTTTCCCGCAGCATTTCGATTTCCGTTTCCAATGCCGACCAAACCGTAATCTCGTGCCCGTTCTTCCGCAATAAAGCTGCCAGGGCAATTCCCCAGCTTCCTCCGCCAATGATACCTACCTTTGCCATAATACCTCTTTTCCGCAGACATTCTGCCGCTCTTTATTATATCGGTGTCTTCTTCCGCTTGTCCGTATCCGTTCTTCTCCCAACGGCCCGGCCGCCATGCTCCCTGCCTAATGGCTGTCCTGTTTGCTGCCCGCTGCTTCCACATCCACTTTATTTTTCTTTAACAGATAAGTCTTCCGCTCGTTTCCATGAACCAGGCGGACGATGTTTTCCCTGTGCTTCCAGTAGGCAAGAACGGCCAGAAGGACGGAAATAATATACATTTCAACCAGTTCCGCCTGTGTCACTCCGGCAAACACGCCCATCTGCCCGCAGACAGCCATCTCGATGACAAAGCCCAGGTAAACCAGCAGGGAACCCAGCGACACCAGATGGGTGGTAAAGAAGATGCCGAAAAACACCACGATTCCCATGACGATAAAGTAGGGGTGAAATGCCAGAATCAGCCCTGCTGTGGCGGCAATTCCCTTTCCGCCCTTAAAATTCATATAAAACGGATAATTGTGTCCCAATACCGCGCCGGCTCCCGCATAAAGGCTGAGAAGGTATATCATATCAGGATGGCTGTTTCCGAACAGCAGCCGTGATACCCATACCGCAGCCATGCACTTCAGGCAGTCCCCGGCCAGCACAATCAGCCCGGCTTTCGTCCCCAGCACGCGGAGGGCGTTGGTGGTCCCGGAATTCCCGCTGCCGTACTGGCGGATGTCGATTCCGTGTGCCTTACCGTAAAAATATGCCGTCTGAAACAATCCGCATACATAACCAATTGCCAAACAAAGTATCCTTTCCATCATTTGTCATAGCTCCCTTTCAAATGGACACGTTTTCATCTGAGTGTTTTTTCCCATAAATGTATTTCTCTGCCGTCATTCATTGCGTTCCCTGATAATAAAACGCAGCGGCGTTCCCCTGAACCCGAAGGTCTCCCGAATCTGGTTCTCGATATACCTGGTATAGGAAAAATGCATCAGCTCTTTATCATTGACAAAGATAACAAAAGTAGGCGGTTTCACTGCCACCTGTGTGATGTAATAAAGCCTCAGGCGCTTTCCCTTATCCGATGGAGGCTGCTGCATTGCCACCGCTTCTGCCATGATCTCGTTCAGCACGCCGGTAGCAACCCGCATGGCATGGTTCTCGCTGACCATATCTATTATGTTGAACAGCTTTGGAAGCCGCTGCCCTGTCAGCGCAGATATGAACACAATCTCCGCATATGGCATGTAGGACAGGACACCTCGGACTCTATCGGTTACTTCATAGATTGTTTTGTCATCTTTTTCCACCGCGTCCCATTTATTTACGGCTATGATGACCGCCTTACCGCGCTCATGGGCAATGCCCGCAATCTTGGCATCCTGCTCGCTGACGCCTTCCACCGCGTCAATGACCAATACCACGATATCCGCCCGCTCCACCGCACTGACGGCACGCACAATCATATAATGCTCCAGGGCTTCCTTGATTTTATTTTTCCGGCGCAGCCCGGCTGTATCTATGAATATATATTCCTTGCCGTTGTGGACGATTTCCGTATCTACGGCATCCCGGGTAGTTCCGGCAATGTCCGATACAATGAGGCGTTCTTCCCCCAGGAGCCTGTTGATCAGGGAAGATTTTCCCACATTGGGTTTTCCCACGATTGCCACCCTGGGACGCTCGTCTGCCTCTTCCTCACTGACCGCGTTGTCGAAATGGGAAATAACCTCCTCCAGCATATCACCCAGTCCAAGCCTGTTGGCTGCGGAAATGGGATGGGGTTCCCCGATTCCCAGGTTATAGAATTCGTATACATCCGCCATATATTTTTCAAAGCTGTCCACCTTATTGACCACAAGTACTACAGGCTTGTGGGAACGGCGCAGCATGTCCGCCACCTTGGCGTCCGAATCCACCAGGCCGTCCTTTACATCCACCAGAAACAAAATAACATCCGCTGTGTCTATGGCAATCTGTGCCTGTGCCCTCATCTGGGACAGAATGATATCCTTGCTGTCCGGCTCGATTCCGCCTGTATCAATCATGGTAAAATCCCGATCCAGCCAGCTCACATCCGCATAGATCCGGTCCCTTGTCACCCCCGGCGTGTCCTTCACGATGGAGATCATTCCCCCCGCCAGGGCGTTGAATAACGTAGACTTCCCCACATTGGGACGGCCTACCACTGCTACTACTGGTTTACTCATCTTTATATAATCCTTCCTGTATTCTGATTCTTCGTTTATCTGATCCTGTCCAGAATTGCGTCCAGCAGATCCTGACCGCTTGATTTTACAATATCTATATCCACTTGTAAAGCTGTTTTCAGCTCTGAAAGCGTCATATCATCCAGAAAAACCTCTTCCCCGCTCCGAAGCAGATTGCAGGAGAGGAGCAGCCGCTCCCCCAGCTCCTTTCCCGCAAGCTGTGCTGCAAGATCCTGTCCTGTCAGAAGACCGGCCACCGTGATCAGCTCACCAAAAAAATCGTTGCGGATGGGATAAACTAAAATCCTGCGCGATGGAAAAGCCTTCATACATTCTTCCGCCAGCTGCGCAAGAAACGGCGCTGCCAGATAACCGGTCGCCAGGGAAACTACATGCTGTTTCCCTTCTTTTTTGTCCTTCCACTCCCGCACACGCACTGCAAGCGCTTCGCGAAACTCATCCAGCAGAAGCCGCATCATCCCGACCCCGTTTTCAAGCTGAAGATATCCGTCATAGCTCTCTTCCGGAGGCAGCTCCTCTCCCGCAAGCAGATACCACTCATCGCTCGCATGGATAAAATGGGTCCCATGGCTCTCCATACAGCGTCTCTGCCAGCCGCGCACCGTGGCGAGCACCCCCTGTGCTTCCTCTTTTGTAAAAGGCTCAAGCGGATAAAGACCCTCCCGGTATTTTGAGAGTCCGACCGGCACCACCGACACACTTTTCATAAAAGGAAGATAACCTGTCAGTTCCCTGATGGAGCGTTCCAGCTCCTCACCGTCGTTGACCCCCTTACAGAGCACAATCTGACCGTTCATCTCAATGCCGGCCCGATACAGACGATCTATTTTTTTCAGAGCCTCCCCCGCAAAACGATTATTCAGCATCCGGCACCGGAGCGCTGGATTTGTCGTCTGCACGGAAATATTGACGGGGGCCATTTTATACCGGATTATGCGGTCCAGATCCGCTTCCTGCATATTCGTCAGCGTCACATAATTCCCCTGCAGAAAGGAAAGCCTCGCATCATCATCTTTAAAATAGAGGGATTCCCGCATTCCCTCCGGCATCTGATCAATAAAACAGAAAATACACCGGTTATGACAGGACCGGTAGTCATCCATCAGCCCGTTTGCGAAAACAATCCCCAGGTCATCATCATACTCCTTTTCAATCTCCAGTTCCCACTCCTCGCCGTCGGACTTTTGCACCAGCATGGTGAGACATTCATCATGGATCAGGTAATGATAATCAAACACATCCCTGATTTCCATTCCATTGATCGACAGGAGAATATCTCCCGGCGCAAGTTCCAGCTCCTCCGCAATGCTGCCCGGCTCTATTTTACCAATTACATGCTGCTTATTTCCCATGCGATTTCTCCCATTATTTTCTGCCGGCCCCTGATCCGTTACGTCTTTGTATATTCCTGATACTCTTCATAAGTAATCAGTTTCCAGTTATCATCGGTAATTCCCAGTTCCTCCAGCACACGAATCACATTCGTACAGTCCGGTCCCAGCACAATATAGCTGCCGCCATCAGACATTATCGTCTCCTCATTGCTGCTTTGCCCGTGATACCGCCTGTAATTGTGAAAGTAATCCCAGACATCATGCAATTTTCCTCCGTTAAAATAATTCAGGGAAAGGCCATTCATGTATCTTTTTTCTTCTTTCGGGGCAATGCTGGAAAGATAATAATCATTAAAATTACCTTCCTCAATGTCACGCTCCACTGCGGCAATCATCATTTCCAGCTCCTCACTGGCCAGAACACGGGCATTACTCCTGCCATCTTCTGCGTATAGCTCCACACTTCCGAAATAATACTGATTCTCCTCATAATCTTTCCCCAGAATCAGCTCTTTTAGCAGCTCTTTTCTGCTCTCCCACGCAAGAATCACGGCAGTCGGGGAAGAAGCATCGTTCCGGTATTCCTCCGTAACCGGAAGCGGATATCTTCGCTCTGTCATTGAACCGTCTTTCAGATAATAGCGAAATGTTGTGTAATAATATCCGCTCTCTTCACTGGCCATTTTCCCGTAAACCTTTTTATTCTCTATCACCGCGCGGTGCACCGCAGTCATTTTCGAAAACTCTTCCGCGGACACCTCAACCGGATAATCCATATTGATAAAAGCCGCCTCAATCTCGCTCTCCTCAGGCACATACCGCTCAATGCCAAAAGCATCCAGTTTGAAAAGACTCAGAAAAACAACGGCCACCACGCTGAAAGCCGCCCACTCCGCCACTCTCTTCTTCCTGAACACTTTAAAGCTCTTCTCAAGCAGCATTTCCGCGATAAAAAAGCAGAGAAAGCCAAAAATTACAATGCAGACAATAATCCACAGATACATATCAGACCGCTGGTATTCTTTAAACAGCTCCGCCACCCAGATAGAAAGCATAAAACCACCACAGAGCGCCGCACCCCAGCGGAATACAGGCTTCATCACGCCAAAACTTAACATATCGCCCGCCGTCTCAAGCTGACGTCTCCCGTAAATCCAGCAGGCTGCAGCCAGAAGTACCACCGCGGCGGCGGAATAGATCCCGATCAGATACCCTCCATTTACCGTAAGTCCGGTGATCAGTTCCGATCCTGTCTCCGTCACCCGTTTTACGCGGAGATTATTTCCGAGATAATAAATCGGGGAAAGAATACAGGAAGCCCCCGGATTCCAGTAATCCGAAACCCCATAACTGACAAGCTGAATCAGACTGCATATCAGATACATACTCCCCACATACAGGTAATTTGCAATCAGGAAATACACCGGCATGGCAAAAATCTGCCCTGTCATCATTGCCATAAATACCGCCAGTGAGTAGGCAAAAAACGTCATGCCTGCCGTATAAACAAGCCACAAAAGCAGATACTGCATACAGGTAATTCCGGTTGCCACGCACACCAGCACGGACACAACAAAAATCAGCAGCTGCGGAATCAGCATAAAGGAAATACCGGACAGATAATTTGTCACAAAAAGCTCCACACGGTTCACCGGAAGCGCATGAATCATATTTGCATTCCGCGCCGAATACAGATAAGAAAAAACCGCCGCTGCCATCACCACCGCAAACAAAAATACCGGAAATGGCAGAAACCCGGTTTTAAGGGTGTTTTCCATTGCCATATATTGTCTGGATGCCTGATAAGTCCCATAATATTCATTTGTAATATTCAGATACAGATTCAGCGGTATAACAACTACAAGATAACTCAGATACAGCGCCCACAGCGGCCAGTAGTGCGTAAAATTTTTCCTGAATATCGTGAGGTTAAAACAGGATGTCTTTGACTTCATAATCAGCACCCCCCATTTCATAGATAAATATCTCCTCCAGCGTCAGCGGAAGAACGTCCACGATAGCGGGATTGTCCGCCGCAAGAGCCTCCACTGCCGCCTTCGGGTCTCCCTTCACAATGAGCGTATAGACGCGTCCCGTATTGGACATATGCAGAAGCTCAAAATGCTCCGGCAGCTTGGGCATGCCGCTCTGGCAGGCAATCTGTATTTTGGACACAGTGCCCTGCAGATCACTCAGGGACCTCTCAATCACAAGCTTCCCGTGATGCATTATTCCCACATGATCACAGACATCCTCCAGTTCACGCAGATTATGGGAGGAAATCAGTACTGTCATCTCCATTTCTGCCACCTCTGAGAGAATGATCCCCCAGATCTGACGCCGCATCACAGGATCCAGCCCGTCCACCGGCTCGTCCAGCAGCATCAGCTCCGGTCTGCAGCAGATGGCAAGCCAGAACGCAACCTGTTTCTGCATTCCCTTTGACAGACGCCTGATATTTCTTTTTATATCAATATCCGGAAAAAATTCCTGCAGACGATAAAAAAGCTTTTTATCAAACCGGGAATAAATGCCCTCATAAAACCGCATCATCTCCATCGTATCTGCCTGCATAAAGTAGAACAATTCGTCCGGAATGTAGGAAATCTTCTCCTTCACGGCCTTATTCTCATAAACATTCTGACCGGAAATCAGTACATCTCCCTCATCCGGCCGGTATACTCCGGTGATATGCCGGATCAGTGTGGACTTTCCCGCTCCGTTCGGACCGACCAGTCCGTAAATATTTCCCTTTCCGACATGCATATCCACTCCGTCGAGCGCCTGGAAGTCATCAAATGCTTTTCTCAGCTTCCTTACCTCTATCATATCTCCCAGCCTCCTTCTTCTGCCATGTCAGATCTGCCGGTTCCTCTTTCTGTGCAGCCGGCCGGCACCGCCTGCCTTCCGTCATCATCCTCCCCGCTCCCGGAATTCTTCCTCCTCTCTCCCAAACTGTCAATCCGCTCCAGCAGATCCTTTTTCCTGACAGAAAGAAAGTATAATTCTTCCACAATTTCATCAAACTCTTCCAGCAGCTCATGCTGCCGGACATCGCTGTGTTGCCGCTCTCCTGCCACAAACGACCCCTTACCGGCCACCGTATATATATAACCCTCATTCTCCAGATCCCGGTAGGCACGCTGAATCGTATTCGGATTGATCGCCAGACTGGACGCAAGCTCACGGACAGATGGCAGCTTTTCATCTGCAAATATGGAATTTGATATAATCAGTTTTCGAAACCCTTCCTTGATCTGTTCATAAATAGGCTTTGAATCCCGGTAATTTAACTGAATCAACTCCCCACCCTCCCAACTGTATCAACCGTTCTATTTGTATTAATACAGCCACTATACCATCGGAAGACACAGGAGGCAAGAAAAAGAACCCTGGGAAATTCTGAAGATTTTCTTAACTCAGATCAGACAAAGAAA
>OFFE01002542.1_pt1 | contig 10809 bp, 10 predicted proteins | sample 1521371 | NCBI WGS metagenome assembly OFFE01 (sample SAMEA3504131, study PRJEB24116) | mouse gut metagenome | biome: mouse gut; feature: mouse-associated habitat; material: faeces | place: Denmark | collected 2011 | reverse complement strand
CCGCCGCCTGGCTGCTGTCGGTGGGCTGTCCGGCCCGCTTGCCCCGCCGCTCCAGCGACGCCTGCACCCGGCGCTGGGCCAGTTCCGCGCTGTACCGCAGGCGCTGGTCCGGCAGGCGGGTCCCGTCCTGCCCCCTGGTCAGTTCGTTGTAGACCACATGAACGGACACGCCCGTGGTTTCGGAAATTTCTTTAGGCGTCCGCCCATCCTCCCACAGCTTTTCAATTTTCTGGCGGTCCTCCAGGGTCCGAAAAGCATAGTCAGCCATATTTTCACCCCTTTCCATTTGTCAGGTTTTTCAGGTCCTCGACTTCCTTATAAAGTTCCTGGCGGCGCTTGTCCGTGATCACGCCCAGCTGCTGGGCCATATCCAGCGCCCCAATATAGGACCAATACCACGCCAGCCTCGTAACCTCCGGGGCGGGCTTTTGGTTTATCGGTACTGTGCGCCCAGCACTCCACAGATGGCGGTGGAAAGATCAAACGGGATCCCCTGCGTCACCCGTACCTTATCCAGCATGGCATTGATCCCGGCGATCATCCAGTCGTCCACGTCCTCCTCCATGTTCACCAGGATATTCACCGCCGCGATACAGTCCGTAATGCTGCCCATCGCAACGCGGGCGTTGTTTTCTGCGGTCAGCACCATGCACTTGATTTCCCCGCCCTCTGTTTCGGCGGCCTGCATTTCTTTCACGGCGGCGTCCTCGCGCTTTTTGTTGTCCAACTGACCGACATATTCCACGGTGTAGAAATACGCAAGGCGCTGGATCCGCTTTGCCGTCTCGCGCCGCTCCTCTCTGGTTGCGCTCCCGGTGTCCTCGGTGCCCTCGGTGCTGTTGCTGGTGGCGGTGGCCTCCACCGGGGACTGGATCCAGATGTCAACGCTCTTGCCGTCCGGCAGGTTGACCTCCAGGCGGTTGCCCAGGTCGCTGATCCAGGCGTTCACGTCGCTGGCGGTGCTGTAATAAATGGGGTAGCCCGCCCGCTCGCTGCGGTTGGCGTCATGCTCATAACGGGTGGGGAAAATCTTTTGCACCTCTGCCCAGGCGTCTCTAATGCTGGTAACTGTCATTTTTCAGGCCCTCCTCGCACGTTTTGGCGGTTGTATGTATAAAAAATTAGGTTACACTTGGTCGCTTGACCTTGTGTAACCTAATATTAACGCCTGCCCAGCTTGGCGCTGCCGGAAAAATTGCTTGACATATTTCGTCAATTATGTTAATGTAAACGAAGAAATGAATAGTATGCCAGCCGCCGCCGCTTATGCGGCACACGGAATGGGGTGAGAAGCCCCGCGAGTCGGTCACTGTGATGCCTCTATGAGAGGACAAGCCAGATACGTGACGGCTGGCCGCATTCTGCCGGAACCGGAAGCGCGACTCCTGTTCGGCCTCGCTGCGTGACAGCGGGGCTGTTGTGCGTTCCGCGCCCTTCGGCCCGGAACGCGTTTTTCCGTTCCCGGCGTTCCGGCTCCTGTAGGTTTCCGCCGGGGCGGATGGGGCCGCGCCGGGAACAATACCGCGCTCTCCCCGGCTTTTCCGGGCGGATCTCCGGCCGCCGGAGGAAAAAGCGACGGAAAAAGTGAATGGGAGGAATCTGACACATGAAAACCTGGAAGAAACTGACGGCGCTGCTGCTGGCGGCAGTTATGGGCATGGGCCTGACCGGAACCGCCTTTGCGGCGGAAAAGGAGTATGCAGATGTGGCCGGTCATTGGGCCGAGGCGGAGATCCGGCTGGTGACGGAGCTGGGGCTGGTGGACGGCAAGAGCGCCGGGGTCTTCGGGCCCGATGAGAACATGACCCGGGGAGATCTGGTTCTGGCGCTGTACCGTCTGGCCAAGTCTCCGGCACTGGACGCCGGGATGGGAAATCCCTTCACCGACGTGGCGGAGGACGCCGGTTGCCGGGACGCCATCCTCTGGGCCGGCAGCAAGGGCATCGTTCTGGGCAAGAGCAGCGTTTCCTTTGATCCGGAGGGCAATGTCACCCGTCAGGAGATGGCCAAAATCCTGAACCTTTTTGCCGCCTGTTCGGTTGGGAAAAAGGAGCTGCGCAGCCGCATTGACGTGCTCTCCGCTTATGCAGATGCCGGCGAGGTGGCCGGATGGGCCAAGGATTATATGAACTGGGCAGTGGCCAGTGCGTTTATCACCGGCGCATCCGGCGGAAAGCTGGATCCTGACGGCAGCGTCACCCGGGCCCAGACGGCCGCCATTCTCTGCCGCTACATGGACGACGCCTCCACCGGTGACGCATCCAAGGACAAGTCCCGCAACGGGGACAGTATCGGCGAGAACGAACTGCTGGTAGTCAGCTTTGGCACCAGCTTCAACGACAGCCGGGCGGCGACCATCGGCGCAATTGAGAGCGCCATGGAAAAGGCATTTCCCGATTATTCCGTCCGCCGGGGCTTTACCGCCAACACCATCATTGAGCACATTTACCGCCGGGACGGCCAGGTCATCGACGATGTGGAGGAGGCTTTGGACCGGGCGGTGAAAAACGGCGTTAAGAATCTGGTGGTCCAGCCTACACATCTGATGAACGGCTACGAGTACGGCGATCTGCGGGAGACGCTGGAAAAGGATTACTCGGACAAGTTTGAGAGTATCCGCATCGGCGCGCCCCTGCTGACCAGCGACGGAGACTATTCTGCGGTGGCCGAGGCCATGGTTGCCGCCACCGCCGGTTTTGACGACGGCAGGACCGCCGTCTGCTACATGGGCCACGGAACCGAAGCGGCCGCCAACGGCGTTTATGACCGGATGCAGAAGCATCTGACCGATGCCGGCCACGTCAACTATTTCGTGGGTACCGTGGAGGCGCACCCTGACGTGCAGGATGTGCTGAAGCTGGTGCAGGCGGGAGAATATGAGCGGGTGGTTCTGCGCCCCATGATGATCGTTGCCGGAGACCACGCCAATAACGACATGGCCGGAGAGGATGCGGATACCTGGAAATCCGTCTTTACCGCCGCCGGCTACGAGGTCGTAACCGAAATCAAGGGCCTGGGCGAACTGGAAGGCATCCAGCGGCTGCTGGCGGACCACGTCAGAGATGCTGAGAAGCTCAGCGAGACGAAAATTGAGAAAGAGCCCAACCCCGGTTCCGCCAAGCCTCAGGAGCCTGCCGTTCTGGCCGATGGCGTCTACACCATCACTGCCAGCTGCAAGGAGCCCATGTTCAAGATCGACAGCTGCGAGCTGACTGTGAAGGATGGAAAGATGACCGCCTCCCTGACTTTGGGCAGCACCAGCTTTGACAGGATGACGGCCGGTTCCGCCGCTTCGGCTGCGGTTTCCGCGGGCAGCGCGGTGGAAGGCGTGGAGACCGATGGAAAGATGACCTTCACGCTGGATGTGGAGGCTCTGGACAAAGAGCTTGCTTACGCCGCTCACAGCGTGCGGAAGGATGCATGGTATGACCGGACCCTGAGCTTTGACTCCGCTTCCGCTGTGGCCAAATAATTTCCTGCGCAATGTGATGCGCCGCAGGGTGAAAGCTCTGCGGCGCTCCTTTGGCAGATATCCCTTTTCAGGAGGAATCCAAAATGATGAAACGAAGGAAAACCATTGCGCTGCTGACAGCGCTGACCTTGCTGCTGGTTCTGGCGGCGGGGTGCGGCAGCCGGGAGACCGAGCAGGACGCGTCCGGGCCCATTCCGGCGGAAAACCAGCCCTCTCCGGCAGTCCAGCCGGAAGCCGGACCCCCGGAGTCGGAAACACCGGAGGAGGAAGCACCGGAAGAAGAGGCGCCGGCCGCCGTTCCCGCAGACAGTCAGCCGGAGGAGACTGATTCCGAATCCGAACCGGAACCTGCGCCGGAACCGGAGCCCGAGCCCGCCGGAGAGCCCGAACCTGTTCCCGAGCCTGCGCCGGAACTCCAACCGGAGGAAACTTTGCCGGAGGACGGCATTTATACTGCCAATGTGACTCTGGAGGGGGGCACCGGGCGGGCCAGCGTAGAATCCCCGGCTTTTCTGCGCTGCGAGGACGGGAAATTCTGGGCCACTATTGTCTGGAGCAGTTCCAATTTTGATTACATGAAGGTGGACGGAGAGCGCTACGATCTGCTCAACGACGGAGGCAACTCCACTTTTGAGATTCCCGTGGCAGAGTTTGACCGGAAGCTGGATGTCATCGCGGATACGGTGGCCATGAGCGAGCCCCACGAGGTGGAATATACCCTGCTGTTCGATTCCGCCTCCCTGCAAAAACAGTGAGGAGAGGCCCATGAAGCGTTGGAAAATTCTTGTATTGCTGTTGGCGCTGGTCCTGTGCGCCTGCGGACAGAGGGAGCCGGAGCCATTGCCGGAGGAGGTCCCCGCGCCGGAGGAAACGCCGCTCTGGAGCGGCCTGCGCTGGGAGGAGCATCTTCCGCTGGAGTACGCGCAGAGCTTTTCCGTGGACTTCTCCCCGGAGGGTTATGCCAGAATCGCCATCCATCAGGAGACATACCTGCTGGTGCCGGAGTCCTGCCCGCTCCCGGGGGAGATTCCGGAGGACGTGACTGTTCTCCGCCAGCCCCTTCAGAATATTTACATGCAGGCCACCGCCGCCATGGACTCCTTCTGCCAGCTGGACGCACTGGACGCGGTGACGCTCTCCGGTACCAGGACCGAGGGGTGGTACATTCCCCAGGCCAGGGAGGCCATGGAAGAGGGACGGCTGGTTTACGCCGGGAAATACAGCGCTCCGGACTATGAGCTGATTCTGTCCCGGAACTGCGGCCTGGCTCTGGAGTCCACCATGATTTACCACAACCCGGAGGTAAAGGAGCAGCTGGAGCGTTTCGGCGTACCGGTGCTGGTGGAGCGAAGCAGCTATGAGAGCCACCCTCTGGGGCGGATGGAGTGGATCAAGCTCTACGGCGTGCTCATGGGGAAGCAGGCGGAAGCGGAGGCTTTCTTCAACGAGCAGCTGGACAGGCTGACCCCGGTGCTGGAGCAGGAGAACACCGGCAAGACGGTGGCCTTTTTCTATATCACCTCCAACGGCGCGGTGAGCGTGCGGAAGGGAGGGGACTATATCGCCAAGGCCATTGATCTGGCGGGAGGCGTGTATGTGTTCCAGGATCTGGCCGGAGAGGAAAACGCCCTGTCCACCATGAATATGCAGATGGAGGCATTCTATCAAGGGGCCAAGGACGCGGATATTCTGATCTATAACAGCGCCATTGACGCAGATTTGACCGCCATTGAACAGCTGGTGGCCAAAAGTGCCCCGCTGGCAGACTTCAAGGCGGTGCAGAGCGGCGACGTATGGTGTACCGGCAAGAGCATGTTCCAGGAAGCGCTGGGTGTGGGGGATATGATTCTGGACATGCACGCCGTTCTCACAGAGGAAAATCCGGCGGAAGAGTCCATGAGCTATCTGCACCGGCTGACGTGACGGGGGAAGAATCATGAAACGGGTCTGGGTACGATACTGCGCTTGCTTCGCCCTGCTGGCGGCGCTGCTGGCGGTGCTGCTGGTGTGGAACGTGTGCGCCGGCAGTGTGGATTTCACCTGGGTGGAGATTGCCTCCGCTCTGTTTCGTCCTGCGGGGGAAGGCATCATCTGGGGCATCCGGCTGCCCCGCGTTCTGGCGGCTGCCATTCTGGGAGGGGCCTTGGCGGTGTCCGGCTTTCTGCTTCAGACCTTCTTCGCAAACCCCATTGCAGGACCCTTTGTGTTGGGCATTTCGTCAGGGGCCAAGCTGACGGTGGCGCTGCTGATGATCTTTCTGCTCAGCCGTGGAACTGCGGCGGGGTCCATGACGCTGATTGCCGGCGCGTTTGTGGGCTCCATGCTGTCCATGGGGTTCATTCTGCTGCTGTCCAGAAGGACGAAGCAAATGAGCATGCTGGTCATCTGCGGAGTGATGATCGGCTACATCTGCTCGGCTGTCACGGATTTCGCGGTGACGTTTGCGGACGACTCCAATATCATCAACCTCCACAACTGGTCTCTGGGCAGCTTCTCCGGCACCAGCTGGGACAATGTGCGGATCATGAGCTGGGTGGTATTTGTCTCCCTGGGACTCACCTTTCTGCTGTCCAAGCCCATTGGGGCTTATCAGATGGGAGAGGTGTATGCCCAGAACATGGGGGTGAACATACGGCGGTTCCGGATAGAGCTGATTCTGCTTTCCAGCATTCTCTCCGCCTGCGTCACCGCCTTCGCGGGACCCATCTCCTTTGTGGGCATCGCAGCGCCCCATCTGATGAAGGGCCTGTTCCGTACAGCCAAACCCATTGTAATGATTCCGGCCTGCTTTCTGGGGGGGGCGGCATTCTGTCTGTTCTGTGACCTGATTGCCCGGACTGCCTTCGCACCTACAGATATGAGTATCAGCTCCGTTACCGCAGTATTCGGCGCACCTATTGTGATCTGCCTGATGGTTTCCCGGAAGGGCGGGCGGATGAAGGAGGAGCTATGAGAGAAATCTATCTGCGCACGAAGGATTTGTCCGTGGGGTACCATGGCCGGCCTTTGATCCGGGACATCCGGCTGGAGCTGGGCCGGGGAGAGATCCTGACGCTGATCGGACCCAACGGAGCGGGGAAATCCACCATTCTCAAAAGCATCATCCGGCAGCTGGAGCTGATCGGAGGGGTGGTGTGCCTGGACGGGCGGGACATGGCGAGACTCTCGGAGCGGGACGTGTCCCGGCGGATGAGTGTTCTGATGACAGGCCACATCCACCCGGAGCTGATGACCTGCGAGGATGTGGCGGCCACCGGACGGTATCCCTACACTGGGCGGCTGGGTATTCTGACTAAGGAGGACCGGCGCATTGTGACCCAGTGCCTGGAGCTGGTTCACGCCGGGGATCTGGCGGATCGGGATTTCTCCCGGATCAGCGACGGCCAGCGGCAGAGGGTGCTGCTGGCCCGGGCGCTGTGTCAGGAGCCGGAGGTGCTGGTGCTGGATGAACCCACGTCCTTTCTGGACATCCGGCACAAGCTGGAGCTGCTGGCCATTCTCAAGGACATGGTCCGCCGGAAACGACTGGCGGTGGTGATGAGCCTCCACGAGCTGGATCTGGCCCAGAAGATCAGCGATTATGTGGTCTGCGTCCGGGGGGACGCCATCGCCCGCCAAGGTCCGCCGGAGGAAATCTTTACCGAGGACTACATGATGGAGCTGTACGGCGCGGCCAGGGGCAGCTATAACGCCCTGTTCGGATCTCTGGAGCTGGAGGGGATCCGGGGAAAGCCGGAGATTTTTGTCATTGGCGGCGGTGGAGCGGGCATTCCGGTTTACCGCAGGCTCCAGCGGCAGGGAACGCCCTTTGCCACCGGGGTTTTGCAGGAGAACGACCTGGATTTTCCTGTGGCGCGGGCTCTGGGAGCGGAAGTGATCGGGGAGAAGCCCTTCCAGCCCGTGGGGGAAGCCGCCTTTCATGCTGCGGCGGAGGCCATGGGCCGGTGCCGTCGGGTGCTGTGTCCCTTGGCGGAGTTCGGTCCCATGAATGAGAAGAACCGGCTGCTGCGCCGGATGGCGGAGCAGGATGGCAAGCTGGAACAGATTTCAGAAATCTCTGATTAACCAACACCGGGGCCACGCCCCGGTGTTGACTTTTTATACGCCTGACCTTATACTGTCTGATAGAGGAGGGGCGGTGAATGATTACCTTTGACAGCCATTCCACAGACCCGTACTACAATCTGGCCTTTGAGGAATACATTTTTACAGTCTTCCGGGAGGAGGACGTGTTCCTGCTGTGGCGGAACCGCCCGTGTGTGGTGGTAGGGAGCTGCCAGAATATCTGCCGGGAAGTGAAGATCTGGGCACTGCGCCAGCGGGGCATTCCGGTTCTGCGCCGGATTTCCGGCGGCGGCGCGGTATATCACGATCCGGGGAACGTCAACTACTCCCTGATGACCCGGCAGGAGGAGAGCGGTGCGGACTATGACCGCAGTCTGGCCCCCATTCTGGCAGCGCTCCACGCCATGGACGTCCCCGCCGGAAAGCGGCGGACCTGCGATCTGGCTATCGGAGAGGAGAAGATCTCCGGCAGCGCCCAGCGCATGGCAGGAGGCAGGCTGCTGCACCATGGGACGCTGCTGTTTGACGCGGATCTGGCTGCACTGGAGGAGATTTCCGTCCAGGGCAAGAACCCGTGTGTTCAGACCAAGGGAACTCAGTCGGCCATCTGCTCCGTGACCAATATCCGATGGCACCTGGCGGAGGACATGACCACGGAGGAATTTCAGCGCCGCCTGCTGGAGCGCATGGTTCCGTCCCCGGCGGACCATCTGGAGCTGACGGAGGCGCAGCGGCGGGAAGTCTGCCGTCTGGCGGAGGAGAAGTACCGAAGCTGGGCGTGGACCTGGGGGAAGACGCCTGCCTTTTCCTACCAGCGTTCCGGAATTTTCCAGGGAGCCCCCATCGCCATATCCTATCAGTCCAAAAAAGGAATTCTGTCGGAGGTCAAGATCAGCAGCCCTCTGCTGGACGGTGATCTGGCGGCATCCCTGCTGAACGGGGCGCAGCTGGATCCGGAAAATCTGGAGCAAATCTGCCGGACTCTGGCGGGCGCGGAGGGCCACGAGCTCCTGCCGCTGCTGCTGTAACGGCGTAAAGCGGGACGGAGCCCCGGGCAAAAGTTTTTTGAGCCTTTTCTTACAAGGAAGAGGCTGCGTGCCAATAATCTAAAATCAGGGAGAAGCATTGATGGAAAAGCAACTGTCCCTCCCCCGCCTGCGGGAGGAGATGACCAGCGGCGTGCTGTGCGCGTGGCTGAAGGAGGAAGGGGAGCCGGTAGCGCCGGGGGAGCCCCTCTATGAAATTGAAACAGACAAGGTGGTCAATCAGATCGAGGCGACGGAGGCCGGTGTCCTGAAAAAGCAGCTGCGGGAGGAAGGCGACGAGATCGTGCCCGGCGCGCCGGTGGCAATTCTGGAAACGGAGTGAACGAAATGGAGAGAAAACCGGGCTGGCTGAAGGTGCGCTACAACCAGGAGGCCGTGGAGGAAGTGGCGCGGCTCATGGGCGAGCTGAAGCTGAACACAGTATGCAGGGAGGCCAACTGTCCCAATCTGGGGGAGTGCTACCGGAAGCATACGGCCACTTTCATGATTCTGGGCAGCGTATGCACCCGAAACTGCCGCTTCTGCGACGTGAAGCCGGGGCGGCCGCTGCCGCCGGATCCTGAGGAGCCGGAGAATGTGGCCGCCGCCGCCAGACGGCTGGGACTGAGGCACGTGGTGCTCACCTGCCCCACCAGGGACGACCTGCCGGACGGCGGAGCGGAGCAGTTTGCAAAAACGGTGCGCGCCATCCGGAAAGCCTGCCCGGGGGCGACGGTGGAGACGCTGATCTCCGACATGAAGATGAATACGGCGGCGCTGGACGCGGTGATCGAAGCCCGCCCGGAGGTGCTCAACCACAACGTGGAAACTGTGAAGGAGCTGCAAGGAGACGTGCGCCCTCAGGCGGACTACCGCAGAAGTCTGGACGTGCTGCGTTACTGCAAAGAAAAGGACGGGACGCTGCTGACCAAAACCGGGTTTATGGTGGGTCTGGGGGAGACGGAGGAGCAGATCGAGGTCTTGATGGACGACGCGCTGGCCGCCGGGGTGGACATCCTGACCATCGGACAGTACCTGCAGCCCTCGCCGGAGCACCATCCTCTGGCCCGGTACGCTTCGCCGGAGGATTTTGCGCGGTATCGGGAGAAGGCGCTGGCCAAGGGGTTCCGGTATGTGGCCTCCGCGCCTCTGGCGAGGAGCTCCTATAAGGCCTGGGAGGCCTTGGAGGGCGTTCATGATCTACATTGAGACCGGCTCCGACGACGTCTGCTACAACTTCGGGGCGGAGTACTATTTCGCGGTGGAAAAGCCGATGCCGGATACTGTGTTTCTCTTCTGGCGCACCACGCCGACGCTGATGGTGGGGCGGTATCAGAACGTGGCGGAGGAGGTGGATAAGGCATACGCCGACGCCCACCATATCCGCATCGTCCGGCGCATGAGCGGCGGGGGTACCATCTATACCGATCCAGGCGGCTGGCAGTTCACCTTTATTGAGGAGGCTCGGGAGGAGGAGATCCGCTTCCGGCAGTACATCACGCCGGTGATCCGCGCACTGGGAGAGCTGGGTGTGGAGGCTGCCTTCAACGGCCGCAACGATTTGACCATCGGGGGAAAGAAGATCTCCGGCAATGCCCAATACCGGCTGGGCGGACGGGTGGTGCACCACGGGTCCCTGCTGTTTTGCACAGACCTGGAGCAGATGGCCGCGGCCACCACGGTGGACCGGTACAAGATTCAGTCCAAAAGCATCCAATCTGTGCGGGAGCGCGTGACCAATATTGCGGACCACTTGCCCGCGCCTATGACCGCAGAGGAATTCAAGGCGCGGATTGTCTCCCACATTCTGGGACCGGAGGGCAAAACCTGTCCCATTACGCAGGAGGATGCGGCGAGAATCCGGACCCTGGGACAGGAGAAGTTTGGCTCCTGGGAGAGTACCTACGGCCAGAGCCCTGCCTTCAGCATACAGCGCACCGGCCGGTTTCCAGGCGGCAGCATGATCTTCCGGCTGGAGGTAAAGCGAGGTGTGATCCGGCAGGCTGCCGTGTCGGGAGATTTTTTCGCCTCGGTGGATGGAGATGTAATTGCGGGGGCGCTGACCGGATGCCGCTATGAGCGGGCGGCTGTGGAACAGGCGCTGGAGCGGGGCGGCATAGACGGCGCGGTGTACCGTGTTTCCGTGAAGGAAATGGCGGCGGCCATTGCCGATTGATCCGTTCTCTTGAAAAAAATTCGGACAGGAAGCTCCTCTCCGCGTGACGACGCCCGGGACCAGATGGTCCC
>OFFE01002541.1_pt1 | contig 10826 bp, 9 predicted proteins | sample 1521371 | NCBI WGS metagenome assembly OFFE01 (sample SAMEA3504131, study PRJEB24116) | mouse gut metagenome | biome: mouse gut; feature: mouse-associated habitat; material: faeces | place: Denmark | collected 2011 | reverse complement strand
GGATTTTCATGCAAAATACGCATGAAAACACCTCGCGGCGGCACCGAGTGAACAGTAACCCTGGCGGTCTACAGTATATGATAAAAAATCAGAAAGCTGCTGACAAGGACGATATTCTGCTGTATGATGGATGAGAGGGACGATTTGCACGATTTTCCGGACGGCTTGTCATTGCCCTTCCCGGGAGCGGAAGGCTGCGGGCCCCCGCATACCGAATCAAATCCTGTTGCCCAGGGCGATGGCGATCGCCCGCGGTCCCCGCATACCGAAGCAGACTCGAAAGGAGACACCCATGGCTGACTGGCGCTTGCAATTGACTGAGGATTCCCTGCGCAGGATCCGCCCCGCCTTCCCCACCCTGGCGGAACGGCTTGCCGCCTATGAGGATTTCTATTTTCCCGCAGGCTCTAAAAAAGCCCTCTCCGGCGAGGAGACGGCTCCGGAGCAATGGACGGGGCAGGGCTTCCCGGAGAGCGCGGCTCTGGATATCCGCCAGACCCAGTCCCCCTTTTCCACATTGCTGTGCTTCTATGACACGGCGGGCAATGAGTATACTTTCAGCCGGGCAGGCATGCGCCACATGCGCCGCACCCTCCCCTGGCAGGGCCATTACCACACCCATGACTATATCGAGATACTCCTATGCCTCAAAGGGAGCTTTAGGCAGATCCTCCTGGGCGAGCCCCAGACCTTCGCCGCCGGGGAGGTGGTCATCACCGACAGGAACCTGGAGCATGCGGATATGCTGGAGGGAGAGGCAGACACCGCGGTGCTCTTCCTCTCCCTCCAGGCCGACTATCTGGATCAATTGCTGTCCTCCCATGGCTCCCAGGACGATTTGCAGCGTTTTTTCTTCCATGCGCTCCAAAGGCAGCGCAAAGACCAGAGCTATATCCATCTCCAGCCCGCCCCGGGCCCCTCCCCGGGAAGACCCCCGGAATCCGCCGGGGACAGAGCCTGGCGCATGCAGCTTTCCCGGCTCCTGGAAGTTTTGATAGAAGAGGACTATTCCCCAGGCCCAGGCAGCGAGGAAATCATCCGGGGCAGCCTGATACGGCTTCTTTCCCTCCTCTGCCGCCGGTATTCCACCAGGCTCCACAGCTCCGACCAAGAGAGCAAGGAGCGGGCCCTGCTCTATGAGCTGGAGCGATATCTGCGGCTCCACTTCGCCACTGTCACCGCCAGCGAGCTGGAAGAGGCATTCCATTACCACCGGAATTTCTACAATCTATTGCTGCAGAAATACCGGGGAACCACCTTCCGGGAATACCTGCAGGACATCCGCATGCAGCATGCCGCCAGGCTGTTAAAAGATACCCGGTTTTCCGTCAGGGACATCGCCCTGGCCGCGGGCTATCACAACAGCAGCCATTTCTACCATCTGTTCCAACGGCATTTCGGCGTGTCACCAGCCACTTACCGGGCGGATGCGTAATCTATCCATATACGCACAGGCCAAATCATATGCCGACTGAAATGTATCACCAGCGCGCTCTGCTGCAATGCAGGACCGAAAGCGGAAAATGATTGCGCCCACGAACATAGTCTGTCAGAAACAGTCATCCCCGGGAACACCACGAGGGAGACGGAGCCGCCTCAGCCACAGCCGTCCACGCCGCAATGGAATCCGCTGGCAGAAGCCTCCTGCCCCTGCTGTAGAATGCGGACCATCTCCTCTTTGGTATAAGTCTCAATGGAGACGCTCTCCCCGTTCAGGTACACCGTGGGGACTCCCGATACCTTCAGCACATCCCTGGAATATGCGGTCTCCTCTTTCACCTTTTGCGTATAGGTTCCCTGGAGCAGCGCCTGTCTGTAGCCCTCCACGTCCAGCCCGGCCTCTCCCGCTATGCCGCACAGCACCTCCAGCTCCCCGATGTCCAGCTCCTTCTCGAAATAGGCCCGGTACACCAGATCCGCATACCGCTCCCCCAGCCCCTTCTCCTGGGCATAATACAGCCCCTCAAAGGCAAGCCGCGTATAAGGCCTGGGGCAGACCGCAGGCGGCAGCTTCATGTCGAGCCCCAGGGCCCTGGCGGGCTCCACCAAAATCTGGTAGCGCTTCTTGCGCGCCTCGTCATGGCAGGTGTCCACCCGCTCCCTGGGCTCCGGCGTCAGCTCCAGGGGCTGCACCCGAACCTGGGCCTCCAGCCCCGTCTCCCGCAGGGCCTCCTCCAGCGCCACCTTTGCCACCAGGCAATAGGGGCATACAAAATCCGTCACAAATAAGATGTCCAGCATGTCCTCTTCTCCTCTGTCAAATCGAAAATTTTTTAACTTCTTCCCGTGTAAGCTCTGCCAGCTTCTTACCACATTTCTTCGCATATCTTGATAATTCAAGCAAGTTTACATGACAAGATGGTGCATTGACATATGGGCTTGGCTGACCTCCAGTAAACTTTTTGCCTGTTCCTCATCGATAAAAAGCTGATATTGGTGAAGCATCCCCAGATACTCCGCATGGTATACATCCACATAATGCCTTAACAGTTCTTTATTTGCGGCAAATCCATGAACAGCTCCTTCATATCCCCATGCCGCATATCACAAGACTCCCCTTCATTACAGCTCCATCCGCCCTTCGATTCCGTCAAAGTCCACCACCCTCACGCTGCCGTCCTTCATCCGCAGGGTCACCGGCCCGAAGCTGCCGCACCTCTCCGGATCCGTGTAGGACACTTCCTCCACGGGGAACAGCTCCTCCTGGCGAAAGTCTTCATGGCTCTCCTTGGTGATGACCTGGGAAATCAGTACATAGGGCTCAAAGCCGCCGTAGTGCTTCCTGCGTTCCATGGAGGCGTACAGGACGAGGGACTTCTCGGAATCCGGGTTCGTTCCCGTGCTGTGCATCAGGGACAGCTCCTGCCAGCCGTCGAAGATGGTCATGGCCATCTGCTTCTCCCGGCCTGTGGCATCCCGGCCTTTTAAGATGATGGCCTTCGCGCCGCCGCAGGTCTCCTCGAAGATTTCCGTGCCGTTGTCCGGGAAGCCGTAGGAGCCCAGGGTCAGGCGCACCGGCGCTTTGTACAGCCGCAGCCTGTCTACCCGCAGGATGCCGTAGGGCACCGCGAAGTCCGCCAGATTGATGGCCTGGATCCAGTGGCACTCCGTCTCCAGGTTGTAGCCGAAGAACTGTCTGCGGTACAGGATGCCGTCCCGCTGTCCGTGCCAGAACGTGACATTGGCCCTGGCAGATGCAGGCTTTTCGCCGGACATTGCCTCTGCTGACTTTGATGCCTGAGACTCGGGCGTTTCTGCCTGGGCCGCAGACCCGGCCTGCGCCCTCTCCGATGCGGGGCCGTCCCGCAGCACGTACTGCTGGGCCTCCACCCAGGCAATGTCTTCGTTGGCAAGATCTCCTTCCTCCGCAGCCTGCTTTCGCCCGGCCTCAATGCTTTTCGGCTCTCCTGCCTCCCTGCCGCTTCGTCCCTGCGGCATTTCCGTCTGCTCTCCTGTCGCTGTCCCCAGCCCATCGGGCTCCGCCTCCCAGGGATACTTGGTGTTGTAGCAGAGCTTGGAGTAGTTCCACATCCCGTGGACGTCCCCAGGGCGCTTCACCACCTTGCCCGTCCGCAGGATGGTCTCCCCGTTGGCCTGATGGTTGGAGAAGCACAGGGCCGGGCCGTCCAGGCAGGTCACCTTGACCTCTTTCTCTCCCAGCTCTTCCCACGTACCGTTATTCTCCTTCGCCGTCCAGAAAGGATGCTCCGCCGGCAGATGCAGGCACAGGAAGGCCTTGCCCAGCCAGAGCGGGGACTCCGCGCAGGAGTATCCCTGCACCAGCGGCGAGAATTGCCCGTAGAAGCCCAAAGTGGGCACCCCCTGGTAGAGGAAGTCCTCCCTGCCCAGGAACTGCATCAGGGATCCCGAGGAAATCCGCCTGGCCCTCCCGGGATCGGCTTTCCCCCGGGGCATCATCAGGTTCCCGTCAAAGGCTCTGGTGGCGGCGTTGCGGTATATGTTGCTTCGCCCCCACATGTTCGTCCAGCCGTCCCTGTCGAAGAAGTCCCCGTAGGTCTCCATCAGCTTATCGGAATTCTCTTCAAACCGTCTGGCGATGTACGGTTCATTCTCATATCCGTACCACAGGTTCCAGATAGGCCCATATACATTGAAGGCCCAGCAGGAATAATAGTCAAAGGAGTGCCCGTCCCGATACCAGCCGTCCCCGGCATAGTAGGCCAGGACGGCCTGGGCATGGTCGCGCATGATGTCCCTTTGGATGGGATACCCCTCCATATGCAGGAACGCCATGTCCAGCATGTTGAACAGCCGCCAGTTCTGGGGCACGGTGCCGGCGTGGGCGTAGCTGTCCAGGAACGCCGCGATTACGTCCTTCTCCGCCTTCGTATAGGTATCCCAAATCTGCTTTTTGCTGACCCACAGGCAGATTACCAGAGCGCAGGTCTCCACGGTCTGCTGGAAGGTCCGGAAAGGATCCCCGTCTCCCGCGATCCGCTGCTGATCTTCATAGGTGCCCACATAGAGCGGATCCCCCTTGGTGCACACCCGCAGGACCTGATTTTTATAATATTCCGCGCACGGATACCCGCATACCCGCAGATCCGGTATATTGGCCATCACAGGGGCCGCGATGAAGAAGGAGCGCGTCAGCCCCTCGAACACCTCCGCAGTGCGCTGGATGGCCTGGGCCTCCCGGGAATCCTTTAGGTGGGGATAAGTGATCTCCGTCTCCTTCCTGGGCATGACCACAGGCTTCTGGAAATCGTCTATATTTGAAAAAATCCCCTCCAGCATGTATATGCCCGCTTCCAGCCAGCTCTCCCGCGTCAATCCAGTATAGGGGCTCAACTCATAGTCCAATGTCTTAGGCATGAACTTCATCCCGGCACCTCCCTATTTGTTCTTCCGCATGTTCTCCAGAAACACCATCAGGTCTTCCTCCGGCATGGGCTTGGCATAATAGAATCCCTGAATCCTGTCCAGCCTGCGCTCCTGCGCGCTCCGCACCTGAACCTCCGTCTCGACGCCCTCTGCCACGATGCTGCAGTCATTTTCATGCATGATTTCCGCCAGCAGACCGATCGTCTTCAGCCCCTTGTCCGTCTCGACCATCATCCGTATCAGGGACTGGTCGAATTTGATCACCTCAAAGGGCAGCGCCAGCACGCTGGACAGGTTGGAATAGCCTGTCCCGAAATCGTCCAGGTAAAAGTGGATTCCTTTCAGGGCCAGGCATTCCATCACCTTCCTGACCTCCGCGAAGTCGTCCGTCACAGTCCTCTCCGTAATCTCGATCCGCAGGCGGGAGCCGTCCAGACGGTATTTCTCCAGGTTCTCCTCGATGCGCCTGATGAACGTAGAATCCAGAATCTGCTGGCCCGTCATGTTCACCGACACCGTCCCGATCGGCAGGCCCGGATGCCCTCCCAGAAAGCGGCACACCTTCTCCAGCACGATCCAACTGATCCCGTCGATCAGCCCGTTCTCCTCCGCCATGGGGATGAACTCACCCGGGGAGAGGAAAGCGCCGTCCCTGGTCACCAGCCTGACCAGCGATTCCGCCGACGTGAACCTTCCCTCCCCGCAGTCATAGATAGGCTGGTAGTATATCTGGAAGGTCCCCTGCTCCACCGCGTACCGGACCTCCTCCATCACGTACCGCCTGTGCAGCATGTCCTCGTTCAGCCCCTCGCCGAAAAAGAGCACGCCCTCCCTGGCCTTGTCCTGGAACACGGAGACCGCGTAGTTCATCTTGTCCACCAGGTCGTTCTCCGTATCCCGCAGCTTCAGCGGGAAGTGGACGACGAAAGCCTTCGCCTGGACCTCGTGCAGCTCTCCCCTGTCCTCTATGGGCCAGGGCTCCTGGAACCGCTTCTGGATCCGCGCCGTCAGCTCCTCCACCCGGGTCCTGTCGTCCTCCGGCCCCAGGAGCGTCAGCCGGGAATTGGCGATCCGGTAGGCGCTGTATGCCGGATCCACCCCGCGCAGGTATTCCGCTATGGCCCGAAGCAGCCCGTCCCCCACCGTGGCGCCATGCTTCCGGTTGATCCGCATGAGCTGAGTCAGCTGTATCAGCACCATATGCCTGCCCTGTCCGGCAGCGGCGCTTCTGCGCACATCCGCGAAGAAGGTCACCCTGTCCTTCAGCCCTGTCATGGAATCATAGGTAATTTCATTTGCATCCTTTCCTGCCATGTGTGTGTTCTCCTTATCCATGTCGCTGTTGTGTATAAATTTATCATAGAACAGCGGAGCCAAAATGTCAAATATTTCAAAAGGGGCCGCCGTACATATACGACAGCCCCTTCCCCTCAGACTACGCCCTTCTGCAGCATGACATTGGCGTACAGCGCGCCCTCCCCGGTGGCTACGATGGCATACGCCTTTGCGGCCTCCTCATAGAAGGCGAACCGCTCAATGTGGCCGATGGCCTCCGGCCCCCTGGCGTCGGCGGCCTTTACAAGCTTCTCGTACTCCCCCCAGATCGGGGTATCCACCTTGTCCCCGGGCACCACCTCCATCAGGTTCACGGGCTTCTCCACATAGGTGTCCAGCGGGAACAGCTCCAGCACGGCCTCCAGGACCTCACAGGCCCCATGCCCGTCCATGCGGATCACTTTGGCGTCCTTCCCCACGGATTCGGAGGGGAAGTTCCCGTCTGCGATTACAATCCTGTCTCCATGCCCCATCTCGCACATCACCTTCAAAAGCTCCGGTGACAAAATCTTCGGTATTCCTTTCAGCATCCCTTTTTCCTCCATTCTTTTTTTCGATGTCAGGTTTGCGGCCGTGAAGCCTCGTTCAGCACCTGCCTGGCGGCACGGATCTTCTCCCGGGCAGTGCGGAAGATCTCGTACTCCCCCAGCCCCGGCACGCCCATGGACACCTCCTCCTTCCGGTAGGCCATGCCGCTGTCCAGCACCGTCTTCCCCGACATATGGTAGCTGGACGCTCCCGTGGCGGGAACCATCTGCCGGATCACGGCGGCGTCCACGCCGCCCCCCGCCATGATGTCCACCTGGCCGGCGCTCTCCCGCACCAGGTGGCCGATCAGTTCCCGCCCCTGTGTGCAGTCGGCCTTCTGGCCGGAGGTGAGGATGGTCTGGACTCCCAGGCCCTTGGCCTGCTCCAGGGCCTCATAGGGGTCCGCGCACATGTCGAAGGCCCGGTGAAGGGTCATGGACATGTCCCCCGCCGCCTCCCTGAGGGCCTTCATCCGCTCCGTGTTCAGGGAGCCGTCCGGCAAAAGGCATCCCACCACCACGCCCTCCGCGCCAAGTCGCCTGTACAGCTCCACGCTGCGCAGGATGATGCCGAACTCATGCTCCGTGTACAGGAAGTCCCCGTACCGGGGGCGGATCAGCACATGGATCCTGGTGTCCGTCAGCTCCCTGACCTTCTCATACAATGCCTGCTCCGGGGTGGTGCCGCCGATGATCAGGTTGGCGCACAGCTCCAGCCGGTCCGCCCCTCCCCCTGCGGCCTCCACCGCGGATTCCGGGGAATCCACGCATGCCTCTAAGATATATTTTTTCAACCTGCTCTCCTCCTCTTTTTACCTCTTTCGCCGTTTATTACTTTCCGCTCTGCCGTTTATGTGGCAGCGGATGGCTTTTCCTCCTCCACTCCGTAGATTCCCGCCAGCCAGTAGATGACATGGGACGCGAAGCCGTGGTTGCAGCTGGCATAGGGGGTATCGTTCTCCCACAGGGTGCCTGTCAGGTCGGCCATCTTGGCAAAGTATCCGCGGATGTTGTCCACCACATCCTGGTACAGGCCTTCCCGGTACAGCAGCTCTATGCGCAGGTAGTTGCCGATGAAGGCGTTGGCATGGGCCACCTCCGGGTAGAGCCCCAGTTCCCTGCGCCTTGGGCCGAAGCCGCGCAGCAGCGTCTCCCACAGCGCGCCGTCCTCTTCCCTGGTGGCCGTGCCGGTGAAGAAGGCGTAGTATTGGCAGACCTCCGTACAGTTGCCCGGGTTCTCAAGGCCGCTTTCCGTCCTGCGCTCATTGTCCGTGTAGAATGTGCCCTGGAGGGAGCGCTCTCTGATGACTTTCCGCATCCACGCCGCCTTCTCCCGCAGGCCCTCCTCCCCGTAGAGGGCGGCTACAGCCTCCAGCATCCTCATGTACAGCATGTTGGTGGGGAAGTTCACGTCCTGCACCACGTCGGGATCATTGGCCCTCGACCACTCCAGGAAGACCCATCCATCCAGCTTCTCCAGCAGGCCGTGCTCGTTCTCAAAGGGGGCAAGGTAGTCCACCAGTCCCATGACCCGGGGCCTCGCCCGGTCAATCAGTTCCCTGTCCCCGCTGCGCTCCAGGTACTCCTCCAGCTCCAGCACGAACCACATGGCCCAGTTGGGGATGAAGAGGCCGTCATTGTGGTCGGACGGATAGCACATGGGGAGCATCCCCTCCGGCAGATAATCGAATTTCTCTGCCAGGAGAAAATTGTCCAGGAAAGCCCTCTCCTCCAGGCATTCCCCGGTGAGCACATGCTCCACCCGGGACGTGAAGAAGCTGTCGCAGAGCCACCCCGCCCGCTCTCTGGACGGGCAGTCCATGAACACGTCCACGGCGTTGGAGAGATAGGATTCCCGGGCGGCCCGACAAATCTTCTCCAGCTCCATGTCCCCGGAAAGCTTCACCCTGCGGGGCACGGGCGGGTGCTTGTACTCCACCAGGCCCAGCTCCTCCAGCACAGCCTCGCCTTTTACGGCTATCTGGATGTATTTCATGGTGTAGGGCGCAAAGGTCAGGATATCGTGGCATCCTGAATCCAGGGTGTATTTGAAGAGATTGTAGGCGTTCATACGCAGGAAGTTCAGCTTTCCGTCCAGCAAGACCTCGTCGAACATCAGGTATACGGTGCAGGGGTGCTGGCAGCTCACCTGCAGGCGGATGAAGCCTGTGGCGTTGAAGGGAAGCTCGTACAGGCCGTAGCCGTTCTCCAGGGGCAGCGGGAACGGCTGGCCCGGCAAAGCCGTCTGTGACGGCAAAAAGGCCATGCTCTGGCCCTCGCCCGACAGCCGCTCCTCCAGCTCCTGGGAAAGGTAGCCTTTCAGTGTATTCCCCAAGCTCTTTGTCTCCCAGGAGAGCACGGGCTTCGGCATGATTGGCTGAAAGTCCACGCGGCCTGTCTCCACCAGGGCTTTGGCGGAGAGCCTTTTGAACTCCGGCATCCTGACGCTTCGCCGCAGGAACCTTTTGCCGGGCTGGACGGCGAGGTTCAGGGGCTGCTGCGGATTCTCCCAGGCGCTTTCCGTATAGAAGCTTCTGTTCTCCGCCCGCAGGCGATAGCACTCAGCGAAGGCCCTCTGAAAGCTGTAGCGCTGCACCCTCTGCACCCTCTGCTTCAGCTCATGTATGTTCAGCCCCTCCCCCGCGGTGCAGGCAATCACCTGGCCTCCCTGAAGGTATTCCGCCGCCAGGAACGCGGGCTGATCCAGGGTGTCGAAGCTGTTCACGTTATAGCCCACCACCTCTATCACAGCCACGTTCTCCGGCTGGGTCAGCTTCCCGGAAAGGGGGATCTCGTCTACATTGTAGAATCCGTGGGCCGCTCTGGCCGGGCCCGCGCACACGAACCTGCCGTTTATCCAGAGGCGGTATATCGATGAAGCCGCCAGGTGCAGCTCCACGGCCCCTGCCGGGATCACCGCCCGGAAGGCCAGCTCGCAGTTCATCTCCTCCTCACGGCCCCTGGCCCAGACAGCCTGGGCCCGCTTGAATTTATAACACTCCATGGTCTCCTCCTATGCTGTCAGCCGCCGTCATAAATCAGGGCCGCCGCAAAGCGGCAGCCCCTTTCCATATGCGCCGGCCCGGCTGTCGTCAAACTGCCGCAAGCCCGGAAGAATGCCTGTGCCTCGGGCAGCCTTCTCACGCTCCGTACACTTCCGCCACGTATCTTCTCAGGTTCTCCAGGCCGATGGCCACACCCTTCAGGCAGTCCTCCATGCCCTCGAATTCGATGGCTATGTATCCGTCATATCCTGCACCCTTCAGGGCCCGCAGACACTGTACTACAGGTACGTCTCCGTGTCCCACCACCGTGCCGCGCAGGAAATTGCCGCCCCTGGAGAGGAAGAAGCCCTGGCCCGGATCGGCCGCCTGGCCGCTCTTGACGATGAAGTCCTTGGCATGGACGTAGAATGCGTAGGGTGCGCATCTGCCCACCGCCGTCACCGGGTCGTCGTCCACGCACAGGAAGTTGCCCATGTCCACCAGCTGGCCGAAATTATCGTTCGCCACCGTGTTGATCAGCTTCTCCACCCGCAGGCTGTCCTGAGAGATGAAGCCGTGGTTCTCCGTCATGGTCTTGATGCCCTTCTGTGCCGCATACTCCGTCACGGCCAGGCAGCCCTTTGCCAGGCGCTCCAGGACATTGTCGTATCCATGGTAGGTTCTGTTCGGAATCGCGAATATCGTATCATGGCGCATGGTGGGGCAGCCCAAGATGGCGGCGATGTCCACCTGGGCTTTCAGGCGCTCCACCTCGGCCTCCAGATTGCCCTCGCTGCCTCCTAACAAGTCCGCTCCCACGGCATAGTTGGAGATGGCCAGGCCCACCCTGTCGGCCTCCGCCCGGAGCTTTTTCGCGTACTCTGCCGGGTCTTCATCCTTGGGGAACACGAAGTCCACGTACTCGATCGCATCGAAGCCCATCTCCTTTACCTTTTCGATGCAGGAAAAGGGCGTGAGCCTGCCGTCCTGGATATACTGCATGAAGCTATATACACTGACAGAAAATTTCATCTCGAAGTCCTCCTATTCATGACAATAGAAAGCCTGCTTTCTATTGTATTATACTGCTTAACGATTTCACTTGCCGTGAAACCAGACTGCATAACACTGACTG
>OFFE01002534.1_pt1 | contig 10858 bp, 10 predicted proteins | sample 1521371 | NCBI WGS metagenome assembly OFFE01 (sample SAMEA3504131, study PRJEB24116) | mouse gut metagenome | biome: mouse gut; feature: mouse-associated habitat; material: faeces | place: Denmark | collected 2011 | reverse complement strand
CGCCGTCCACCTTGACCTCGGTGCCGGAATACTTGCTGGTGAGCACCTTGTCGCCCACCTTCACGGTCATGACGACCTCCTTGCCGTCCACCATGCCGCCGGGGCCCACGGCCACCACTTCGGCCATCTCGGGCTTTTCCTTGGCATTGGCGGTGAGGATGATACCGCCCTTGGTCTTTTCCTCGGCCTCCAGGGCCTTGAGGATCACGCGGTCAGACAGGGGTTTGAGATTCATTGTTGCTTCCTCCTTAAATTAAAGTGCGGGGCCGTCGTGGCAACGGGCCAAGACCGGAGCGGGGCAAAAACAGGGAGGCCCCGGCGGGGCCGGACAGCTTTTGCGAAGCCGGCGGGCTTAGAACCGCGCCGCGAACATGCGCAGCATGTGTACCGTTGTTTTAGCACTCACATTGCCTGAGTGCTAACCACGAGTATGATAATACCCCCTTTGCTCGAAAAAATCAACCCCTAAATTCAAAAATTTTGGGCTGAGCGGTAAAAGTTCACTCTCCGTTCACATTCGTCCCGCCCCGCCGCTTTCACCGCCACGCCCCGACTGCTAAAATTCGCCGCAAAAAGCCCCCGGCTCGCACACACCGGGGGCTTAAATTATTTCTCTTCCAGCAGCTTGGTCAGCTCCGCCATAAAGGTGTTGATGTCCTTGAACTGCCGATAGACGGAGGCGAAGCGCACATAGGACACCTCGTCCACGTCCTTGAGCTTTTCCATCACCAGCTCGCCGATCTCGGTGCTGGGCACTTCCCGCTCCATCTCGTTTTGCAGGGACTGCTCGATCTCCCCCGCCAGCCGCTCCAGGGTGGACATGGGCACCGAGCGTTTCTCACAGGATTTCAGCATGCTGTTCAGCAGCTTGTTTTTGTCAAAGGCCTGGCGGCTGCCGTCCCGCTTGATGACCATCAAAGGCAGGCTCTCCACGATCTCGTAAGTAGTAAACCGCTTCCGGCAGGCCAGGCATTCCCGCCTGCGGCGGATGCTGCTGCCCTCCTCGGCGGGGCGGGAATCCACAACTTTGCTCTCCAAATGGGCACAGTACGGGCATTTCATAACAGCATCCGTCCTTTCCAAGCTGAAATCACGCATCGTAGCCATTATAACATAGAGTATCATAAATGGGTACTATTTTTGAAAAAAATTTTTCCTGCGCATAATCTGTGAAAAAGAGTGGCATACTGTTCTGCGTGAGGTGATAATTATGGACAACCGCAATTTCAACAATCCCGAGAACAAGAACCAGCAGGGCGGCCAAAACAAAAACCAGCAGGGCGGCCAGAACAAAAAGGACCAGTGCCCCGAGAACAAAAAAAACTCCAACTCCCCCGAAAACAAGAACCATAACCGGGGCTACTGAGCCGGCGGGGCGGAGGGCGTGCGCGTCCTCCGCCTTTTTATTTTGAAGGAGGAAGCGCCGTGAAACGCGAAAAGCCAGACGAACGGGAGCTGGCCGCCCGGGATCCCCGGTACCGCAAGCCCCCTTACGAGGATTTGTCCAGCCTGGTAGCCGGACGGATGCAGGCCGGTCCCCAGTCCACGCCCCCCAGGGCGGGGTTTGAGCTGGACGACTGGCAGGACCCGGAACTGTTCCACTCCCCCGAGCTGTGAGCAAAGGGCCCCCGCAATGGGGGCCCTTTGCCATCCCTTTTTCTCCCGCGCTCCCTTGCCAAACCACGTCCGCTGTGGTATGCTGGTCTCACCTGACCGCAGGGCCGCTCCGCCCTGCCACAACAAAGATGAGGTGAGCGCCATGTCTACCTGTACCCAACTGATACATACCCTGAAAAACGGCGGCTATGACCCGGCCCTGGCCGCCCTCTACGCCCTGGACGGCAGCGCACAGAAGCTGGACGGTGCCCGTGGGCGGTGCGTACGCATAGCGGAGGCTTTCGCCGCCCGCTATGGGGCGCAGGCCCAGGGCGCAGCCCTGTTCAGCGGCCCCGGCCGCACCGAGATCGGCGGCAACCACACCGACCACCAGCATGGCCGGGTGCTGTGCGGCAGCGTGGATCTGGACATGCTGGCCTGCGCCGCCCCCAACGGGCTGGACGTGGTGCGCATCCAGTCCGAGGGCTACCCCCCGCTGGAAATCAGCCTCAACGACCTCACCCCCAAAAAGGAGGAGGAAAACACCTCCGCCGCCCTGGTGCGGGGGGTGGCGGCAAAAATCAAGGAGCTGGGCTTTGAGCTGTCCGGCTTTGACGCCTGCGCCAACTCCACCGTGCTGTCCGGCTCCGGCCTGTCCTCCTCCGCCGCCTATGAGACCTTGGTGGGCAATATCTTCAACCACTTCTGCTGCGGGGACAAGCTGGACCCCGTCACCATCGCCAAAATCGGCCAGTACGCCGAAAACGTCTACTTCGGCAAGCCCTGCGGCCTGATGGACCAGATGGGCTCGTCGGTGGGCGGCGCGGTGGCCATCGACTTCAACGACCCCGCCAACCCGGTGGTGGAGCGGGTGGACTACGATTTCAGCAAGTCCGGCCATGCCCTGTGCATTGTGGACACCGGCTCCAGCCACGGCGACCTGACGGACGACTATGCCGCCGTCACCCGGGAGATGGGGGCGGTGGCCGCCCACTTCGGCAAGGCGGTGCTGCGGGAGGTGCCCTTGGAGGATTTCCAGGCCGCCCTGCCTGCCCTGCGCTCGGAGTGCGGCGACCGGGCGGTACTGCGGGCCATGCACTTCTATTCCGACGACCGCCGGGCCGCCCAGGAGGCGGACGCGCTGAAAACCGGGAACTTCGAGGCCTTCCTGAACCTGGTGAACGCCTCCGGCCTGTCCTCCTCCCTGTGCCTGCAAAACACCTGGTCGATCCACGACCCAAGCCAGCAGGCCATCCCCTTGGCCCTGACGGCGGCGGAATACCTGCTGGACGGCATGGGGGCCTGCCGGGTACACGGCGGCGGCTTCGCGGGCACTATCCAGGCCTGGGTGCCCGAGGATTATCTCACCGTGTTCAAAAACGGCATGGAGGCCCTGTTCGGGGCGGGCAAATGCCACGTGCTCCACATCCGGCCCCAGGGCGGCTGCGTCGTCGCCGCAAGCTCCGCATTCCCCGTTTCCGGCTGATGCCGAAAGCTCGCTCGTTTTGCTGCGGCTCCTCTCCCCACAAAGCCAAAGGGCGGCTTTGCGGGGCCCCAATATTATCCCGAAAGAACGGAAGTGTTACCATGATTGATTCTGCCATTTCCAAGCTGATCTCCTATGCCCTGGAAACGGGCCTCATCCAGCCCTGCGAGAAGGACTGGGCGGTGAACGCCATCCTGGACGCGCTGAAAATCGACAGCTACGCCAATCCCGGCACGGACTGGGGCGCGGTGGAGCTGGCCCCGGTGCTGGCCGAGCTTCTGGATGACGCCCATAAGCAGGGCGTGCTGTCCGAAAACTCCGTGGTCTACCGGGACCTGTTCGATACCGAATTGATGGGCCGTCTTACCCCCCGGCCCGGCCAAGTCATCGACCGCTTCAAGGCCCTGTATCAAGAGGATCCCCAAAAGGCCACCGATTGGTACTACAAATTCAGCCAGGACACCAACTACATCCGCCGGGACCGCATCGCCCGCGACATCCAGTGGAAGGCCCCCACCCAGTACGGCGAGCTGGACGTGACCATCAACCTGTCCAAGCCGGAGAAGGACCCCAAGGCCATCGCCGCGGCGAAAAACCTGCCCGCCTCCGCCTATCCCCGGTGCCAGCTGTGCGCCGAGAACGAGGGCTACGCGGGCCGGGTGAACCACCCCGCCCGGCAGAACCATAGAATCATCCCCATTAAAATCAATGGCTCCCCCTGGTTCTTGCAGTACAGCCCCTATGTCTATTATAACGAACACTGCATCTGTCTGAACAGCATCCATACCCCCATGAGGATCGACCGGGCCTGCTTCTCCAAGCTGCTGGACTTCGTGGGCCAGTTTCCCCACTACTTCGTGGGCTCTAACGCCGATCTGCCCATCGTGGGCGGCTCCATCCTGGCCCACGACCACTTCCAGGGCGGGCGGTACGAGTTCGCCATGGCCAAGGCCCCGGTGGAGACCCCCTTCACCTTCCCCGGCTTCGAGGACGTGGAGGCGGGCATTGTGAAATGGCCCATGTCGGTGGTGCGCCTCGCCTCTGAAAACCCGGGGCGGCTGGTAGAGCTGGCGGATCGGATTTTGACCGTCTGGCGGGGGTACACCGACGAGGAGGCGTTTATCTTTGCCGAGACGGACGGAGAGCCCCACAATACCATCACCCCCATCGCCCGGAAGCGGAATGGAAAATTTGAGCTGGATCTGGTGCTGCGCAACAATATCACCACAGCGGAGCATCCCCTGGGCCTCTACCATCCCCATGCGGAGCTGCACCACATCAAAAAGGAGAACATCGGCCTCATCGAGGTGATGGGGCTGGCGGTGCTTCCGGCCCGCCTCAAGGAGGAGCTGGCTGCGGTGGCGGAGGGTCTGGCCAAGGGAGCCGACCTGCGCGCCGATGCGCTGACTGCAAAGCACGCGGACTGGGCGGAGAATTTCGCCAAGAGCTATGAGATCACCCCGGACAACGCCCTGGATATCGTAAAGGCGGAGACGGGCAAGGTGTTCGCCCTGGTGCTGGAGCACTGCGGAGTCTATGCCCGCTCCCCCAAGGGGCAGGGGCAGTTCCTGAAATTCCTGGCGTCCATTTGATTTTGGCGCAAAAAAGAGCGGGCCGGATTTTGGTAGCTACCCATAAAACAGGTATCACAAACCGAAACAGGGTAGCTGCTATACAGGGTAATAGGAGTATACGTGATTTTGAATTTTCATGTGCTACTTCTATTTTTATAGGACAAGACCGTGTTTTTTTGTTATAATTACTACAATACACAAAGAGGAGGGGCCTTAATGTTCAATCTTAGTTTAACTGCTTGCAGCTTTCACTTGCGAAAAACTAACTCAAAGGGAAATGCAAAAGTATTTGACTTAAATATCTTCCCTTAACAAGAGCATACAGAAACACAACAAATTAAATGGGCTGTCAACCTTACACAAAACACCGCTTCCGCTAAAAAACGGAGCGATGTTTTTGTATGGCTTCTGGTCACCGTGACCAGAAATACCCCCGCCTATTTTCCTCGTTCCGTCCACAGAGGCTCTGCTGGATTATCCCCCGTCGCTGTGCTACCTCCCAAGGCGCGACGGGGGATATATCCTCCAGAGCCGCCCCCTTTCCCTGGATAGGGAAAGGGCGGGGGGATAGTCTGCTTGCCAACAATGCAATGGTTTATGACGAAACATATTGTATAAACACATTGTCTAATGCTTATTTTGGGATCATGTATCTGATAAAAGAAAGAGGCTCATTATGAAAAAACAACACAATTATTTTCGGTAAGGAAGCAAGAAATGAAAATGAGAAAAAGTGAAAATTGGATATTGTGTCCTGTATGTGGAAATAAAACAAGATTACAGATACGGGCAGATACAGAGTTGAAAAATTTTCCGCTTTACTGTCCGAAGTGCAGACAGGAAAGCTTGATTCATGCAAAGGGCTTGCAGGTAACAGTGATTAAAAGGTTTGAAGCAAAAATGCAGAGTTGATTAACGAAGTGACAAATCAAATCTTATAGAAATAATGGAGGAAGTATAAAGTGGTTTTGATGATTGATACAACAACAAATCATATAGGAAAAGTAATTTCAGGGGAATTGCTTCGCATAGGGAAAAACGCGGCCGGGTTTGAGTTGATCGACACCACCGGGATGCACATTTCTCACTGCGTTGGATGTAATTACTGCTGGCTGAAAACACCGGGAGTTTGTGCCATTCAGGACGATTACGAACCGATTTTGAGAAAGATAAACAAAGCTGACCAGGTTTGGCTGATTTCAGATACCCGCTTTGGATTTGTCTCCTGGCAGACCAAAAACATTGTGGACAGAATTCTGCCCCTGGCCACCATGTATCTGAAGTTCAAGGACGGGCAGATGCGTCACGTCATGCGCTATAACCACCAGCCCGATTTTGGAATCATCTATACCGGAGACGGCGACCAGGCTTACCTGGAGCGGTGGTGTCAGCGTACGGCGCTGAATTTCGAGAGGCATTCCCTGGGCGTCTTTTCTGAAAGCAGGGGAAAGGAGGCGGTCTCATGCATGTTGTAATTATCAACGGAAGTCCACGGGTGCAGAAATACAGCAACACGGATAAGATCATTGCCGCCTTTGCAAAAGGGCTATCAGAAAAGGGGAATACCTTTGAAACATATGCAATTTCCAAGCGAAAAACATGGGACATCATTCGTGACGCTTATATCAAAAATGATGAGATTCTCATTGCGTTGCCATTATACGTAGAGTGTGTGCCCGGGCTTCTTCTGGAATTTTTGGAAACCCTCCCCGAAAAGGATGCGCGTACAAGGCTCTCTTTCCTTTTACAGAGTGGTTTTGCGGAGGGGTGCCAGCTTCGCTGCGGCGAGGCGTTCCTGGCAAAATTGCCGGAATATCTGGGCGTTCGATATGGTGGTTGCCTGGTGAAGGGAGATAATTTCGCAATCCGATTTTTGGATGAAGAAAAACAGGTCCAAATTACGAAACCGTACCAGGCCATGGGCAAACTGTTTGCGGAGGGAGACGGCTTTCTCCGTGAGGAGGCGAAAAAATTTACCGGCCCGGAATATTTTTCGCTCCCTATGCGCTTGATAATTGGATTAATGCACAAAACCCTTGCGAAAAAGATGCTTCAGAAGGTGGCGGCATCGTTGGGGTGCAGAGCGCCGCTTGATAAAAAAGTATGGGAGACAAATTTCAGTTACACAGAATGAAAAATCACCAGTCTGATGTGTAGTAAAAAAGGAGCATATATGAATGACAGGCCCGTTTTAGATAGAAATTTAGACAGCAAGACATTTCGTGATTACTATTATTTGAAAGAGGAATTAGTAAATTTTTGCAGAGAAAACGGTATTCCTGTTTCAGGCGGAAAAATAGAAATAGCAGACAGGATTGCATACTTTCTTGAGACGGGAAAAATATTGCCTGTTTCATCGGAAAGAAAAAAAGGAACGGCAATATCTGTCCTTAGCGAAGATGCAAAAATTGAAGCAAACTTTGTTTGCTCAGAGAAGCATAGAATATTTTTTAGAGAACATATTGGAAATAGTTTTTCATTCAATGTAGCTTTTCAAAAATGGTTAAAAAATAATACAGGCAAAACTTATAAAGAAGCGATTGCCGCTTATTACCAAATTCTTGAGGATAAGAAAAAGGGGAAAACAAAAATTGATAAGCAGTTCGAGTATAATACTTATATTCGAGATTTTTTTGCAGACAATAAAGGAAAATCTTTGGAGGAAGCAATTAAGTGTTGGAAATACAAAAAGCAACTACAAGGGCATAATCGCTATGAAAGAACAGACCTCGTAGCAATAGAATGATAACAGTTATCTAAAGAGCCAGACGCACAGACGCAGAGCCGATAACACGCAGATCACAAATGCGGTTATCGGCTTTTCTCTTTAGAAAAGACACGGCAACCGTTAAGGAGGTTACGCCGTGTCTTTCTATATTGTCCGCTCCCCTGGCCTGTCAAAAAAAGCCCTCCTCCTCTGACGGGTAGCCCTATCCCTAACTGCGAAAATTGTAATAACCTGTCGCCCCGGCACGTCCGTATAGCCTTGCGCTATGCGGACGTTTTTTTATCCCGGCGCTTCTGGTCACCGTGTCCAGAGGTCCGCTGCCGCTCCCCACCCCTCCATTTCGATCTGTCCCTTTCCGCCAACATCGAAATGGAGGTTACATATGACAACCATCAAATTGAACCGCTACTATCCCCACCTGACCGAAAATATCACCCTGGAAGTCTCCGACGAAATCGCCGTCGTTCTCTCCACCGGGGGCCGTCAGTGTGACAGCTACAAGCGCCGCAAGAGGGAGCATAATGAGTGCTCCCTGGACGTTGGCCCCGGCTTTGAGCCGGATGTGATGTTCCCGCCCCTAACCCCGGAGGAGATCATTCTGAACCAGGAAAACCGCTCTATCCTCTATGCCGCCCTTGACCAGCTCCCGCCCATCCAGGCCCGGAGAGTGTACGCCCACTACATTCTGGGCAAGAAAAAATCCGAGATTGCCAGGGCCGAAAATGTGGTGGAAAGCTCCATTTGCGACAGTATCCGCCGGGGCTTGAAAAATCTCTCTGAAATTCTGAAAAATTTTTACAGGTAGGGAGCAACAAACGGCCCTTTTTCCGCCTGATAGGTAAGGAGGCTTATACACTCTTTCAAGGACAACTGAATATACAGTATTCCAGGCACAAAACCCGTGTGATGAGCGACGAAAGGCGCGCCGCCAGGACAGCCCGCTTGAGGAGGTGACAAAAGCGGGTCGAGCGATTAACGCAAGCCTTTGACCCGGCCCTGGCAAGCCGGGCGCGACGACAGCGCGGGGGACAATGAAACTTGCTCACGCCCTCCCATAGACTTGCGGGGGAGCTTCGCAATCCTGCGGAGTTATGACAGCCGGAGCCGCCGGCGGTCTGGGATGCTCCCCTGTGCCGGGGCGCGTGGCAAATTCGGCGCAATCATAGATCGAAATGGATTTATCCTCGCTGGACTTCTGGCCACCGTGACCAGAAGTGGGGCAAGGTTGAAGGGCAGCACTTGTTCGGGTGCTGCCTTTCTGCGTTTCCCCACGGGACAAGAGGGAAACTTGTTTGCTTAAAACCCCCCGTTTACACAGGAGGATAGGGCATCGAGACACCTCCTGCTGGAATTGATTTCCCTAAAAAAACATGATAAAATCGTAAAACACTCTGTGACTTGGAAAGGAAGCGGCGATATGGTAGACAGACTGTTCAAAGAACTGTGCGCGCTGGACGAGGTGGACGCCCTTGCCCTGGGCGGCTCCCGCGCCGGGGAGCGTTTTGACCAGGCTTCCGACTATGACGTGTATCTCTATTGCCGAAAGCCGGTCCCGGAAGAGGCGAGGAGAGCCATCCTGACCCGGTACTGTTCCGTGATGGAACTCGGAAACCACTTCTGGGAGTACGAGGACAACTGCCGCCTGAATGACGGTGTTGATATCGACCTGCTCTACCGGGATTTGGACGTGTTCACCGCCGACGTGGCGGAGGTGGTGGAGCGGTTTCAGCCCCGCAATGCCTACACCACCTGTATGTGGCACAACCTGCTCACCTGCAAGGTGGTCTATGACCGGGATGGCCGCTTGGCCCAGGCAAAGGAACGGTTTTCCGTCCCCTATCCCCGCCAGCTGAAGGAAAACATCCTGGCCCGGGGCTGGAGACTGCTCCATGACGCGCTGCCCGCCTATGACGCGCAGCTCATCAAAGCGGTGAAGCGGGGGGACTTGGTGAGTGTCAACCACCGGACGGCGGGATTCCTGGAAACCTATTTTGATGTCCTGTTCGCGCTGAACGAAACGACTCACCCAGGTGAGAAGCGGCTGGTCCAGCTCTGCCGGGAACGGTGCACGTTGCTGCCAGCGCATTTCGAGGAAAATATAGACCGGCTGCTTCAGGACCTGTACCATGTGCCGGAACGGGTGGAGGAGGATGTTCGGTCGATCATTTCGGAACTGGGTAAGGTACTGCCCACGCCGTGAGCGCGTGAACAACCTCACATTGTCTGCCCCTGATCTTCGTGGTCGTCTGGCTTGTGGCCCATGGCGATCTTCTTTTCCCGGATTTTGCGTCTGAGCTTGCTGTCCACCCCAACGAGTATCCCAGCTGCGGGCTGTGGGCGCCGCTCCTGAAAGATGCGGCCCATATGGTAGAGGAGCGAGGCGGTGGAGGAGAAGATGGAACCATACACCCTGTCCAGAAAAAACTTGGCGTATTGGTTTCCCTGCTCGGCGGACTGCTTCAGCCAATGGACTGCCCGCTCCTGATCCTGGGAGATATCCTGGCCCAACAGGTACGCTTTGCCCAGTGTGTACTGGGCGAACTGGTCCCCTGCCTCGGCGCGCTCCATAAGCAGTTCCAATGCCCGTTCAGTGTTCTTGGCCACCTCACCTGCCCCTGTAAGAAGCAGTTTTCCCAGCTGGTACTTAGCAAATGGATTGCCGCCCTGGGCGGCTTTGTCCAACCACGGCAGCGCCGCCGCCTCGTCCCGCTCCGTGCCCACCCCGTGGAGGAGCATCCAGCCGATACGGTACTGAAGCCTGTCGTCCGGGGATCTGGCGGCCATGACCTGAAACCCAAGGAACGCCTGACGGAAATACTGGGCGGCGCGTTCTTCGTCCGTCTCGCCGCCCAGCCCGTCCCGGTACAGCCTGCCCAGCTCGTAAGCGGCGTAGGGGAAGGTAACCGCCTTGGCGTAGAGTTCCCGGGCAGCGGCGTAGTCCCGCTCCACGCCTTTGCCGTCCCGGTACAGCCCGGCCAGGGCGTACTGCGCATATTTGTATCCGGCGTCTGCAGACTTCTCCAGCCACTGGGCTGCCTCCTCGTAGTCCTGCTCCGTGCCCAGCCCGGCGGCGTACAGCTTGCCGATGCGGTACTGGGTGCAGCGATCTGGCGCAGTCTTTTCCGCCGAGAGGAACGCGGCCAGCGCCTTTGCGTCCCATTCACACGCCAGCTCCGGATCAGGTTCCCGGCCCAGGCCGTCCGCGTACATCCGGCCCAGGTCCGCCATGGCCAGAGCGTTGCCAGCGTTGGCCTCCTCGGTGAGCAGGTCCAACGCCGCCGCGAAATCAGGCGGGCTGTCCTCGTCACCCTGCATGAACTGACGGGCGGCGCGGTAGCGGCGGGTCCACCAGGTGCGGGACTGTGCCTTACCAAAATCGCTGAGGGCATCTGTGGTTCTGTCCTCAGACGGCCCGTCTGTCGGCTCCCCCTCAGCCTGAGCGGCGAGAACGGGCGGGAGCAAATCGCCCAGGCG
>OFFE01002530.1_pt1 | contig 10872 bp, 6 predicted proteins | sample 1521371 | NCBI WGS metagenome assembly OFFE01 (sample SAMEA3504131, study PRJEB24116) | mouse gut metagenome | biome: mouse gut; feature: mouse-associated habitat; material: faeces | place: Denmark | collected 2011 | reverse complement strand
TGCGGGGCAGAATGATCTCATCCCCCCGCTTGCAGGAAGCCAGGATCATGCTCTGTACGGAGCTGGTGGTGCCGCCGACCATCAAAAAGGCATGGGCCGCGCCAAAGGCCTCCGCCGCCAGCTTTTCCGCCTCCAGAATGACCGATACCGGATGGCAGAGGTTGTCCAGAGGCTTCATGCTGTTCACGTCCACGCCGATGCACTGCTGCCCCAGAAACGCGGTCAGCTCCGGATTGCCCCGACCCCGCTTGTGGCCCGGCACGTCAAAGGGGACGACCCGCATTTGCCGGAAGGACTCCAGCGCCTCGTAGATGGGGGCGCGGTTCTGGTCGGGCCGGTTGGGATGGATACAAGGATTTTTCAATTTCTTTATGTCTCCTCCTCTCTGGCTGTTGGCAGAACAAAACCGCAAGCTGTGCTGTCTGCACAACTTGCGGTATTTATCCAATATACTTCGCGCCTCCCGTTTTCGGCAAAATCTCCGCTGTCAGAAGGACCATACGGAGCATGAAAAACGGGGGAGGGGAAGCTGTTCAGATAAGACGGAGAGATCAGAGTCTATATAGCAATACTACTTTTACTACTCTTATTGACCGTTTCACAAGTCTGCGCACAAGGCACATTTCGGTTATGAAGTAACCAACTTATAAAATTTGAGCTTTTAACTCAATCAATAAGGCAACGCAAGGCTGCCGGCCGGCAGTGGACCCGGCTGTCCGTATGGCCTTGACTCCCGAGGGAGTGGTCCGAGTAATTGCTTTGAAAAGACTCTGGAAAGGACCTTTTCAACTGGTGATATGCTACCACAGTACGGCCGGTTTGTCAAGGTTCAATGTTGCCTGACCAGCCGCTGCGAACATGCATGACCCCGTATAACCCGGCCTGATTTGAACAAACTGTTGTCAGAGGGCCAAATCAGCCGGGTGTTTCTGCACCTGGTGGAATATGATAAAGAGGTTAAAAAATGCGGTTCTTTCACGGTGAAAAGCAGTCGGGTCCCTACTTTGAAGGGTGGTATTTCAAGCATCAGAACAAGCATGGGCAGGCCCTTGCGGTAATTCCTGCGTTCCACGCGGACCGTATGGGCCGGCGCAGCGCGTCGATGCAGATTATCACCAACAGCAAATCCTGGTGGCTGGAATATCCCTCCTCGCAGTTTTATGCCGCCCGGGACCGCTTTCAGATTCAGATCGGACCGTCCAGCTTTGACAGGCGGGGAATCAGAATGAATGTGAGCGCCCCGGAGCTTTCCCTCTCCGGGGCGCTGCGATACGGGCCCTTTGCCGCCGTCAGGTCAGACATTATGGGACCGTTTCGTATTTTTGCCGGAATGCAGTGCTCCCATGGCGTCGCCAGCATGCGGCACTTTCTGGAGGGAAGCCTTTGCCTGAACGGAGAAATCATTGATTTCTCAGATGGCGTGGGATATATTGAAACAGACCGCGGCCGGTCTTTTCCGGACGTCTATCTTTGGACACAGTGCGTCTGGGGCGGGCCGGAAGACGGCAGCGTGATGCTGGCGGCGGCGTCGGTGCCCCTGCCGGTGGGAAGCTTTACCGGCTGCATCTGCGCAATTTTTCACCGCGGCCGGGAATACCGTCTGGCAACCTATCTCGGAGCCAGGCTGGAGAAGTGGTCGTCCTCCGAAGCGGTTGTCAGACAGGGAAAATACCGTTTCTCCGCAGCCCTTCTGGACGGGCAGAGCCAGCCGCTCCTTGCTCCGGCGGAGGGCGGCATGGGGCGTACGGTCCGCGAAAGCCTCTGCGCGGCGGTGCGCTATTGCTTTTGGTCCGGGAAGGAGCTTCTGTTTCAGCATACGGACCAATGCGCCAGCTTTGAATATTCCGATCAGAGAAGGGCGTGACATGGCCGGAGCGCAGGTCCGCCGGCGGGAGAGGGAACAGAAGCGGAAGTCCGGAAGCACCCACAGATTCAGCACGCCTTATCCGGCCGCCGCGTATGGCCCCGGAAGCCTCGCAGCATGAGAAGAGACAGAATCAGTACCAGCGGGAATACGCAGCCGGCAAGCATCCCCTTCTGCAGATTGTCGCCTGCGCTCTGGGTAACGGCGCCAACCAGCCCCGGTCCGAATGCGCCGCCCAGATCGCCGGCCATAGCCAGCAGGGCAAACATGGCTGTCCCTCCGGCAGGAATCCGCCCGGAGCAGATACTGATGGTTCCCGGCCACATAATGCCCACCGAAAAGCCGCACAGCATGCATCCGGCCAGCCCGATTACCGGTTCGCCCGACAGAGAAGCGGCTGCGTAGCACAGCAGGCAGAGAAGCCCAGAGCCCAGCATGAATTTCATCAGATCCAGCTTCTCGCCATATTTTCCGTAAATCACGCGGCTGACGCCCATCATCACGGCGAACATGCAGGGACCCGCCAGATCGCCCGCTGCCTTTGAAAGTCCGAGGGCGGATTCGGCGTATGCGGAGGCCCACTGGGCCATGGACAGCTCGGAAGCGCCCGCGCATATCATCAGGACAAGCGCGATCCAGAACAGCGGCATGCGCAGCAGGCCGCCTATCCCCATGCCCTTGCCCTCATCCGCCAGATACTCTATCGGACAGGACGCAAAATTATAAACGTTGTACAAGGGAAGAAGCGCCCAGAGGCAGGCCAGCAATTTCCAATTGCCGGTACCAAATACCGCAAAAAAGAGTGTGGACAGCAGGATGACCTCTACCGAGCCCCAGCAGTAAAACGAATGCAGCAGGCTCATGGCCGCCTCCTTGTGCTCAAAAGGACAGGCCTCTACAATCGGGCTGCCCAGCACCTCGATCAGACCGCTTCCGATTGCGTAGATGATTACGCTTATGATGATGCCGGTAAACGGGTCGCCCAGAAGCTCCGGCAAAAAAGCAAGCCCCACGAGTCCGGCTGCGGAACACACTTCCGCGGCGACGGCGCATCTGCGGTATCCTACGCTGTCCGCAAAGCGGGCGCATAAGATATCCGTAATCAGCTGCGTGACGAAAAATGTCCCGGAAATCAGCGCGATTTTTCCTAATGGGATGCCGTAATCATGATGAAACTTGAGAAACAGCAGCGGCGCGAAGTTTGCCGTGATGGCCTGTGTAATAAAGCCCAGATAGCAGGCCGTCAGCGTTCGTTTATAGTTTTTGACCATATGATCTCCACTCCTGAATGACAGTATGACAGGATTATATCACAAGATTTTTTATTGGCAATACATTATTTTCCCAATATGCCGCCGTATGTCCCGGTAAGATAAGATAAGCTGGCAAAAATGCCAGCTTATCTTGGAACCTGTATTCATCACCGGGGATGCCGGATGGGCGGGGATGGGTCTCATTCCAGTAAAAACCCGGCCTCCACCAGCTCCCTTTTGACGCGGAGGAACGCCTCTTCACCGGGACAGGAGAGCGTATGCAGATGCACCCCCTCCGTCAGCAGGGACAGCGGCCGGGCCGCCTGGGCGCGGAGGATGAACTGCCCCACGTCATACCGGCTGGACAGTCCCAGGCCGCCGGTAAGCTGGCCGTACACCGGGTGCTCCACGATCACATCCAGAACCGCGCAGCCGTTGTCCACCATGATCTGGAGCTCCGCCGCCATCTCCGGCTCCCGATGGCGGCAGGCTACCCGCCGCAGCAGCCCTTCCCGGGCCGCCTGGACCACATACCCCCTTGCGGTGGCTTCAATGGCGGCTCCCCCCGCCCGCAGCAGGGCCACGTCCCCCACCACCAGCTGGCGGCTGACGCCGAAGCGCCCGGCCAGCGCCGAGGCGCTGACAGGTCCGGCGGATTGGGAAAGAATATCCAGGATAGCGGCGCGGCGCTCTTCCGCGGTCATAGGCAGTCCTCCTTCCGGATGTCTGCCTACAGTATACGCCCCTTGCCCGTCCCCGTCAAGCGGTGCGGAAGGTCAGTTTTTCTCCGTCGCTGCCGATGACCACCTGCTGTCCGTCGGACAGAGTTCCGCGGATCAGCATGGCCGCCAGCTCCGTTTCCACATGCTTTTGCAGGTACCGCTTCACCGGACGTGCTCCGTAAGAGGGCGAGTATCCGGCGCGGGCAATGAACTGCCGGGCCTCCTCTGTCAGCTCCACCCGGATGTCCCGGCCGTTCAGCCGCCGGACCAGGGCGGCCATGGCGATGCTGACAATGCCGCCGATCTGGCTTTCCGTCAGAGGGGAGAAAACCACCACGTCGTCCACGCGGTTGATGAACTCCGGGCGGAAATACTGGTTGAGCTCTCCCCGGACCCGGTCCTTCACCTCCGGGCTGATTGTGCCGTCCTGATGGATGTTCTCCGTCAGATAGGCGGAGCCGATGTTGCTGGTCATGATGACGATGGTATTTTTAAAGTCCACCGTCCGGCCCTGGTTGTCGGTGAGCCGTCCGTCGTCCAGCAGCTGGAGCAGGATGTTGAACACATCCGGGTGGGCCTTCTCGATCTCGTCGAAGAGAACCACGCTGTAGGGTTTGCGCCGTACCGCCTCGGTCAGCTGGCCGCCCTCGTCATAGCCCACGTAGCCCGGAGGCGCGCCCACCAGCCGGGAGACGGCGTGCTTTTCCATGTATTCGGACATGTCAATGCGCACCATGTTCCGCTCATCGTCAAAGAGTGTGGCCGCCAGGGTTTTGGCCAGCTCCGTCTTGCCCACGCCGGTGGGGCCCAGGAAGATGAAGGACCCGATGGGCCGGTTCTCGTCCTTGAGCCCGGCCCGGCCTCTCAGGATGGCCTCGCTGACGGCGGCGACGGCCTCGTCCTGACCGAGGACCCGGCGGTGAAGAATTTCCGGCAGACGCAGCAGCTTCTCCTTCTCGCTCTCCACCAGCTTGCTCACCGGGATACCGGTCCACTTGCTGACCACGCCGGCGATCTCCTCCTCGGACACCTCCTCCTTCAGCAGGCGCCCGTCCTTCCCGGCCTCCACCCGGGCGCGCTCCTCTTCCAGCTGCTTTTCCAGCGCCGGAAGGGCTTCGTACTTGAGCCGGGCCATTTTCTCCAGATCGTAATCCCGCTCCGCCTCCTCCATCTGACGGCGGGTGTCCTCGATCTCCTGCTTGATCCGCTTGATCCCGGAAATGGACTGCTTTTCCGTCTCCCACTGGGCCCGCATGGCGTCGTTCCTGCTTTTCAGTTCCGCCAGCTCCCCTTCGATGTGGGCCAGCCGGTTTTTGCTTCCCGCGTCCTCCTCCTTGCCCAGAGCCTGCTTCTCAATCTCCAGCTGCATGATCTTCCGGCTGATTTCGTCCAGCCCGGCAGGGAGGCTGTCAATTTCCATACGGATTTTGCTGGCCGCCTCGTCCATCAGGTCGATGGCCTTGTCCGGCAGAAACCGGTCGGTGATATACCGGTCCGACAGGGTGGCGCAGGCAATCAGGGCCCCGTCGGTGATCCGCACGCCGTGGTGAATCTCAAAGCGCTCCTTGAGGCCCCGGAGGATGGAAATGGTGTCCTCCACCGTTGGCTGGTCAATGAGCACCTTCTGGAACCGGCGCTCCAGGGCCGCGTCCTTCTCAATATATTTCCGGTACTCGTCCAGGGTGGTGGCGCCGATGCAGTGAAGCTCTCCCCGGGCCAGCTTGGGCTTGAGCAGATTTCCCGCATCCATACTGCCCTCGGTGCGCCCCGCGCCCACGATGTTGTGGAGCTCGTCGATGAACAGCACAATCCGTCCCTCGCTCTTCTCCACTTCGCTCAGAACAGCCTTCAGCCGCTCCTCGAACTCCCCCCGGTACTTGGCCCCGGCGATCAGGGCCCCCATATCCAGGGCGAAAATGGTTTTGTCCTTCAGACCCTCCGGTACGTCGCCGTTCAGAATCCGCTGGGCCAGTCCCTCCACCACCGCAGTCTTGCCCACGCCGGGCTCCCCGATGAGAACCGGGTTGTTTTTGGTCTTCCGGCTGAGAATCTGGATGGTGTGGCGGATTTCCGCGTCCCGTCCGATCACCGGGTCCAGCTTTCCCTGCCGGGCCATGTCCACCAGATCCCGGCCGTATTTTGCCAGGGCCTCGTAGCTCTCCTCCGGATTCTGGCTGGTGACGCGCTGGCTGCCCCGGACCTTGGTGAGCGCCTGTAAAATCTTCTCCCGGTCGACGCCGTACTGCCGGAAAATCTTTGCGCCGGGCGTGCCGGTTTCCTCCACCAGAGCCAGATACAGGTGCTCCACGGACACATATTCATCCTTGAACTGCCGGGCGATCCGCTCCGCCGACGCCAGCAGCTGGGAAAACCGCCGGCTGGCGTACAGCTCCGCGCTGCCCCCGGATACCTTGGGCAGGCGGTCGATTTCCCGCTGGACCTCCCCGGCCAGAGCCTCCACGTCCAGGCCCATGTAGGTCAGTAGCCGGGGAACCAGACCCTCCCGCAGCAGCGCCAGATGAAGATGCTCGCCCTCCAGCTGCTGCTGGCCGTTTTCGATTGCGATGGATTGGCAGTCCGCCACCGCCTGCCGGGCGTTCTGGGTGTATTGATCAAAACTCATGCGTATGCCTCCTTCGGACGGGGTCCTTCCGGAGCCGCCGTCCTCTTTTTCTTTTCCTCTAGTATGATACACCCGATCCCGGCATATGTAAAGCGAAAAATTAGCACTCCCGTGACGAGAGTGCTAATTTTCTGTGAACGAATTGTAAATCCCTACGCCAGAACCTGATCCAGCGTTTCCAGCAGCGTTTCAATATTGATGGGTTTGGCGATATGGCCGTTCATGCCGCACTTCAGCGCAGCCTGCCGGTCCTCCTCGAAAGCGTTGGCCGTCATGGCCAGAATGGGAATGGAAGCCAGCTCCGGCGAGGGCAGGGCGCGGATGCCCTTTGCGGCCTCATAGCCGTCCATTACCGGCATCTGGATGTCCATCAGCACCAGCTGGTAATAGCCCGGTGCGGACCGCGCCACCATTTCCAGCGCGATCTGTCCGTTTTCCGCTGTTTCCAGGGAGAACCCGGCCTCCCCCAGAATCGCCTGGGCGATTTCCCGGTTGAGCTCATTGTCCTCCGCCAGAAGAATGCGCCCGGTGTGCTCCCTGCGCGGCGCCGGCGGGGCGCTGAGCAGCTCTGGCTCTTCAAAACTGACCACGGAACGGAGACAGCGGCGCAGCTCCGACAGGAACAGGGGCTTGCTGCAAAAGGCGGTGACGCCGGCCTGACGCGCCTCCTCCTCGATGTCGGACCAGTCGTAGGCGGTCAGAACAATAATGGGCACCTCTTCGCCCATTTCCTTGCGGATGCGGCGGGCCACCTCCACGCCGTTCAGGTCGGGCAGAAGCCAATCCAGGATATACACGCCGTAATTGTCTCCGCGCATGGCGGCCTGACGGGTGCGCAGCACCGCCTCCTTCCCCGACAGGGTCCACTCCGCCCGCATGCCGATCTGCTGAAGCATGTAGGACACGCTGTCGCAGGTGTTGAAATCGTCGTCCACAACCAGCGCCCGCCAGCCCGCCAGCTCGGGAATGGTCTGGGGCTCCTTCTCCCCCTCGCCCAGGCGGAAGGTCAGGCACACCACAAATTCCGTTCCCGAGCCCTGTTCGCTGCGGACGCTGATGGTGCCGTTCATCATGTCCACGATGTTCTTGGTAATGGCCATGCCCAGGCCGGTTCCCTGGATGCCGCTGATGGTGGAGTTCCGCTCCCGCTCGAAGGGCTCGAAAATCCGCTCCACGAATTCCTGGCTCATGCCGATGCCCGTGTCCCGGATGGTGAACTCATATTTCCCGTACCCCGCCGGTGCGCCGGGCTTCTGAATGATGCGGATGCTGACAATGCCTCCGGCGGGGGTGTACTTCACCGCGTTGCTCAGAAGGTTCAGCAGCAGCTGGTTCACCCTCAGGCGGTCGCAGCAGATCTCCTCGTCCACCACATCCACCGCGTCGATATAAAGCTCCAGCTGCTTGGCGTGAATATCCGCCTGGATGATGCTGCGCAGGCCGTGAAGAATATCCGGCAGACTGCATGGGGCCTCCTCCAGGTGCATCTTGCCGCTCTCAATGCGGCTCATGTCCAGAATGTCGTTGATCAGGCTGAGCAGATGGTTGCCGGAGGTCATGATCTTTTTCAGATATTCCTGAACCTGCTCGGTCTGATCAATATGGGTGATGGCCAGCGCGGTAAATCCCACAATGGCGTTCATGGGGGTGCGGATATCGTGGGACATGTTGGAGAGGAACACGCTCTTTGCCTTGCTGGCCCGGTTGGCCTGAAGAAGGGCGTCCTCCAGCAGGCTCTTTTTCTCCATCTCGCTGCGGGTTTCCTCGTCCACGCTGCGCAGACCCAGCACAATTCCTCGGTACTCGTCCCAGACGCCCGCCCGGACGGCCTTCATCTGATAGTACTTCATTCTGCCGCCGAAGTCTGTGCGGTAGTTGGCGTAGCATACGTCCTTTTCCTTCAGTTCCTTGGCGATCCAGTCCGCAGAAACCGCCTGACGCAGAAGCTCCCGGTCCTCCGGGTACACAAACTGCTCTATGTACTGCTCCATGCAGCGCTCCAGGGAGATGCTTCCGGCAAAAATTTCCTCCAGATTCCGCCCTCCGCCCTCTGCGATCTGGACGGGGTAGCCCATGCCTGTGTCCAGATCGAAAAAGCAGACCATGTTGTAGTCCACGCTCAGCGCCTGGATCAGCTCCATCTGGCGGCGCTCCGCCTCCGCCCGTTCCCGTTCCTCCCGCTGCTTCTGGGCAGTGCAGTCCAGCAGGAAGCGCTGGTAAAGCAGCTCGCCATGCTCTTCGATGACCTTAATGTTTCCCATCACGTGGAGCTGCTGCCCGTCCTTGTGCCGGACGCGGTACTCCACGCTGACGCTCTCTCCCACCTTATCCAGACTCAGGATGCTCTCCCGCAGCCGCTCCCTGTCCTCTTCCGACACCGAGGCGGCCACCATCTGGAATCCGTCTGCCAGCAGCTCCTCCTGGGACTCATATCCCAGAATCGCCAAAGCCGCCCGGTTGATGCTGAGAATCCTGCTTCCGTCCAGGCTGTGGCACATGATGCCGCAGTCCATATTGGTGAAAATGGTTTCCAGGTTGCGGTTTCTCTCAATGATTTCCTGCTCATAGGCCCGCTCCTGGGTCACGTCGATGCCCACGCCGACGGTGCCCATGACGCTGCCGTCCAGATCGTAGAGAGGGGACTTGTAGGTGGTCAGCAGCCGCACGCCCTCTCCCGTCAGGACGGTTTCCTCGGATACGCAGGTGCGCTCCTCGGTCATGACCACCCGCTCCGACTCAATGCAGGCGGGATCGTCCTGCTCCACATCCCAGATATAGGCGTGCCCCCGGCCCTGGACCTGCGCTTTCGTCTTGTTGACCGTCCGGCAGAAGCTGTCGTTCACCTTTTCGTGAATGCCGTCCTTGGTTTTGTACCAGACCAGGCTGGGAATGCTGTTGATGGTGGCCTCCAGAAACTGGCTGGTCTGCCACGCGTTCTTTTCCGCCTGGTACGCCCTTTGCCAGCGCCGGAAGCGAAAGCGCATCTCCTCCTCCGGCATGGGCATTACCCAGACGTCCTCCGCCTGCTCCCAAATGCCGTCCGGAGTCTGTCCCCTGTCCAGAATCAGAATCAGCCGGGTCTCCGGACGTCCGCATTCCGCCAGCGTCTTCAGCGCTGCGCCTGCATCCGTCTCCCGCAGATCGGCCAGGATGACATCCGCTTGCGCCGCCTGGGCCGCCTCCGGCGTTTCACTTTCCGCGAATTCATGACAAAACCCCTCCAGAGGGGCGGTGTTTTTGATCAGATCAGCCCATTCTCGCCGGTGACCGGTCAGATAGAAATGAAGACGGCAATGGTACATAATACAGATTCCTCCGCGCTGTGCGTATTGACACACTTTGTCTAGGATACATTTTACCGGGCAAAATGGTTGTTGTCAATATACTCTTTTGCACTCCGGCGTTTTTCCCCGCATTCTGCCCTGCGGCGTCCGCCGCCGCGGATTCACCTGCCGCGTTTTTCCGGGCAATTCCGCCGCCTGCGGGAAAAAGGGCGGATATTTGAAAATTTTTCTTGACAACCCGGCCCGGGGCTGGTATAGTAGACGGGAAAACAAAGCAGGCCGGGTGCATCCGCCTCACCTCCCGCTTCAGGCAAAGAGGTCAATACGGCAGGCTGCGTCCCGGGAAGGGGCGCGTGTGTTCGTGCGGGTGCAATGAGCGCCCGCGCTTTTTGTTTGTGGTTATGTGGCAAAATGTTGAAGGAGGTGCTTCGGCTATTAGCATTGTAACGCATCAACTGAATGAGGACATTCGGGACAAGGAGCTGCGTCTGATCGGAAGCGGCGGCGAGCAGCTGGGGATCATGTCTGCGGATGAGGCGCTGCGCATCGCCGACGAGAAGGGCTTGGATCTTGTGAAAATCTCTCCCCAGGCCAATCCGCCGGTGTGCAAGCTGATGGACTACGGAAAGTTCCGGTTTGAGCAGGGCAAGCGGGAAAAGGAAGCCCGGAAGAACCAGCACGTGGTCGAAATCAAGGAAATCCGCATGTCTCCGGGAATTGACGTGGGCGACTTCAACGTGAAGCTGAAGAACGCGCAGAAATTCCTGACCGAGGGCAACCGGGTAAAGGTTTCCGTCCGCTTCCGCGGCCGGGAAATGGCCCATACGGACATTGGCCGGAAGCTCCTGGATAAGTTTGCGGAGCAGTGCGCCGAGATCGCCAACGTCGATAAGGGAGCCAAGCTGGAGGGCCGGAACATGTCCATGTTCCTCTCCCCCAAGAAATAAGCAGCATATTTCATCTCATGGAGCAAAAGGAATACGGAAGGAGTAATCAATTATGCCGAAACTGAAGAGCCACAGCGGTGCCAAGAAAAGATTCAATCTGACCAAGACCGGCAAGGTCAAGCGGGCCAAGGCCTTTAAGAGCCACATCCTCACCAAGAAGGATACCAAGCGTACCCGTC
>OFFE01002527.1_pt1 | contig 10877 bp, 10 predicted proteins | sample 1521371 | NCBI WGS metagenome assembly OFFE01 (sample SAMEA3504131, study PRJEB24116) | mouse gut metagenome | biome: mouse gut; feature: mouse-associated habitat; material: faeces | place: Denmark | collected 2011 | reverse complement strand
CTTCTCCTTCTCCTTCTCCTTCTCCTTCTCCTTCTCCTTCTCCTTCTCCTTCTCCGCCTCGTTTGTTCCCGCATGTTCCCCGTTGTTCCCGAGTGTTCCCAAACGAAAATTGTGCTGGTATGTCCATGGCGCAATTTTTCTGAGGTTGAGAGGCTTTGCGACTGCGCTGGTAAGAAAATGGTGGAAAGGGACGTCACGCCTCCGCGTCCAAGATAGTCAGCACAGCGGTTTTCGTTGCAGACTCCCAGTGTATTTCGCAGTCAATCCCCAGCAGTTCCAGCGCCTTTGCGAAGTCCCGCAGAGAAACGAATGTACGTCCGTCTTTTAGCGCGACAGGAGCAGTAAGGCTGAGAAATTCGCCGCCTTCTACCCTCATTTTCGGTTCGTCGATGAAAATCAACACTGCGGGATTATACGGATGATCAGGGACGGTATGGCGGATGGAAATGGTACGCGCCGCACTGTCCCATGTTGTACTGAAATATGTTCCCTGTTCCGGCGAGGAGAGGCTTTCCAACGCACGCAGGGGAAGCATGGTATAGCCGCTGCTGATGTAAGGCGACGCGCCGACCGTTATGGCAGACGACCCATCTTTGAGGACAACAGGACTGCCCACGGGGAAACGGTATTCATGAGAAAGCGCGTTCTGTTCTTCTGGAAGTTCCTCCAGATTCTCTGTGCCGGACTTTGCGCTGTTTTTCAACAGTGTCACACTGCCCGCCTCACGGTCGATATTCTGGTCGTAATCATAGGCAATTTGGTTCGATTTGACGGAGGAATCATGTGTAACGGCAATCGCGCGGAGGTGGTCGTCGGGGAAAATGACTTTCGCTTTATCCCGCATGCTGAGGACAGCTTCGCCGCTTTCAACTTCATTCAGCGTGAATACATATCCGGCTGGGTCAAATGTAATTTCGACGCTTTCAGAAAATACAAGCGGTCCATGCTCCACAAATATACCGCTGGCAGCGCGGCTGTCTGTCGTGATGAGCATACTGCCGCGTCCGGCGAATGTGAGTTTGCCTTCGCAATAAATCGGTGTGCAGTCGTAAGCGTGGGCATATATCGCATTATCATCGCCGACAAGCTGTATCGTGCTGTTTTCCGGCAGGAATATGGCTGCCTGATGCTCCATTTCCCCATTAGGAACCTGTACGCGGAAGTCTTTCAGAGTCAAAGTTCGGGAACGCGCGTTCCATTCCCAGCCCATATCGATATTGGAACAATTCTTAGTCCTGTCACGAAAATCCAGATGCCAGTTATTGACAATGAGCGGTTCGGACGTTTTTGCGTACACAGGCGCGGCACTGAGCAGCATAGCCAGTGCGGCAAATACGGCTATCATTTTTTTTACATTCTGCATGCAAGTATCTCCTTTCAAATCATTCGTTTTTTCCATCATACCACAAATCACGTATCCATGCAAAAAGAAGAAGTGACACCGGAGGGCACAAAGCCCGTAAGCTCTTTTTCTTTTCATTTTTATGTGGCGGGAGCGGCGGAAATCGTGTATAATAAGGTACAAACGAGCAGAGGGGGCGCGTGCCCCATAGAACGGAGGACATTCATGAAATACATCAACGAACTGCGCGAGGGCGAAAATGTTATTGAACACTACCTTTGCAAAACGCGCCAGAGCATGAAATCCCGCAACGGAAAGACGTACCTCTCCCTGAAATTGCAGGATAAAACCGGCATGGTTGATGCCAAGGTCTGGGATATGACAAAGGATATCCAGAGCTTCGCGGAGGGTGATTTTATCAAGATAGACGCATTTGTCACCACATTTAACAATGATTTGCAGCTGAACGTGAAACGCGTCCGCCGCAGCCACGATGGCGAATATGACCCCGCAGATTTTGTGCCGTGCACTGAAAAAAATATTGACGAAATGTACAACACGCTGATGGGTTACATAAAAACAATATCCAACCAGCACATCAAAAAGCTGCTGGAGGAGGTTTTTCTGCGTCATCCGGTCATTTCCAAAGAATTTAAGTACCACTCTGCGGCAAAAAATATGCACCACAGCTTTCGCGGCGGGCTGGTAGAGCATACGCTTTCTGTGACCGAAACCTGCGATTTCCTGGCTCCGCGATATAAATTCGTAAACAGGGATATCCTCATCGCGTGCGCTATGCTGCATGATGTTGCCAAGGTGATGGAGCTTTCTGACTTCCCGCAGAACGATTATACCGATGAAGGGCAGCTTTTGGGGCACATTTTTATGGGCGCGGAGCTAGTGCGGGATACGGCGGCAGGCATAGAGGGCTTTCCGGAACAGCTGAAAACACTGATGATGCACTGTATTCTGGCACATCATGGAGAACTTGAATTCGGATCTCCGAAGGTGCCGGAAACCATTGAGGCGTTTCTGCTGCATTGTGCGGATAATTTAGACGCAAAAACGAAGATGTATGAAGAAATGCTTGCGGCGGATACCACGCAGGGCAGCTGGGCAGGCTATCACCGTATGCTCCAGCGGAACATCCGCCGGGGCACCGCCGACTTCACCGCCGGCCCTGCCATGACCCGCGGTGAGTGCGAAGAGGCCATCCTCACCGGCGTGGACGTGGTCCAAAGCCTCGTCGCCGAGGGGTATCGCCTCATTGCCACCGGGGAGATGGGCATCGGCAACACCACCACCTCCAGCGCCGTGGCCAGCGTCCTGCTGGGCCTGCCGCCTGTTGAGGTGACCGGCCGGGGCGCGGGGCTGTCTGACGCTGGCCTTGCCCGGAAAATTGCCGCCATTGAGCGGGCAATCTCAGTCAACCGCCCCGACCCCGCCGATCCGGTGGACGTACTGTCCAAGGTGGGCGGGCTGGACCTGGCCGGGCTGTGTGGGGTGTTTCTGGGCGGGGCGAAGTACCGCCTTCCCATCCTGGTGGACGGCTTCATCAGGGCCGGGGGGAAGCGGTGCGCCCTGCGGCTGTGCCCCAACGCCGGAAAGGCCATGCTGGCCAGCCATGTCTCCGCCGAGCCGGCGGGGCGGCTGGTGCTGGACGAGCTGGGATTAAAGCCCCTGATTACCGCAGAGCTGCGCCTGGGCGAGGGCAGCGGCGCGGTGGCGGCCCTTCCCCTGCTGGATATGGCCCTGGCGGTCTACCACAGCGGCCATACCTTTGACAAAATGGGGATGGAAGCCTACACCCCGCAAAGCTAGGAGGAATCTCATGTTTACCCTTGTCATCGGCGGCGCGGCCAGCGGGAAAAGCGAATACGCCGAGGCCCGCGCCCTGTCTCTCCCCGGCAAGCGGGTCTATCTGGCCACCATGCGTCCCTCCGACGGGGAGTGCCTGGCCCGGATTGAAAAGCACCGCCTCCGGCGGGCGGACAGGGACTTTGAGACGGTGGAACAGTATATAGACCTGGACAGCGCGCCCATCCCGGCGGGCGCCAATATCCTTCTGGAGTGCATGGGGAACCTGCTGGCCAATGAGTTGTATGAGCCGCATGGCGGCGGTTCGGACGCGGTGTTGCATGGGATCAATACCCTGCTGTCCCGGTGCCGGAACCTGACCGTGGTGACCAATGAGGTGTGCTCCGGCGGGGCGGATTACGATGAAAGCACCCTGTTCTACCTGCGGGAGCTGGCACGGGTCAACCGCGCCCTGGCCGCTCAGGCGGACAGCGTGGTTGAGGTGGTCTGCGGCCTGCCTCATTTCTGGAAGGGAGCGCCATGAGAACAGTTTTTGAGACAATCGCGGCGGCTTTCTCCATGTTCTCCGCCCTGCCAGTCCCCTGCGTGGAATGGAATGAAAGAAATACCCGCTGGCTGCTGGCGGTTTTTCCTCTGGTGGGAATAGTGACCGGCGGGCTTTGCCGGGGTTGGGTCGTCCTGTGCGGGTGGCTGTCCCTGCCTGATATGATGCGCGGAGCAGGGCTGACTCTGTTGCCGGTACTGATTACCGGGGGCATTCACCTGGACGGTTTCGCTGACACCTGGGACGCCCTGTCCAGCCATGCGCCCCCGGAGAAAAAACAGGCGATTTTACAGGACCCCCACCTGGGGGCCTTCGCCGCCATCCACCTGTGTTGCTATTTCTTGGCGGATTTTGCCTTCTGGACTGCCCTGCCCCGATATGACGGGCCGCTGTTCCTGCTGATGTTCTCTCTGTCCCGAACACTGTCCGCTCTGGCGGTTGTCTCTTTCCCCCTGGCGAAAGACACCGGCCTGGCCCACGCCTTCGCGGCGGCGGCGGACAAAAGGAAGCTGAGGATTTTTCTGTCGCTGCTGGCGGTTTTGCTGGCAGTGGGCATGTGTCTGCGGAGACCGGACGGCGCCGCGGCCGTTTTATCGGCGCTGTGGGTGTTCGTGTACTACAACGGAATGGCAAAAAAGCAGTTCGGCGGACTGTCCGGAGATCTGGCCGGGTGGTTTTTGCAGACCGCCGAGCTGTGGATGCTGGGGGCGGCCTGTATGGTTCAGTATATGGAGGCGCTGTTATGATTTTTGTCACCGGCCCGCTTTTCGCGGGAAAGCGGGAGTATATCCGCCGGACCCTGGGGCTGTCTCAGGAGGAATTTACCCGTAAGGCCGTCTGGGACGTACAGGAGCTGGCGGCAGAGGTCCCGGATTTGTCTATCCTGGCGGAGAAGCTGTCCCAAAAGGAGATCGTCGTCGCCACCGAGACCGGCGGGGGCGTGGTGCCCGTCGACCCGAGGGAGCGGGCGGCCCGGGAGGCCGCAGGACGGCTCAGCTGCCTTCTGGCGGAACGGGCGGACACGGTCATCCGGGTCTGCTGCGGTCTGCCCCAGGTGCTGAAGGGGGAACTGCCGTGCTGATCTATCTCATCCGCCATGGGGCGACCCGGTATAATGAGGAACACCGCTACCAGGGGATCACCGACGTTCCCCTCTCCCCTGCCGGACGGACTGCGTTGAAACGGGCGGACTTCTGTCCGGAGACGGTCTATGTGTCCCCGCTTTCCCGGGCCAGGGAGACCGCCGCCATTCTGTTCCCCGGGGCCAAACAGATCGTAATTCCGGACTTTAGGGAGATGGATTTCGGTACCTTCGAGGGCCGCACCGCCGCTGAGCTGGAACATGACCCGGCCTGCCGCGCCTGGGTGGAGGGCGGCTGTACCGGCCGCTGTCCCGGCGGGGAGAGCCTGGCGGAGTTTTCCGCCCGGGTGTGGTCCGCCTTTACGAAGCTGCTGGAATCGAAACCGGAGCGGCTGGTCATTGTGGCCCACGGCGGCGTCCAGATGGCAATTCTGGACCGTTATGCCCAGCCCCACCGGGACTATTTTGACTGGCACGCCCCCTGCGGCGGCGGGGTTGTGCTGGAGGGACAAAAAGTGATTGGCGAGGTACATGATTGAAATGGAAATCCTTTGGGCCGCGTTGGGTGGCTTCTGCCTGGATTTGCTGCTGGGCGACCCGGCCTGGATGCCCCACCCGGTGGTGCTTATGGGCCGGTGCATCGAAAAAATGGAGGGCTTTCTGCGAAAAACCTTCTCCAATGAGCTGCTGGCGGGGGCCCTCCTGGCCGCGGCCCTTCCCCTGGGGACGCTGTCCCTGTCTGCCCTGGCCCTATGGCTGTGCGGGCTGGTCCATCCGGTTTTGCGGCTCGGGCTGGAAGCGGTGTGGTGCTGGCAGTGCCTGGCCGTCAAGAGCCTGGGAGACGAGGCGGAAAGGGTCCGCCGGGCGCTGACTTCCGGGACGCTGGAAGAAAGCCGCCGGGCCGTGGGCCGCATCGTGGGCCGGGATACGGAAAACCTGTCCGTCCAAGGGGTGGCCCGGGCCGCTGTGGAGACGGTGGCGGAGAACTTTTCCGACGGTGCAGCTGCCCCTATGTGCTATATGTTCCTGGGGGGCGCGCCCCTGGCCTTGTGTTACAAAGTAATCAATACCATGGACAGCATGGTAGGCTACAAAAATGAGCGGTATCTCCATTTCGGCCGGGCGGCAGCTCGACTGGATGACGCGGCAAATTTTATTCCCGCCCGGCTGTCCGCCCTGCTGCTGATTCTGGCGGCGGGGCTGGCAGGGGAAAGCGCCGACCGGGCCTGGCGCATCTGGCGGCGGGACCGAAGAAACCATGCCAGCCCCAACTCCGCTCAGACGGAGTCCGCCATGGCAGGGGCGCTGGGAATACAGCTGGGCGGGCCGGCCTGCTACTTCGGAGAGTTGCACGATAAACCCACCATCGGCGACCCGGCGCGGGAGATCGAGCCGGGGGATATCCGCCGGGCGGTCCGGATGCTGTATACGGGGAGTTTTCTGTGTTTGACACTGCTGGTGCTGGCGAGGGGGATATTTGTATGGAGTTGAGCCACGGCGGAGACTGGGTGGGCTATGAGCGGGAGTATGGCCTTCCGCTCCTGGATTTCTCCGCCAACGTCAGCCCGTTTGGGATACCGGAGCGGGTAAAACAGGCCGCAGCCCAGGCACTGGACAGGGCGGAGCACTATCCAGACCCCCTGTGTCGGGAGCTGCGGGAGAAGCTGTCGGAGTATCATAACATCCCGGCGGAGTGGATCCTGTGCGGAAACGGAGCGTCCGACCTGATTTACCGGCTGGCGCTGGCAAAGCGGCCCCAAACCGCTTTGGTCACCGCCCCTGCTTTCTCCGAATATGAGAACGCCCTCTCCCTGTGCGGCTGTTCTGTAACACGATTCCCCCTGTACGCGGAGGACGGCTTCACCGTGACAGAGAAAATCCTGACGGAAATTACACCGGAGCTGGACATGCTGTTTCTCTGCGAACCCAACAACCCCACCGGGCGGACCACAGACCGGCGTCTGCTGGAAGCAATCCTGGAACGGTGCGCCGCCTGTGGTACGCTGCTGGTTGTGGACGAGTGCTTCAACGATCTGCTGGACGCGCCGGAAGAGCACACCCTGTTTGGATTCGTTTCAGGGGTTTCTGATTTGCTGATTCTGAGAGCCTTTACAAAAAGCTGCGGCATGGCCGGTCTGCGGCTGGGGGATGCCCTGTGCCGGGACGCGGAGCTGCTGGAGCGAATGCGGGAAAGCGGCCCGCCCTGGGCGGTGTCCGGACCGGCTCAGGCGGCGGGGGCGGCGGCGCTGGAGGAGGGCGGCTGTCTGTCCAGGTTGCGGCAGCTTATTCAACAGGAGCGTCCCCGGCTGGCGGCGGGCCTGACAGCACTGGGATGTCAGGTCTGTCCGGGAGAGGCCAACTTTCTGCTGTTTTTCTCCCCCGTGCCGGACTTGGGGGAAAGACTGCGGAAACGGGGCATCCTGCTCCGGGACTGCTCCAACTACCGCGGCCTGGGTCCCGGCTGGTACCGGGCGTCGGTACGGACGGGGGAGGAAAATCAGGCCCTTCTGCAAACTATAAGAGAGGTGCTGTAAATGGCGAAGTGCATTATGATCCAGGGCACCATGTCCAACGTGGGGAAAAGCCTGCTGGTCACCGCTCTGTGCCGGATTTTCCGGCAGGACGGATATCGAGTCGCCCCCTTCAAGGGGCAGAACATGGCATTGAACAGCTGCATCACTTCGAAGGGGCTGGAGATGAGCCGGGCCCAGGCGGTCCAGGCGGAGGCGGCGGGACTGGAACCAGACCCGCGGATGAATCCCGTCCTGCTCAAGCCCTCCAGCGACACGGGGAGCCAGCTTATCGTCAATGGCCGGCCCCGGGGACACTATCAGGCGGCGGACTACTTCAAGCTGAAGCCCGGCCTCATCCCGGAGGTGCTGGCCGCATACCACAGTCTGGCGGCGGAACAGGATATTATCGTCATCGAGGGGGCCGGGAGTCCGGCGGAGATCAATCTTGGGAAGGACTGCTTCGTCAACATGGGGCTGGCGGAGCTGGTGAACGCCCCGGTGCTGCTGGTAGGGGACATCGACCGGGGCGGGGTGTTCGCCCAGCTGTACGGCACCGTTGCCCTGCTGGAGGAGGAGGAGCGGGCCCGAATCGTGGGTACGATCATCAACAAATTCCGTGGGGACGTGTCCCTCCTGCGTCCCGGCCTGGGGCAGCTGGAGAAGCTCACCGGCGTGCCGGTGCTGGGGGTGGTGCCCTATCTCCGGGTGGATATCGACGACGAGGACAGCCTGTCCCCCCGCCTGGAGCGCAAGTCCCACAGCGCGCCCGTGGATATCGCGGTGATCCGCCTGCCCCACATCGCCAACTTTGCCGACCTCGCCCCCCTGGAGCGCCACCCGGCCCTGGGAGTGCGGTATGTGGAGCGGGTTACGGAGCTGGGCGGCCCCGATCTGGTGATTCTCCCTCAGACCGCCGATGGGGACGGGGACATGGCGTGGCTGAGGGAGAGCGGGCTGGAAGAGGCAATCCGGGAGCGGGTTCCGGTATTGGAAATTCGTGAGCCGGGGATGTTTGACAGTGGCGTGGAAACGAAAAAACTGGCTGACCGTCTGCTGGCGCGGAAGGGCCTGCCGCCTGTGGACTTTTGCCTCATGGCCCGTCGGGACTATCAGGAGGAGCAGTTTGACCTGCTGGCCCGGGCGGTGCGGGAGAACCTGAACCTGTCCACCGTCTACCGGGCAATGGAGGAATACGAGAGGGGGCTGTCCCAATGAAGGTCCAGCATATGCTCCCGGAGGATATTGAACGGACCAGCATGGATATGATTAGCAGAAAGCTGTATGAACGAGGAATCGTTCTGCCGGAGGAACACGCCGCCGTAGTCAAGCGGGTAATCCATACCACGGCGGATTTTGACTTCGCCCGGAACCTTCACTTTACTCCAAACGCTGTGGGTTTGGCAAAGGCGGCTCTTTTTAGGGGCGTGGCCATCGTGACCGACACCAACATGGCGAAGGCGGGGATTAGTAAATCTGCCCTGGCAAAGCTGGGTGGGCAGGTCTGCTGTTTTATGGCAGATGAGGACGTGGCGCAGACAGCAAAGGAAAAGGGCACCACCCGGGCCGTGGCGGCCATGGAGAAGGCGGTGAAGCAATTCCCCAATGCTGTTTTTACCATCGGAAACGCACCGACAGCCCTGCTGCGCATTGCGGAGTTGATTGAGGAGGGACTGCGGCCCGCCCTGGTGATTGGCGTGCCGGTGGGCTTTGTCAATGTGGTGGAGAGCAAAGAGGCAGCTTTGGCGGCCTGTCAGGCAAAGGGCATCCCCGCCATCCTGGCCATGGGGCAAAAAGGCGGCAGCAGTGTGGCGGCGGCGGTCTGTAATGCGCTGCTTTATCAGTCTATAGAAATACTTTAAGCCATATCAAAGTGCACCCCACGCAGCGGAAGCAAGGGGCGGCAATCAGGATATGTCCAGGACAAAGGAGGCCCAACACCAAAAATACATCTGGCCGTGGATGTGCATGGTATGCCAGTACGAATCCTTGTTACAGAAGGTACCCGAGCGGATTGTAAAGAATCTATCCGCCTGATAGAGGGTATTTCCGCACAAACTTTGCTGACAGACTGGGGTTATGACACAAATGATATCCTGGCCTATGCGGTTTCGGCAGGGATGGAACTCGTGATTCCATCGAAGAAAAACCGCAAAGGACAGCATGGCTATGCCGAAACCTCGGATGCTTTTATCGCTGCGGTACACATTCGTTGTATCGCTATTTGGGTTGCTATTCGCACATAACTCTAGTAGACACTATCTAAATGAATTAGATAGTAGCTTCATTTGTCGCTTTATTCACAGGAGGAACAGCAATTGTAAGCATATAGAGGTATACTTGCAATTGCTGTTTTTAAATTATTTTTGTCTTGGGCTTGACATGAGAGTGCCTGAGCATATGGAAATGAAAATCCTCCAGCCCCGGCACTTTCTTCTTCGCCTGACGGCACATGATACTCACCGTACTCGGCGTTTCAATGGCCCCGTCAGGCCGGAGGCAGACAAAGGACAGCTCCCGATACCCCTCCGGCACGCCTGCCGTCCTGGGCAGGGTGTAGACCTCATAATAGGCCCGGTCTTTCTCCCTGACCTCGGTGCAGTAGTTCAGGCTGTAAAGCTCCCCATAGCGCAGGCGGTTCCCAATCTGCTCCTTTTTGGCCCTCCGCAGGATCGCCGCCAGCGTGTCGCAGAAGTCCACAGTACGGACTTTCTTCCGCTTGGTGGCCCCGATCTCCGTCTTGTGCCTCGCCCCGTTGTAACGGATGCTCCGCCGCACCGTGAGGTACTGCTCGTCCAGGTTGACGTCCTGCCAGGTGAGGGCGCAAACCTCCCCGATACGAAGCCCGGTGTAGTAGGCAATCTGAATGGGCAGCAGGGCCGGGTTGTCTTTCCTTTTCAGAAAGTCCTCCAGCGCCCGGAACTGTTCATGGGTGAGGGTGGGCACCGCCGGGGCGTCCCCGTCCTCCTGGGAGAACAGCTCGTATTCCTCTTTCTTCCCCCGCCAGACCACATACTGCATGGGGTTGAAGCTGATGAGCCGCTTGGGGAACACCGCAAAGCGGAAAGCCCCTTGCAGGACTGCTGAATACTGCCGTAAGTACCCTTTACTCAGCGCCTTTGCCGCTGTCCCGTCCGGGTTTGTCCCGCCGAAGCTGAGAAGGTCGATGTAGGCTTGCAGGTGGTCGGGGGTGACACTTTTCAGCCTGCGGTTTCCGATGGGGTGCTGCTTGATGCGGTTGACCGTCCCCTGATAGGCCATCACGGTGCCGTTGCTGAGATTTCCGGGCTTCAGTTCTTCTTCCACCCACATATCCAATAGCTGTCCCACGGTGGTGTTTTCAGACTTTGCCACGAATTTTTTTGCCTCGTAGTCCTCCATCGCACGGCGGAGCAGGGCCTCCGTCTCGGATTTACTCTCCGTCCCGGCGAACTCCCGCTGTACCTGCCGCCCGCTCTCGTCCTCCACATAGAAGCGGTAGTACCACTTTTTGCCCTTTTTGCGTACAGAACCTTTTGCCATAGATGAAATGCTCCTTTCTATCCGTGGCAATCGGGCCTGTGACGTATGATGTGCGTTCCA
>OFFE01002524.1_pt1 | contig 10881 bp, 14 predicted proteins | sample 1521371 | NCBI WGS metagenome assembly OFFE01 (sample SAMEA3504131, study PRJEB24116) | mouse gut metagenome | biome: mouse gut; feature: mouse-associated habitat; material: faeces | place: Denmark | collected 2011 | reverse complement strand
ACATCCTGTTCTCGGACTTCACCATGCTGGAAACCTACCACCAGGCGCTGTCCGGCGGCAGGTTCTACCCGCAGGAACCGGAGGACTTGTCTGCGAAACAGGCTAAAAGCCTGAGAGAGATCGGGGAATTCCTTGAGGAAAAGGATGAGGCGGTGATGAACGCCCTCTCAAGCATCGCACATTCCCTGGTGAACATGATGGAAGACGTCTATATCGAAGGCCGCATGTGCGACGCCTTCCCCGGCGGGTTAAAGACGGGCATACTGCTCAACAACCTGCGCTTTGCCGAGGAGATGGATTCCGTCACGGAAGAGATAGGCCAGCAGCACCACGAAGTGTTCATCGTGGCGAACCTGCTGATCCAGTACGCCAGGACCGGCGACATCAACAACCTGGGCAGCTACAAGGGGCCGTACCTTGATACAGTCTATGAATGCATCCCTTATATAGACGATGCAGCCTATGACGACGATGCAAGGGTACGCTTCGACGCCGCCAACAAGATGCTCCTCCTTTTATGGCCCTACATGGAAAGCTACATCAGACAGGTACGGGAGGACATCAAGAACCACACCAGCAAAGCGGAGACGGAACTGGGGGAACAGCTCGCTGGCGGCGCACCGCTGCCGGGCGGAAGCGGGAAACCGGTATCCGGCAGGAAAGCAAAGCATGACCCCGGCAGCGACGAGGACGAGCGCACCCAGCTCCAGCAGGTCCTTGACCATGAGGACGGGCGGATAGCGCTGGAAAAGACCGATGAGATCGGGGAGGACGGCGACGGAGGGACCAGCCGCACCAGTGACTATGCCGGCTCCGGCTATGTGTCACAGGCGGCTGAAGACATGGAGCGCATCATGGCGCAGCTTGCGGAGGATGCCGCCTATGCTTCCTATGAGCAGGAGCTTTCAGAGGAGCTGCAGGCGGAATCGGACAGGATCCGGTACGGCAACGCCCACAAAGGCGTGCATGTCAACATCAACCGCATGGCCTATGTCGATCCTTCCTATATGGAGGCGTACCAGAAAGTCGCGCCTCCGCTCCTCCTGATCTCCAAACGGCTCCAGAAACAGGTCTCACAGATACTGAAGGACTACAGGGAAGGCGGGAAACTGGACAACCTTCCCATGGGAAAGAGGATCAACGTGCGCAACGCAGTCCGCAATGACGGGAGGCTGTTCTACAAGCTGAAGCTCCCCAATGACCGGACGGACATCGCCGTGGCCATCTTAAATGACGAAAGCGGCTCCATGAGCGGCTCCAACCGCATCACCCATGCCCGCTCCGCTTCCATCATCCTGCATGACTTCTGCAAAGGGCTGGACATCCCGGTGGCCGTCTACGGCCACACGGAATATAGGGACGTGGAGCTTTATGCCTATGCGGAGTTCGATTCCATCGACAACAAGGACCAGTACCGGCTGATGGACATGAGCGCCAGGAGCGGGAACCGCGACGGTGCCGCCCTGCGCTATGCCGCAGAGCGCCTGCTGACAAGGCCGGAGGCCATAAGGCTCCTGATCGTCATCTCGGACGGGCAGCCTGCGGCAGACAACTATTACGGCACGGAGGCGGAGGCAGACCTGCGGGGGATCAAGAAGGAATATACCGCCAGGGGGATCGAGATGTTCGCAGCCGCCATCGGCAGCGACAAGCCCAACATCCAGCGGATCTACGGGGACGGGTTCCTCGACATCACGAACCTGGAGAAGCTCCCCGTGAACCTGGGCCGGCTGATCATCCAGAAGGTCAAGAACCAGTACGCCGCTTAAAAAACAACAGAAAGAAGGTATCCATATGAACATGAATGAAGACTACATCTCCAACCAGATCGCTGTCTACAAGAACAGCAAGACCCTGCTGGAATTCCAGGACAAGCTGAAAGTCGCTCCCATCAACTCCTACGCACATATCCATGCAGGCGGAGAGACAGGCGCGGACGGGAGGCGGACGCACTCCCTGATCGGCATCCTGATGAAGGACTACTCCAAAGGCACCGGGGACAAGGCCGTCACCGTATGCGCCAACATCTCCCCGAAGGAGGCGAAGTTCATCTTAAGCCGCCTGACTGCAGGCTTTTCGGAATACACCTTCCAGCAGGACAAGATCTTCGGAGACAAAGACGAACAGGGCTATGCAAAGGTATCCAAAGTGCGGATCATCCGCGCCACAAAGGACAGCAAAGGCGCAGCCCGGAAGCTCCCATGGTATGTGGAAGTGGAGAACGGCAAAGGCATCCCCCAGAAAAATGCCAACGGCGGGACGTACATGAAGCCCAATTCCTTCGTCAGTACGGGAAAGGTATATGCCAACTTAAGCGACCTTGACCTTTTTGACCTCCTGAGCAGCGTATCCTCCTACATCGACTGCTGGGAACACGCCATCGCACCGGCCCTCATCACCAAAGCCAAAAACGCCGTGGCAGCCAGACAGTCATCCAGGAATGCCGCATAGTGCAAAAAATAATAACCATACAACCATGTTTAAGAAGGGAATGCCCGCTGCGGCGTTCCCTTTTTTATGGAGAAAGGAGACCACATGAATGAAACACAAAGGTCAGGCATCATCCGCAGGTTCGATGACCTGGGCAGGATCGTAGTGCCGCGTGAGATCAGGAAGCTCCTCCAGCTCCATGAGGGGGACGCCATGGAGGTCAGCGTGGCCGGAAACAGCATCCGCCTGGACAGGCACCAGCCGCTGCGCTTTTGGGAAGCACTGTGCGGGCCGTGCCTTACGGCCTTCTGCAGGAACTTCCAGCTTGCCTGCGCCATATGCGACACAGAGCATGTGCTCGCTTCCAGGGTGACCACCATCCCAAAAGGATCCATGCTGTCGCAGACCGTAAAGGACCATATCCGGGCGCTGGAGCCATATTTTTACAGCCCCGGCAGCCAGATCCCCCTGCTGGAGGACGGAAGCCACATGATAGACACGCTCTTTCCGGCAGGCACAAAAGGACAGCCCATAGGGGCCGTGGTGCTGCCCCATTACCGCACCGTCACGGAAGAGGAGCGGATATGCGCCCGGCTGCTTGCAGACATCTTGACAGAGACCATCATACAGGAGGAGAAGAACATATGAAAAGATTACATGAACTGACACATCTACAGAGACAGTTTGCGGAGGAACACCAGGACACCGTATTCCGCTTCTTAAGCCACAAAGGTCTTCCCGTTGAAGATTACTATGACATCGTGATCTTCGGGTATCTTCATGCGGTGCAGGAATATGATGAGAACCCTGCCCTGTCCCGTTTCCGGTTCAGCACGATTGCGTGGACAAAAATGGGCGACTGCCTGGGCAAACATTACGCTTATGAGAACAAACCGAAACGCAAGGCGCCTACGGTCAGTATCCATACCTATACAAGGAACGGTCTGACCCTGGATGAGCTCCTGCCTGACCGCAGGAAAGACTTACAGGCCCAGACAGCCGACAGGCTGTTTGCAATGGAGGTACTCTCCTGCCTGACGGAAACGGAACGGCAGATGGTGCATCTGAAAGCCGACGGGCTGACCTGCAGGGAGATCGCTGAAGTATTTTCCACCACCGTACACAGCATCAACGGGCAGTTCCGCCGCATGAGGATGCGCCTTACGGAAATGGATCTTTAGGCAGAGGAGGGTTGACAACATGAATGGAATATATGGAATGGAACTGGAGTATGAGAGCCTTATCCCCATTGACCGGCCAAAAGATACCTTCCTTTCCATCGGCACCGTAACTTTCCTGATAGAAGGGAAAGAGCTGCCGCTGGATTTCAATATCACGGAGGGCGGCACGGAAGGGAGCGCCGGCTCCATCATCCGTCTTAATGCGCTGATAAAGGAATTTGAACCGCAGGTTTACATGGAAGAATACCGGAAGCTCGGCCTTACGCCATCTGCACTGGACTATGGCTTTTTTGCAGACCGCTATCCGGACACTTACCTGACGGAAGTGTATACGGAATATTTTTATATCCAAAGTGAAACTTATCTGCCACTTACCTTAAAGTCTGCCTGCCTTCTCTTTCCGGAACGGCAGGGCCCTTGATTACAGCGAACGGATCAGCGTGTTCGCACAAAAACAGCTTGCGGAGGTGGCATGATGGAACAGAATTTACTGAAGCGCGCAGCCGCTATTTTAGAACAGGAATTTGGTCCTGACTGGCAGTACATCGCACAGGAACTGGGGACAGAGAATCTACGGAAACGCGTCGGAAAAGACTTAACATCCTTCATGGCGTTTCCTGAGCGCGACAGCGGCGGAAGCAGCAAATGGCGGGGCAACTGCTCCCCGGAGGTTGTCTCCTCCGTCCTGCGCTATGTCCTCGATACCAAGCGCTATTACGGAAAGGATATTTCCCAGTTTACCCTGCTCGATCCCATGTCCGGCTCCGGCACCAGCAAGGCTGCGGCAGATAAGCTCGGCGTCAGCTCCATCCTGTATGACTTAAACCCTGCCCCATCTGCGGGCAAAGGCGGATGGAACGCCCTGAAAAATGATGTGGATGACTCGGCGGACCTGGTCTTTTTCCATCCGCCCTACCATAACATCATCCAGTATTCCGGGAATATGTGGGGAAAACCGCACCCTGATGACCTGTCACGGTGCGAGAATTACAATGACTTTCTGGTAAAGCTGAACCTCTGTATCCGGAAGTTCTATATGGCGCTCAGGAAAGACGGCCGCATGGCTGTCCTTGTGGGCGACATCCGGATGCAGGGCAGGTTCTACTCTATCCAGCATGACATGATGCGGATGGGCGATTTTGAGTCCTTTCTGGTAAAAGGGCAGTTCAACTGTGTCTCTGACAGCAGGCGCTACCAGAAACCATTTATCCCCATCGTGACGGAATACCTGCTCCTGCTGCATAAGAAAGACGCCCTCATGGTTCCTTTCCTCTTTGCAAAAGAGAGTTGCTTCTCCATTGCCGACACGGACCTGACTGCCCTGACGTGGCACCATCTTATCCGGATGACGATGGAAAGCGCAGGCGGGGAAATGACACTGACACAACTGTATGTCAGACTGCAGGACCATCCAAAATCAAAGAAAAACGGACACTATAAAGACCGCATCCGGGCAACCATCTACGAACACCGGAGCCAGTATACATCCTGTGGGAACGGCACCTACCGCCTGAACTACAGGGTCGCATAAAGGAGGTACACTATGTTTGCTTTATTTAAGAATGATAAACAGGTTTCCATATCAAAACGGCAGATTTCCGTAACCGGTATCCTGACTGAAGTATTAAGGCCGGGCAGCCCCGTTACATATCTCTACAATGGGAACCTGATCCGCACTTCCACGGTACAGGCCATCCTGGAAGCATCATCAAGCCATGTACGGTTTGAAACAAAAAACAGCATTTACACCATATGCTACAATAATCCGCCGGGGACGGAGCTTCAGGTGATCGCCTGATTTCCTCTGTATAAATCCCACAAATAATCCGGGGCTGCCTGCAATATGCAGCGGCCCCCTTTTAGAAGGAAGACACGCCATGAACAGAACGGACCAGGAAACTGCCCTGCTCAGGGAGGAACTGGCAAAGCTCTTGACCACCCTGAAGCACAACCGGGAGAAGGTTCCCCTTGAAGTGCTGAAGACAAAGTACCGGAAAGGCTATACAGGACTCTGTGCGGACATAAAATGCAAGGCATCGGATTATGCGGCAAAGGTCGCTCTTAGGGGCATCCGCATCCACAAAGACTACCTTGATGAGGCTGTGCCCATTGTCAACGGGACGATTGAGCGCTCTGGCACATTGAAGCAGCTCTCACGGGCAGCCTTTTCCCATCAGGACATAACAGAATTTGAGTCCCTTGCCCTGACGCTGCGGCAGAAAATCCTGACGGATCTGGAACCCTTCTACGCAAAGCATCTGGGACTGTATATAACACAGGAATGTCTGGAGAATCCGGATATACCGCCCATGATCTACTGCAGCGCCAGCCATTGTATCTGGCAGGACGGAAAATGGGTTCCCCTGGAACTACTGGATACTGCGCAGGCAAAGGCAAAGAGCGCATGACATCACATTTACAATGAAAGGAGTACCACATGGAAGAATTAGCAATAGAAAGGCTTATCGGAAAAGACAGTATTACGATCACTCTCACGGAGGATGAGCTTGAGAAGGCATACCGGATCAAGGAAAAGCGTTATCTGGAGGAGGACTTTGCAAATGCACTGGCCGATGCCGCCCAGAATCCGGACACCCGGTTCCATACAGGGCATCTGGAGGAATTTCCTGAGCTGCTGAACTGGCTGTGCGTATGCTTTGACGACTTCTATGACGCCAATATGAGCCACAATGACCTGATGGAGCTTACCCTGAACCACCTGCAAGATGCATCTTTAACGCCGGAGTTTTTTATATCTTTTGCCAGACGCGCACCTGCAGTCTGTATGGGAGCTGAAAAGAGGATGGAGGACTGTGAACAAAACTGCGCACAGTACCACCGCTGCAGCTTTATTGCCGAGGCAAATGACAGGAGCCGACAGTGGGAAAAACTGGCTTCCCTGCTCTCCATGCACAGGAATGGAAACTGCACCTGCAGCAAGGATGACGATGCTGAAGTATGCCCTGCGGCAAAATATCTGACCGGCACATGGGACATCAGTGAGTTTTTCCACTCAGAGGACAGGAAGGAGGCTGCCTGATGAAAAAACTTGAAAAAATAAAAGAGCATCTCTTAACAATCATTCAAAAAGAAGAAATAAAAACCCAGTCTGAAATTGAAGAATTATCCCAAAAGCAGCGTGACAATATGGACTTTTACGGTATCGGCGGTCCCTACCAGCGTTATGAACAGGCCATCGACCGCAGAAAAAAGCACTTATCCGAGTTGGAAGCCTTACGGAAAGCACAAAACTCTGCGATCCTATTAGAATCATTGCGCCTGTATGGGTACTTCTGTCCTTCCTGCAAAGAAAAAATTTACCTGCAGGAGAGAAATCCAGAAACCGTAGACTGTCCTATCTGCAGCCGCATGATATACAAGGATGGCGTATATACGGAATGGAACGTGCAAAAAAACAGCAGGTTTACCCGCCTGCACGGACAGGGAAACTAAAAGAATTGGAGGGATTATTAGATGGCACTTTACAAAAAGCTGGATCTGTGGTCCATATCAGATGGGCTGGATAAAATGATGGACTACTGCTACAACGGCAATGAGAAGAACAGCCCTTACTGGGACCATTACTGCGACCAGATCAATGAACTATGCAATGCGGCAGCCGACCTGTATAACGAATTGGACGATGTAAAAAGCAGGCTTATGTATCAGATGCCCGCCAAAAAGATTGCTTTCTGCGATGAGGACGACTGCAGCCAGACGGCGACAGCCTGGTTCAATACGGCGGCGGCAATGCTGTCCGACACGGATATGGCAGAGCTTCTGGAACATGAGAATATCTACTGTGCTGATGAATGGGCGGAAAAGCAGAAACGTATCTCCGCCCTGAACCGACTGACCAAACAGCAGCAGATGCTCCTCTATACGGAAGTCACCGGCTTCATTACACGGTATCTGGAGCTGTCCGCAGCGTTTGAAACCATAGAGGCTGTCATCGCTGAACTGGATTACCACCAGTCCGCCATGAAAGGAAACGGAAGCGTCACACTTCCACAGTCGGCATATGTCTGAGAAGCATATGAAATTATAACCCTTACAAATACACAAGAAGGAGGCTTTTATGTATATCACTGCATCCACCTACGGGGGCATGGACTGGCATGACTCTCGCACCATATACGAACAGCTAAAGGGCAGCGGCTCTTACGACATCAGGGAAGACAAGGTTCCGGAAGCCATTGCCGATGACATCGCCAAAGACTTCCCCTATGTGGAAGACATCCGGGAAAAGATCCTGCAGGCTCTCTCCGAAAAATCCAATTTCCACTTTATGATCAAATCCGGGGAAAAGGATAGTCTGGGAAACGTGTACTATAAGGAAAGCGCATGTTATGAAGATGACGGGAGAATCTATTATGAAGCCGAAGCCGACTTTGACGGCGAAAAGCAGACACTGACAAGGAACCTTGCCTTCGGACAGGTTTCCTATATCACGACCTACCATGTCGAGGACATCCCGGATGGCCAGCTCGGCTACATCGTGACGGAAGATTTCCTCGCGCCAGCGAAAGGTGTCGATCTGGTCGAAAGGCTCTACCATGACATCTTTGATGAACTGGAAACTGCGCAGGATTATGCCGATAACCTCAAGCTGCATGGATTCAAATATCCAACATCCATTGTAACTTTCCTTGTATGCAATAAAGAATCGGTTCTCCAGACGGAATGGTATAAACAGCAGAAAGAAGCCATGCGGCTGATGGAAGAAAAAGGGCAGACATATCTGGACGATAGCTTCCACATCTTTGCCAGGCGCCACATAGAAAACCTGAAAAAACTTTCCACAAAGGAGAATGCTTAATGAAAAACCAAAAACAAACCATAAAATGCTCAGAATGTAACCATTGCAGCGGATTGCGTCGTCCCGGCAACACAAGCACGAGCTTCACCTGCTCCCACCCTGACCAGAGGTATATCCAGGACTATTTCCGTGAAAAAAGGATGAACAAGATGCCTGGTTTCCTTGGATACGGGGCAAGATATTCGGAGGCCGTCCCTATCAAGACAGCTCCCGCCTGGTGCCCTGAAAAAAGGGCGGCAAAACAAAAACGAAACGGGCAATGACCGCTTTAGAAACAACCGGGGAGAGGCAGTTTATGCTGTTTCTCCTCTTTTTCATTCCACTCTATCTGCATAAAAAACTCACATACAGAATATGAAATTGAATTTTGCACATAATTCTGTTATAATAATACACAAAACAAGAAAGGAGACGTTGAAGATGCCACAGATCAGACCAATTACAGACTTACGGAACACTAATGAAATTTCTGAAATCTGTCATGCAAAAAAAGAGCCCGTGTTCATTACTAAAAATGGATATGGTGATCTTGTTGTTATGAGCATAGAAACATATGAGTCCATGCTGGAAACCGCCGAAACAGATGCTGCAATCCTAGAAGCAGAAACCGAATATGCCCAGGACGGAATACTCCATGATGCCAGAAGCGTATTTGATTCTTTAAGGAGGAAACATTTTGGATAAATACAATGTCTCCCTTACAAGCCGGGCTTTACGGGATCTGGATGGCATCTATGTTTATATTGCCCAGACTTTACTGGTGCCTGAAACTGCATTGGGAATGGTGGATAAAATCGAAAAAGAAATCCTTTCCTTAGAAGAAATGCCCTACCGCTTTCCAGAGAGGAAAACAGGGGCATATGCCAACAAGGGATATAGACAACTTTTCGTTGGTAATTATACGGTTATTTACCGCATTGGCGAAAAACGCCTACAGGTTATCGTCATAACCATCAGATACTCCCCCAGTCAGTTTTAATATACAATATCTAGTATTTTATAATTGACTTGTTCTATATATTGTGTTATCATGAATTTGTTATTGAATTTTGTGCAGTTCCAGGACGAAAAGCACACGCTGTTTAAGTTTGTACGGAGTCAGAAAGTATAAAGTGCAGGACACTTTACGCCTTCTGGCTTTTTTGTGTCTGTAAAGCACCTCTTTACAGACCGTCATACAGCATATCTGTACGCAGGCAGGAATGACTACGGCAAGAACAGGCCGTTATCATCTCCTGCCTTTTTTCGTTCAAGGAAGGAGGCCGGAAACAGGAATTCACAGGTCCAATGGCAAAAATAAAAAAGAAAAGAGGTAAAAACGAATGTCACAGGCAACAGAACGGATCCACGAACTGGTGGACAAACTCAACCAGTACCGCAATGAATACTACAACCAGGATGCACCCAGCGTTTCAGATGCAGTTTACGACCGCCTTTATGATGAGCTGGAGCTTTGGGAGAAAGATACGGGCATCATCTTGAGCAACTCCCCCACCCAGACCGTAGGCTATAAGGCTGTCAGCAGCCTGGAGAAGGTGCGGCATGACATCCCGCTGCTCTCCCTGGCTAAGACGAAACAGGTAAGCGACCTGGCCTCCTTCCTGAAGGGCCATGGCGCCCTGCTCATGCTGAAGCTGGATGGGCTTACCGTGAAGCTCGTCTACGAAAACGGGAGGCTCGTGGAAGGCTCCACCAGGGGCGACGGCGAGGAGGGGGAGCTCATCACCCACAACGTCGCTGCCTTCCGGAACGTGCCGCTGTCCATCCCCTATAAAGGGCGACTGGCAATAACCGGCGAGGGATTCATCCACAAAAGCGACTTTGAGCGCCTGAAGGGTACGCTTACCGGGAGCGATGGGAAACCCTACCGCAACGCAAGGAACCTGGCCTCCGGCTCCATCCGGTGCCTGGACGCAGGGATCTGCAGGGAACGTGAGGTCAGCTTCTGCGCCTTCAATGTGCTTGAGGGCCTGGATGAGTTCGAGGACTCACGGGACAGCCGCAGCAGCCTGCTGAACATCCTGGCCGAGTTCGGCTTCGATACATGCCCTGCCATATATATCCCTCCGGACGCAAAGGCAGACCACATCGCATCGAAGATCCAGAAAATGACGGACTTTGCGGAATTTTTGGACATGCCCATAGACGGGATGGTGCTGCGCTTCAACAGCTTCTCCTATTCCGCAACCCTGGGCAGGACCGGGCACCATTACAATGACGGCATCGCATACAAGTTCGCGGATGATACCTATGAGACCGTGTTCCGCTCAGTCGAATGGCAGACAGGACGCTTCGGTGAGATCGCACCGGTGGCAGTCTTCGACACCGTGGAGATTGACGGCTGCGGGGTATCCAGGGCAAGCCTGCACAACCTGTCCTTCATCAAGGGGCTGGAGCTGCACCCCGGATGCCGCATCCTGGTATCCAAACGGAACATGATCATCCCCCATG
>OFFE01002522.1_pt1 | contig 10882 bp, 7 predicted proteins | sample 1521371 | NCBI WGS metagenome assembly OFFE01 (sample SAMEA3504131, study PRJEB24116) | mouse gut metagenome | biome: mouse gut; feature: mouse-associated habitat; material: faeces | place: Denmark | collected 2011 | reverse complement strand
GCGCAGCGGCTGGTTCAGGATAAAGTACAGCAGCCCTGCGCAGACCATGGCAATGATCGCGTTGGTGAGTGTTACCGGCAGCTTCACGGTCAGCGTTTCCATCACGGCAACATTCCAGGTGAAGCCTTTGACGAGTACGCCGGAAAGGATATTCTTGGTTACGTACAGCAGACAATAGGTCAGGGAGCCGAGAAGACCCGCGATCCAGACCCGGAGATTCTTTGCGCCCGGCCGCATTTTGTGCATGACCTGCCCCGCCACAAAAGCCATGAGAAACTTGTTGATGAAGGTAATCCAAAATTCGGGGGCCCAAGCGGGATCTGACAGATCTACCAGCGCGTTGCCTATACCGGCGGCCAGACCGCCGGTAATGGGGCCAAAAAGCAGCGCGGACAGGATGCACATGGCGTTACCTACGGACAGGGCTGTTTTGCCCAGAGGGCTGGGAATGGGGATGCTGATGAACTTGGTCAGCACAAAAATGGCGGCAGCCAAAATGCCGGTCAGCGCGATGTTGTGTACGGTGAAATATTTTTTTAGTTTGATTGGTGGTCTCATGGCATATTCTCTCCTTTTGCCTCCCTCTTGACGGTGGGTGGTGATAGTGATATTATACCGCTATCTGATTCTATTAAAACTATCAGAATATAATTTTTTTATGGTATCAGTTGGAGGGACACATGCTGGATTTCACCTTATGTCTGGACCCGGCAGGGGAGAGACCCCTGTATCAGCAGCTTTATGACAGTCTCTCTGTTCAGATTCGCGAGGGAACGCTGGCCAGAGGGACCCGCCTGCCAGGAAAGCGCAGTCTGGCCTCTCACCTGGCTGTGGCGGTGAACACAGTGGATACCGCCTATCAGATGCTGGTGGCGGAAGGTTATCTGGAGGCCCGCCCCAGGAGCGGTTTTTTTGTCCTGGAGTATACCGGCCTGCTGCCGGAGGTTCAGGCGGCCCAGGAGGGGGAGGCGGTCCGGCGGGAGGAGACCTCATCTCCCGGGCTCCGGTTTGACCTGTCCACGGGTTCTGTGGATACGGCGCTGTTTCCCTTTCGGACCTGGGGGCGGATTCAGAAAGAGCTGCTGTACAATGGAGCGGAGCTGCTGCGTCACGGACATCGCCAGGGGGACTGGGAACTCCGCCGGGAGCTGGCTACCTATCTGCGGGCCTACCGGGGCGTGGTGTGTGATCCGGAGCAGATTGTGGTAGGAGCCGGAGTGGAGTATCTTCTGGGGCTTCTGGCCCAGCTGCTGCGGGGGCGTACGGCGGCGGTAGAAAACCCCGGCTACGACCGTCCCCGGACCATTCTGGAGAACAATGGCATTGCCTGCCGCTGTGTGGACATTGACGGCAGCGGACTGGACCCAGCGGCACTGGAAGCCAGCGGGGCAGATTTGTGCTACATTACTCCCAGCCATCATTTTCCTACCGGCGTCACCATGCCGGCGGGCCGGCGGGCTCAGCTGCTGCGCTGGGCCCTGGCGGAGGAGGGGCGGTACATTCTGGAGGACGACTATGACGCGGAGTTCCGCTTTGACGTCCGGCCTTTGCCCAGCCTGCAAGGCATGGCGGGGCCGGACGGCCGGGTAGTGTATCTGTGTACCTTTTCCAAAAGTCTGGCGCCCAGCATCCGAATTGCCTGTATGGTGCTGCCCTGGGGATTGCTGCCAGCCTGCCGCCGGGCTTTCGGAAGCTACTCCAACACTGTGAGCCGGTTTGAGCAGCAGACGCTGCGGCTGTTTTTGGAAGGAGGGTACTTTACCCGCCATCTGGCCCGCATGCGGGGAACCTATAAAAACCGGATGGAGCTTTTGGCGGGAGCGTTGGAGGAGGCTTTCGGGAAAGATAAAGTTCTCCTCTTTGGGCGTCATACGGGGCTGCACCTCCTGCTGAGGCTTCCGGAGGGGCCGGGAGAACAGGAAATGATTTCCTCCGCTTTTTCAGAGGGGGTAAAGGTAAAGGGGCTCAGCGAGTATTACATGACACATCCGGAGCGATGTGCAGATAACAGCGTGATTCTTGGATACGCTTCGCTGCGGGATCAGGATATTCCTGCTTTGGCAGAGGCGCTGAAGCGGGCCTGGGGAAATTGAGGTTTTATTGGCAGAAAAACAAAGAATGAAATTGAACGCAGCCTTCATCAGGCATGTCCAATTTCATTCTATGCAGGCGGGTAGCCTCCTGCCAAAACGCGTATATGGTTCTATTCATCCAATATCCACTCCAACTCCAGCGGCCACGCGGCCAAAGGCACGTCGGGTTTGACGCGCTCGCCGTGGAAATCGCTGCCGCCGGTGACGTGCAGGCCGTATTTTTCCGCCAAGTGAAGGTAGAATGCCTCCTGCTCCGGCGTGTATTTGGGATAATGGCACTCAATGGCGTCCAGACCGCAGTCCGCCAGCTCCCGGACCAGGCTCTCCAGAGCCGGGCCGTCAATGCCAATCTGGTAAGGATGAGCCAGGGAAACCTTGCCGCCTGCGGCCTTGATGGCTTCTATGCAGGTCCGAACCGGCGGCTTGGGCCGCTCGATCCGACGGTGGAATTCCTCCGTGTCCAGATAGCGGTCAAACGCCTCCCGGTTGCTGGACACATACCCGTATCGGGTGAGCGCCTGGGCAAAGTGGGGCCGGCCCACGATTTTTCCGCCCGCCAGAGCCTCCACCCCGGCAAGGTCAATGACGATTCCCTTCTCCTTCAGAAAGTCGATGATGCGCAGGCTCCGCTGGTCCCGGCTGTCCTTCATTTCCCGGCACAGCGCCGCCAACTTTGGAGCCTCCGGGTTGACGTTGTAGCCCAGAATATGGAAAGTATGATATTCCCGCGCACTCAATTCGATGCCCCGGATGATCCGCAGGCCCAGCTCCTTCCCGGCGCAGACCGCTTCCTCCAGACCGTCCAGGGTGTCATGGTCCGTGAGCGCCAGGACTTCAATGCCGCATTTTTTTGCCAGGGCCACTACCTCCGAGGGCGTATACTGGCCGTCGGAGGCGGTGGAGTGGGTGTGGAGGTCAGAAATTATCACGATGCTTCGTACCTCCTTGAGTGCTAATCGATTACTGAAAAAATATTTTCTCCGGGGATTCCTTCATCGTAGTTTGAGAACATATCTAACACTGGGTTTGTTACGGTACAAGTACAGTGAAACATAGCACCAAGCATTTTTTCCGCGCCTGTAACTGTCATTTGACTTCGAGGAAATAGTGAAAGATATTTTTGAATAAAAGTGCATGCGGATTTTTGTACTGCCATTGCGCACTCATAAGAACTTTCATATGTATCCAATACTGGATTTCCATCCGTATCAATAAACTTCAGTGTGTTCTCTCCGTCTACCAGAATTGTTTCCATCATTTCCATCACTTGAAGCATGAGCCCGCCACTACTGTATTTTGAATATAATTCTCCATTTCCAAAGGCTGCATAAACATGTTTATTTTCCGGAAACATCTGATTTGGATGGTCAATTGTTGCACAATACAGTCCTATCAATTGCTTATTTATCTGTTTTTCAAGATAGTACTGAACAGTGCCTCTGGCTACAAAATCGAATATTGCTGCTTTTTTATCATTAATAATATTATGATGTTTCAAATATGCCTGATAATTCTTCCGTTCAAAACTTGCCTCTTTGAAAATCTCTGGCATATAATTTTTTAAATATGCTATGCTTTCTTCAACGCTGCCTGCTTCGTTGGCATGCGCGGGGTTAAATGCTTTTGGTTTGACCCCAAACCGATTTTTCAGCATTTCGCCATTTGTTCCTCTGTACCTCTGTGTGCTTAAAGCTAAAGGTAAATCATCCTCACTTTGAATAGATGCGACAGACAGCGCACGACGTGACGCTTTTATATAGACTTGGTCAACGTTTGCCATATATCCATGCTTCTGCATAATCTGGCCAATCTGATAAAACAGAAAACCGTCTCTGGAGGGATAAATAAACTGCTCAATTCCGAGCTCATCAATCTGTCGCGCTGCCCACTGCATAAATCCAAGCGCCCAAGGACCAATAAAACTGTACCCCATCTGTTCCGGTGTAGACACTGTTACCCGCCCTTTGGTCTCATGCAGTGCAAAAGGGTCGTCAAACAACTTTGCACACACTAGTCCCAGCGCCAAACGGTCTCCCAATGCCGACATACGCTCCACCAACAGTTCTGAAAGGCTGGAGACCATAAATAAATCATATCCGCTCCAGACATGCCAGCTGTCGATCCCCATGCTGCGAGCTGCCTGGACATCAGATGCCTGATTATCACCAATATGAAGTATACTTCCTTTACTGAGCTGCTTCAATCTGATATACAGTGTCCCATCGCTTTTCTGTGCCTTTTCCTCACAGGATATCAGCAGTGTGTCATATCCTTTGATTCCGTGGCTGGCAAGCAACGGCTCCATGTCCCGTTTGGGGAGATACATGTCCGATGTCAAAATTATCTGCTTGTTCAAAGCATGGGCATATTGAAGCGCCTTTACTATTCGCTTTCGCGGAAAGGTCAGCTTTCTTTCCAAAGTCAGCTCTTGCTCGCGCCAGCGCTGGCATTGTTCTCTGGATATTCCTTCCTGACAAATCTTCTCATAAATATCATCAATCGTTGCGCCATAGGCACAGCTGCGCTCCGCTTCTGTGCGAATCGTTTCAAACGGTATGTGTCTCTTTAAAGCTTCTTCGGTCTCCCACTCTATCAGCGCGAATACATCTCTTGGCCGAAGGACATACCTAGCTAAAAGGGTATCAAAAATGTCAAAGGAAATGACGTCGTGCTCTGCGATTGCCTTTTGCAGATCGTCCCAGGAATGGTTCCACTCATCCAGACTGGACTGGTCATAGGAATCTGACGTTTCCTGTAATTCCTTTCCTGTGATATCATGGATGACCATGTTATGAGCTTCCGCAAATTTGTGGATACGGCGAAAAATAATTCTTTTGGACGATTCGGAAGCGACGATCACAATCCGGCTAGACATCTGTGCCGCTTCTTCCAATGACAATATCCGTTTTCCGTAAAGTTCCCCCGAGGTCTTTGTTGGCCCCAAAATGCCCACAATGGTATAGCCGTCTGTCAACTTGATAATTCCCTCAGTATTTCTGCCAAATCCATATAAGAGAATTGGCTCCGCTTGATAGGCGGCCATTCCTTTTTGAAATGCATCTGCGCTGCTACGCTGCGCCAAAGTGTAGTTGTCCATTTTTGACTGCCTCCAGGCTTCTTAATTGAACTTCTCCGGCATTACTGCGTACAAAACTGTATCAGTATCAATATTTGAATAGTGTCGCACATACAGCCTGTATTCTGGAACCAGAGCTTTGATATATACTGGAATTTCCATCATATCCTCCGGTTTATGATAAATACAGATCGCCAATTTGGGCTTATCCCGAAGAATTGTCTGCCGGGCACCTTTTAAGGACTCCAGCTCGGCTCCCTCTACATCCATTTTAATAAAGGTTACGCGCTGCGTAGAGGACCGTTGCGCCTCCTCTGAGAATATCGCCTGATCAATCGGCATCACACGAATGCTGGTGTCTCCTGAAGTATCTATTTTTGCGCCGAGATCACCGGTTGATTGGAAGTACAACGTTTTTTCTTCGCTCCATGTTCCAGCCTGAAAAATCTCTGCTTCCGCAAATCCAGTCCTCTCTTTCTGTTCCAGACAGCGCAGATAGCTTACAGGGTCTGGTTCAAAAGCATAGACTTTTTTCACATGGTTACAATAATTTTTGAGTTTCAGAGATGAACCTAAATCAAAGCAGCCTGCATCGACAAATACTTCCTCATCCTCATATTTCATACATTTCAAGTTAAAATACTGCTCAGGATCATCTTCCCGCCAATGACCCGCTATATCAAAAATGAGATTTGCAGGATATCTCTCAGCATTTAATATCCCGCGAATTTCCTCTGCACAACGCGTTGCAGAAATTACTACACTAAAATTCCGCTGGGTAAACAATTCTTCCGGACTGATTACCGGATAGCCTAAATAGCCGTGTTTCTGCTTCTTTTTTGTATGGCTGCAAAAGCCCCAAAAACGCTTATCACCTGCGAAAAGGGGAAGAACTCTTTTGCCGTCCGCTCCTGCCCCATATAAAATAATCCGGTTGCCCATTGGCATAGAATTACATAAATCAAGTATATTTTGATCTGCGGGTGTCAGTCCCGGCGCATATGTTGATACTATTTTCCTGAGATATTTATACTTACCTGAAATCAGCCAGCTTAACTTATTCAAATATATTTCTTTGGACTCCTCATCTTCCAGCATATCATACACTGTTTTCCAACCGTTCAGGCAATTATTGATTGTTACTGCATCCACGCTTTAATTCTCCTAATAATTATTAAGATTCTATAAAAAGTTCTCTCTTGCGGGCAATTTCCTGGACTGTTTTCAGTAAAATCTTGATTTGTCAATATGTTCCCAGTTATTTGTTGCGTATGCAGAAACTCCACTATTAACAGAAAACGGAAATTGCAAAACCCGTATTTTATCCATGATGTAAACAATTTCCTTTCTTCCATTCTTTTAAAACATCCATTGTCTCAAAAATTCCGCTTTTTATATCATAGCGGGCGTTCCAGCCTAAATTTTTGAGTTTCTCTGCATCCAGCAGAGCTTTTGACGCTGTGGAATATCCCCTTCGCTCTGCTTCGTCCGGTAGTTCAAAAATTACTTGAGTCCCAGCGTAATCCGCAATAAGCTGCGCCAGCTCCTTTAAGGTAATATCCGATTTTGCGTCCGCCAGATTATACGCTTGCCCTGTCTCGCCGCGGAGAAGCACCCATAGGATTCCCCTTGCCGCGTCGGCGGCGTGAGCATAAGAGTAAAGCTGATTTCCCGCGCTTTTCAGTACAATGTTTTCGCCCTGAACGCCTTTCTTTATAAACTGCGCAATGGCTTTGGAATCCGTCATACGCATTGTTGGACCATAGCACCTGGGCAGCCGGATGGTGACAGCATCCACACCCTTTTCTGCCATATATGCATGGCATAACGCTTCACTGACCCGCTTTGCCTCCGGATAACCTGCTCGGAGTGTATTGCAGTCGATTTTGCCGCAGTAGTCTTCCCGGAAATACTCCAGATCTCCTCGGTTTTCTCCGTAAATTTCAACGCTGGACATACAAAGAAACCGGCTGCCTTTCTGTTTTGCAGCCAACTCCAACAAATTGCGAATCCCCAGAACATTGGACAGAATGGTACTCACTGGTTCTGTGGAATAGGCCACGGGATGGGTAGTGCTGGCGGCGTGAATCCAATAGTCAGCCTCCACGTCCAGGTCCTCCGGCGGCAGGCTGACGTTGTGCGCCACAAACCGGAAGGCATCGGACAAAAGCCATGGTGTAAACCGCAGTTCTGCTGTAGCGCGGTTTCTACCCATGGCAATGATTCTGCACTGTGTTTCCGGTGTCAGATCCTTGTTGTGGACCATGACTGCGTCCACCAAAAAGCTGCCGATCATGCCAGTGGCGCCGGAAATAAACAAAGTCTTGCCATTCAACTCATCCCAGTACGGGAAATCAGAAATAAACTGATGGATTACCGCCAAATAGCGCGTATTTTCCGTTATCTGCATAGGCACCTCTTATTTCAGCCAGGAGTCCTTTTCCATTTTCATATAACTTTTGAAAAGTTCAAAATCATCTTTTGTGGTAAGTTTTATATTTTTCTCCGACCCCGCCGCGAAATACAGACGCTCTCCTAGATCGACCATCAATGTGTTTACATAGGTAGAATTCTGAATACCAACTCCTTCGGAAAACGCCTTTTCATAGGCCCACAGCAGCTTGCTGTACCGGTAAGCCTGCGGCGTAGAGACGCGGCGCAGAGTATCCCTGGGAATATATTGGGTAGTGGAGGTTGTGTCATCCATCACAAATATTTGCTCGTTGTAGGGCAAAGCGGCTACCGCATTTCCATGCTGCCTGCATTTGACCAAGACATCGGAGAGTACAAAATCCTCCACCAAAGGACGGATCCCGTCGTGTACCACAACAATGTCTTCAGGGGAGCAGTGATTTTTTAAATAAAATATGCCGTTTCGGATGGATTCCTGTACAGTTTCTCCCGCTGGCGTTACCCAATTCAGCTTGTCAATACCAAACTGCTTGGCATATGCCTGCAAAATCTCTGTCCAGCCGTCCAGGCATACCACCTCAATAGCATCAATCTCCGGATGATGCTGAAAGCATTCCAGTGTATAAATAATTACCGGTTTATCATATACATTAAGAAACTGTTTGGGAATTTCCTGATTCATTCGCTGGCCTCTGCCGCCGGCAACAATCAAAGCTATATTCATATCAATTCTCTCTTACAATCCCCAGATTTTTCTCCAGCCTCTCCACAATCTCCTCCGGGGTTTCCTGGCCGTCGTTGTCAATAATGACGTCGGGGCGCTCCGGCTCCTCGCAGAGGATGTCCACGCCAACCACATTCTTCACTCCGGAGCTGTACAGCCCCTTCTGATCCCGGTGGTACAGCGTCTCCCAGGTGGTGCGGATATAGATTTCCTTGTAGTTCTCTATGTGCTCCCTGGCCCACGCGCGGCAGTCGTTATACATGGAAATACTGCACAGTACAACGTCAATCCCCTGTTCCGCCAGCATGTTGCACATTTCAAAATTATAGAACGCACCCTCCCGGCGCTCCTCGGTGGTATACCTGCTCTGTTTGTTGAAGGACAGACGCCTCAGCTGGTCGCCGTCCAGCAGCACCAGATCATTTTTTCTCTCCTTCATTCTTCTGTAAAAGAGGCCGCCGATAGTGGTCTTGCCGGCGCCGGCCAGACCGGTGAAAAAGTAAACAGTTCCTTTTTTCATGATTGCCGCTCCTTAGTGATACAGGGGCTGCTCCAGCAGCGCCGGGTCCAGCTCCAGCTTGGGGATCATATGCAGCTCCTGACCGGCGGGATTGACGAAGCGCAGGCCCCGCAGCAGCAGCTGCGCGTTGCTGGCCCGGCGGGCCGAGGTCCGGACGATCTGCTCGTCGGCTGTCCGCTCCGCCCGCTCCGTGACCTCCTGTGTGGGGGGCTCCCCGGATTTCTTCGTAAATTTGTTGGTCACGTACCGCACCCAGGAGTCCCGGATATATTTGTTCACCGTGGTGAAATCCGCAATCAGCGCCTCGGCCCGCTCCTGGTCCATCTCCCCGCCGTCGTAGCTGTGGAAGCTGTAGCCGTAATATTCATAAGCGTCGCGCAGAAAATACTCAATAAAGCAGCGCTCGCTGTCGTTTACATAGTCGTCATAGGTCTTGTACACCGGCTTCGTGTCGAAGCCGCCTGCGATATATCCGCCGTAATCCAGCGGCTTTCCCCACTCGGAGCAGACCGTCATGCTCTGCGTGTAGGGGAGGTCCAGAAACGCCGCCAGGGCCGTGAACGTCGCTTTGGGGTTCAGCTTTCCGTCCTCGAACCGCACCAGCACGCTGTCCAGGTAAATCCGGTTCTGCCAGTCCATCATGAAACTGCGGTTCAGAATACGCTGGCTCACCGCGTCGCCCACTACGCCCTCTCCACGCAGCGCGCCGTTGTTCATGAACTGCACCGTACCGCCGTGGCTGGTGGTCAGGCGGCGCATGGGGACGAAAGTCTTGATATATTTGAAGTTTCGGAACAGCGGCGAATTGCAGATGGCGTCGTACTGCTCCGATTTCAGTGTGGTCTGATTTTTGCTGTCGGCATAAATGCTGTAAATGATGTTGTGAAAGTGGGGCTGGAAAAATACGGCGGGAGCAATCCGGGACCCGGTGTCCAGCCAGGGGCCGTTCTCCCGCTCCTTGATCAGGGTGTCGCTGAGGAACTTCGCTACAAAAATGTCCTTGGCGGTGCGGTTTTTCAGCAGGTACAGCTCGGAAATCACCCGCCTGTCCCAATTCTCGAACCGCTGCACCGCGCCCTGGACGCTGTTCTCCTCCCGGAGAATGGTCTCCACCTCCTCCACCATGCTCTCCATGCTGTCGAACATGAGGGAGGTCTCCGCCAGGAGGTTGGGGTGGGCGTCGAAAATCTCGTTGAAGAAGTCGCCGCCGTTGTGGGTGGACAGCTGGGCATGCCAGATCAGGCGGTTGACCTCCCGGATGCCGATGGCTCTGGGCTGGCCGCCGCTGTAGTCAATGCCAAAGCGCTCCTTGAAATCCAGGGGGTAGTGTTCGATCTCATCCCCGATGAGGAACACGAACTTCTTCTCCCCCAGCAGCTTGCGCATGTTGAAGCACTGCAGGTACGAGCAGAAGGTCTCCCAGTCCGGATAGTGGAGATAGATATGGTTCTCCCGGCCCACATACTCGCTTCTGCGCACGTTGTCGTTGAGATACTCCAGCTCGTACTGGGAATAGACCTCCGATGCGAGAATGGGCTTCTCCAGGTCATGGAAGAAATTCCGGCTCACCACGGTGTGGTTGACGTTGACGTACGCCCCGAACCGGGCCTCCCGGACATGGAAGGGGACAAAGCCCCTGGTGCCGAAGGGGTAGAACCGGATGGGCAGGTCTCCGAAGGCGGGGAAATCCTTTCGGAAGAGATAGGGGTAGCGCTCAAGGAGCTTGCAGTTGCGCTCATAGCGGGAGCGCAGCGCCTTCTCGTTGGGCTTGTAGAACGCTTCGGTCATGATTCCCAGGCAGTCCTCCCGGCAGAAGCCCCGGTTGTAGAGATTCAGGAAGCAGGTATAGGCCGCCTTGTAGCTCCCCCCCGTCTGGAGCAGGTACAGCGCCGCCTCCATCTCCTCCGCAGGGGCCTCGCTCTCATGGATTGCCAGGGTATAGGCTTTGCAGGCGTCTTCATAGCTCCCCAGCTCCACCATGCGCCGCGCGATTTCGATTGCTCTCATATTACCGTCCTTTCTGCCGGAAAAAGGGGGCGGGCCGCAGCCCGCCCCCT
>OFFE01002519.1_pt1 | contig 10888 bp, 10 predicted proteins | sample 1521371 | NCBI WGS metagenome assembly OFFE01 (sample SAMEA3504131, study PRJEB24116) | mouse gut metagenome | biome: mouse gut; feature: mouse-associated habitat; material: faeces | place: Denmark | collected 2011 | reverse complement strand
GGCCACCGCCTTGGCCGCGCCTCCCGCCCCCAGCAGGGTGACGGTGCTTCCGGCGGGGTCAAAGCCCAGCACCTCCCCCAGGGCGGACAAGGCCCCGGCCCCGTCGGTGTTGAAGCCCACCCACTTCCCGTCCCGCAGGCAGACGGTGTTCACCGCGCCCATGGCCCGGGCGGCGGGGTCGATGTGGTCCAGCAGGGGGAGGAGATCCTCCTTGTGGGGCATGGTGGCGTTGAAGCCGGATACGCCGCTGTCCCGCGCCCAGGCCAGATATTGGGGCAGTTCCCCCCGGCGCACCACATGGGGGGTATAGGGGATATCCAGCCCCAGCGCCCCCAGCATGGCCCCCTGGATGACGGGGGATTTGGAGTGGAGCACCGGGTCGCCGATGATCTGCAGTTTCATCTGCTGCCCTCCAAAAAATAATCCATGGCCATCAGGTAGCCGTCGAAGCCGTGGCCGTAAATCTGGCCCACGCAGGCGGGGGCGGTGACGGACACCGCCCGGAAGCTCTCCCGCCGGTCGATGCGGCTGATGTGCACCTCGTAGGCGGGCACGTCCACCGCCTTCAGCGCGTCCAGGATGGCGTAGCTGTAGTGGGTGTAGGCGCCGGGGTTGATGATAATGGCGTCGTACACCCCGTCGGCGGCGTGGATCTCGTCGATGATGGCCCCCTCGTGGTTGGACTGGAAGCAGCGGGCGGTGGAGCCGCGGGCGGCGGCGTGGCCCCGGATGAGTTCACACAGGGCCTCATAGGACTGATTGCCGTAGATGCCCGGCTCCCGTTTGCCCAGCAGGTTCAGGTTGGGGCCGTTGATGATGAGAAAGTTCACGATGGGCACACCTCCAGATAGATGCGGGAAATCTGCCGGCTGGCCTCCTGGGGGCCGCCGCCGCAGGGGATGACCCAGTCCGCCCAGCGGCGGTAGACCGGGGCACGCTCCTCAAAGCGGCGGATAAAATCCTCCCGCCCGCCCTGGGCCAGGGGGCGGCCGGACACGTCCAGGGCGTCATAGGTCTCCCCCGGGTCCCGGTCCAGCCAGAATACCAGGCCGTTTTTTTTCAGGGCGGCAATGGCCCCCTCCTGGGTGGGCAGCCCCCCGCCGCAGGCGATCACCAGCCCCTGCCGCCCGGACAGCTCCCGGCACAGCTCCAGCTCCAGCGCCCGGAAATACGCCTCGCCCTCCTGGGCAAAGATAGTGGGGATGGGGCGGCCCTGCCGCTGTTCAATGAGCGCGTCGGTGTCGGCCGGCTCCAGCCCCAGCCGACGGGCCACCAGGCGGCCCACGGTGGACTTGCCGCAGCCCATCATGCCGATCAGGACGATGTTTTTTTTCATGGCCCGGCCTTCTCGCCTGTGCGTTTCACGTGAAACGCATGTTCTTGCTCCTGACCCAGATTGGAGGGGAACCACCCCAGCACCCGGAACTCCCCGGTGGTCTGGGCCAGCTCGTGGAGGGCGTCGCCCACGGCGGGGTCGCCGGGGGCCCCGGTAAACTCCAGGAAGAACATATATTCCCAGCTCCGCCCGGGCATGGGCCGGGACTCCAGCTTGACCATGTTCAGCCCGTGGACGGCAAACACGGTGAGCACCTCGTGGAGGGAGCCCGCCTCATGGGGCAGCACGAACAGGGTGCTTACCTTGTCCGCGCCGGGGCGCAGCTCCAGCCGGGGGGAGACCACCACGAACCGGGTGGTGTTCTGCGTGTTGTGGTTGATCCCCCGGGCCAGGATCTCCAGCCCGTAGAGCTCCGCCGCCCGGGCGGAGCAGATGGCGGCCTTGGTCAAATCGCCGCTGTCCGCCACCATTTTGGCCGACCCGGCGGTGTCCGCCTGGGGAACCTGCTTCCAGCCGTGGTGGGCGTTGAGGTAGCGCTCACACTGGAACAGCCCCTGCTCGTGGGAGTAGACGTGGGTGATGGACTCCAGCGACGCCCCCGGCAGGGCCATGAGGCAGTGCTCCACCTTCACCGTGGTCTCCCCCACCATATAGCACTCGTACTGGGTGAGCAGGTCGTAGATCTGCCGGATGGCCCCGGTGGAGCTGTTCTCAATGGGCAGCACGGCGTAGTCCGCCCGCCCCTCCCGCAGGGCCAGGAAGCAGTCCTCAAACTGCTCCAATCCCGCAGCGCGGACGCTCCCGCCGAAGAAATCCAGCGCCGCCTGTTCGCTGTACGCCCCCGGCTCCCCCTGGTACGCCACCCGGGGGGCGGGTATGGGCTGGCGCTGGGCGTCCCGGGCCTCTCGCCAGCGGCGGACGCCGGGGTTGTCCGCCCCCTGGCCCAGCATGTCCCGCTGCTGCCGCCGGGACAGGGCCATCACGGTCTGGAACAGGGTGACCACCGCCGGGCGCAGCTCCTCCCCGGCCAGCTCCCCCTTGTTGCGGAGCACCTGGCGCTCCCGCTCCTGGTCCAGCACCGGGATGCCCCGCTCCCGCTTGTACGCCCCCACCCGGGCCGTCACGTTCATCCGGCGGCGGAACAGCTCCACCAGCTCCCGGTCGATAGCGTCGATGTCCCGGCGCAGGCTTTGCAGCTCGTCCATCAGCGGTACATCTCCTTCAGCTCCACATAGTGCTCCGCGTTTCTGCGCAGCCCGGCGATTTCCTCCTGCGTGAGGGGGCGGACCACCCTGGCCGGGTTGCCCAGCACCAGGCTGCCGTCGGGGGCGTCCATTTTGCCCGTCACCACCGCCCCCGCCCCCACCATGCAGTTCTTGCCGATTTTGGCGAAATCCAGCAGGATAGCACCCATGCCGATGATGGTGCTGTCCCCCACCACGGCGCCGTGGACCACCGCGCCGTGGCCCACGGACACCCAGTCCCCCAGCACGGTGGCGTGCTTCTCCGAGTGGAGCACGCAGCAGTCCTGCACATTGCACCCCCGGCCCAGGGTGATGGCCATGCCGTCCCCCCGGAGCACGGCGTTGAACCACACCGAGCAGTCCGGCCCCAGGGTCACGTCCCCCACCACCGCAGCCCCGGGGAGGATGACCGCGTCCCCATCGCTTTGACGCAGAGTTTTCAAATCCATATCAGATACCTCTCAGTGTTCAGATTCCCAGCAGCTCACAGGCTGCCAGGGCTGCCGCAGCTTCAATGACGGGGACCGCCCGGTGGATCACGCAGGGGTCGTGCCGCCCCTTCAGCTCCAGCACGGCGTTCTCGCCCTTGGCCAGGTCCACGGTGAACTGCTGCCGGGCGATGGAGGGGGTGGGGCGCAGGGTGGCCTCAAACACCAGGGGCATCCCGTTGGTGATGCCGCCGTTGATGCCCCCGGCGCAGTTCTGCTCCGCCCTCACCACGCCGCCGTCCATATACAGCGGGTCGTTGGCCTCCGAGCCCCGCATGAGGGCGAAGGCCGTCCCCGCGCCGAAGGCCACCGCCTTCACCGCCGGCACGGCGAACAGGTACTGGGAGAAAATGCCCTCGGCGTTTCGGCCGAAGTCCGGCTCCCCCAGCCCGGCGGGCAGGCCGAACACGGCGCATTCAATGGCCCCGCCCACCGAATCCTGTTCGTTTTTGGCCTCCAGGATGGCCTGCTGCATCTCCGCGCCCTTTTCGTCGCTGAGCACGGGGAAGTCCTTGGCGGCACAGGCCCGCAGGGATTCCCAGTCCTCCAGGGCGTCGTCGTTGACGCCGTAGACGGTGGAGATGTGGGCCCCAACATAGATGTTCTTTTGGGCCAGAAGCTGCTTGGCAACCCCCCCGGCGAAGACCAGGGGGGCGGTGAGCCGCCCGGAGAAATGCCCCCCGCCCCGGTAGTCGTTGAAGCCCTGGTAGCGCATGCGGGCGGCGTAGTCGGCGTGGCCGGGACGGGCCAGATCCTTGGTGCGTTCATAGTCCCCCGAGCGGGTGTCCGTGTTTTCTATGACGGCGCACAGCGGCGCGCCGGTGGTGCGCCCCTCAAACAGGCCGGAGAGGACGCGGGGCTCGTCCCCCTCCCTGCGGGGGGTGGACAGGGCGTTTTTGCCCGGGGCGCGGCGGGCCAGGTCAAAGCGGACGGCGTCCAGGTCCAGAGCCAGTCCCGGGGGGACGCCCTCCAGCACCACGCCGATGGCCGGGCCATGGGACTCGCCAAAAATGGAATATTTCATGACTTTATAACTCCTTGTGGTCGGAATCGCCGCCGGGGGCGGGGAGGACATAGACCGCCTCCGTGCAGTCGAACTCCCCGGTGGGCCGGAAGCCGGAGCGTTCGTAGAGCCGGACGGCCCGGGTGTTCTCCGGCTCCACCGTGAGATAAATCTCTCCGCGCCCGTACAGGGCGTACATCTCGTCCAGCACCAGGGGGAGGGCCTGGGCGCCCAGCCCCCGGCCCTGGCAGTCCACGTCGATCATATAGCGGCACAGCAGGGGGACGTTCCCCCGCTCCTCCCACAGACCGAAGAAGGCGAAGCCCACGGGCTTGCCGTCGGACAGGATCAGGCGGCAGGTCCAGGCCGGGTCATAGGCGGCCTGGAGCAGGGAAAAGGCGTTGCTGGTCACCCACCGCTGGTCCAGGGGGTTGAGGCGGGCCTCGTCGGTGGTGAGCAGGGCGGCCTGTTTCCAGTTGTCCGGCCCGATGGGGGCCAGCGACAGCTGGTAGCGCCGCTGGATGTTCCCCCCCAGCCGCTCAAACTCCTCCCAGAAGTTGGGGTAAGACTTGGCCACGCATTCCGCGCCGTTGATTGTCACGGGATGATTACAGCGCGTAGCGGCAATGGCGGCCATCATGGCGATACGGTGGTCGTTGAAGCTATCCACCTTTACACCCCCGGCCAGCCGCTCCTTTCCAGTAATTTTGAGGAAATCGGGGCCCTCCTCCACATCGGCCCCCAGGGCGCTGAGCACCGCCGTGATGGAGGCCAGCCGGTCGCTCTCCTTCATGCGCAGCCGGGCGGCGTTGACCAGCCGGGTGTGGCCCATCCCCCGCAGGGCCGCCATAACGGCCAGGGGTGGCGCCAGGTCGGGGCAGCCGGACACATCGAAGGAGTCCGCCCACATGAAAAACCGGTCGTAATAGTCGGCCATCACCCGGTCGCCCTGGCTGGAATGGGGGTTCATCCCCCGCACGTCCACATCCCAGAGGAACGTGGCGGCGTACCAGAACGCCGCCTGGGACCAGTCCGCCTCCACCTCGGCGTCTGCCGCCCGGTAGGTCTGGTTCCCCCGGGGGTGGTACTGGGGGGGCAGGGACATGGTCACCGGCATCTCCACCCCAAACTGCCCCATGGCCTGGAGGGTCATCTGGATATAGCCCTCGCTCTCCAGGGGGGTGGTGGGGATGATGGCCGACGGGCCGTTCAGCAGGGGCAGGGCGAACAGCAGCCCGGTGAAAAACTGGGAGGACACGTCCCCCGGCAGGCGGTACTCGCCGGGGGTGAGCATCCCGGCCACGGTGAGCTGGCCGTCCTTCTGCTCGTAGAAAATACCCTTTTCGTCGAAGAGGTCAAAGTAGGGCTTCAGCGGCCGCTCCATCAGCCGCCCCCGGCCGGTGAAAATGCCGCCCCCCCGAACGGCCAACGCCACGGGGATCAAGAAGCGTAAAGTGGAACCGCTTTCCCCACAGGCCAGCCGGGGGCAGGCCATCCGCCGCAGGGGGGACATGGGATTGGCCCCCATGCCCCGCACCGTGACGGTGCTCCCCGCCCAGGAAAACCCCGCGCCCAGTTCCTCCAGACAGTTGACGGTGGCCTCAATGTCCTGGGAGCGGCCCACGTTGGTGATGGTGCTCTCCCCGTCCGCCAGGGCGGCGGCGATGAGCAGGCGGTGGGCCTGGGATTTGGAGGGCGGCGGGGTGACGGCCCCGGACAGCGGGCCGGGGGTGATGGTGACGTTCATTGCAGGGCCTCCAATCGTTTCAGTAGTTCCGCCTTGGGCAGCTTGTGGGGGGAGGCATGTCCCATTTGATCCAGCAGGATGAGGGTGATGTCCGCCCCCGCCCCCTTCTTGTCCAGACCGACGGCGGCGGCGTAGTCTGACCTGGAGCAGGAAATCCGGGTGGGCAGGCCCAGGGTGCCCAGCACGCCCTCAATGCGCCCCGGCACGTCCGCCGGAGTGATCCCCAGCCCAATCCCCAGCCTGGCGGCGGCACACATGCCAGCGGCCACCGCCTGGCCGTGGGTCCACTCCACGTAATGGCCCGCCAGCTCGTAGGCGTGGCCCAGGGTGTGGCCGAAGTTCAGGATCATCCGCAGGCCGGTGTCCAGCTCGTCCTCCATGACCACTTTCCGTTTGATATCGCAGCAGGTATACAGGATGTGTTCAATATCCGCCATCAGCGCCTGCCGGGAGGGCCGGCCGGCGAGAAAATGGAAGAAGTCCTCGTCCCAGATGCAGCCGTACTTCACCACCTCCGCCATACCGTCCATGAACACGGGCAGGGGCAGGGTGTCCAGGGTGTCCGGGTCCATCAGCACCAGACGGGGCTGGTAGAAGGCCCCGGCCAGGTTTTTGCCGTGGGCCAGATCCACGGCCACTTTGCCGCCCACGCTGCTGTCCACTTGGGAGAGCAGGGTGGTGGGGATCTGGACAAGGGACACCCCCCGGAGTATGGTGGCGGCGGCAAAGCCCGCCAAGTCCCCCACCACGCCGCCCCCCAGGGCGGCCACGGCGTCGGTGCGGGTGAGGCCGAAGTCCATGAAGCCCTCCCAGAGCCGGGCGAGCTGGGAAGGGTTTTTACTTTCCTCCCCGGCGGGGACAACGAAAAGGCGGCAGTCAAACCCGGCGGCGGACAGGCTGTCCAGCACTGGGGCGCTGTAAAGGGGTTCCACATGACTGTCGGTGACCACCGCCAGCTTGCGGGCCTTTGGCAGGACGGCCCGCACCCGCTCCCCCGCCTGGGAGAGCAGGCCCCGGCCGATTACAATGTCGTACTCCCGGCCCGGCAGGGCCACGGTGAGGGTGTTCATAACGGATGGCTCCTTTTACACCAGATGTTTTCCCATGAGCTGGATGAGCGGGTCCAGCCGGCCCATCAGATGGCGGAACTTCTCCGGGGTGAGGGACTGGGCCCCGTCGCACTTGGCGCAGGGGGGGTCGTTGTGCACCTCCACCATGAGGCCGTCCGCCCCCACCGCCACGGCGGCCATGGCCAGCGGCTCCACCATCCAGTACATCCCGGCGGCGTGGGAGGGGTCCACCACGATGGGCAGGTGGCTCATTTTGCGGATGGCCGGGATGGCGGACAGGTCCAGGGTGTTGCGGGTGTAGGTCTCAAAGGTGCGCACCCCCCGCTCGCACAAGATCACGTTCTCATTGCCCGCGGCCATGATGTACTCCGCCGACATGATCCACTCCTCGTAGGTGTTGGACAGCCCCCGCTTGAGCAGGACGGGCTTGGACAGCCTGCCCACCTCCTTCAAAAGATCGAAGTTCTGCATATTTCTCGCGCCGATCTGCACCAAATCCACCTTTTCCTCAAAGAGCTCACAGTACCGGGGGGCCATGATCTCGGACACGATGGGCAGGCCGGTGTCCTCCTTGGCCTCCAGCAGCAGGTCCAGCCCGTCCGCCCCCATGCCCTGGAAGGAGTAGGGGGAGGTGCGGGGCTTGAAGGCCCCGCCCCGGAGGACCTGTGCTCCGGCGGCCTTTACCGACTGGGCCACGGAGATGATCTGCTCCTCCGTCTCCACGGAGCAGGGACCCGCCATGACCAGGAAGTGGCCGCCGCCGATCTTCGCGCCGTTGGCCAGGGTGATAACCGTGTCCTCCTCGTGGAACTTCCGGTTGGCATTCTTGTAGGGCTCCTGGATCCGCTTGACGGTCTCCACGATGTCCAGGGCCAGGATGCTCTCCATGTCCACCCGGGAGGTGTCCCCCACCAGGCCCACGATGGTGTGGTTCTCGCCCACGGATTTGTGGAGCTCCAGGCCCATGCTGCGCAGCCAGCTCTCGAACAGCTCCACCTGCTGGCGCTCCGCGGTCTTTTTGAGAATAACAATCATTGTACGTTCGCTCCTAACTTTGTAAAATGTGGAATTTTGAAAACAAAAAGGCCCTACGGTGTTGTTTCACCGTAGGACCTGGAATGGAGGATCCTTATTCCGCCTCTTGACCGCAGCAAAACAACCCTTATCTACTTGTGCAGATAAAGGTAAAGTAGAAGTAAGCGGCGTTGAGGAGCATGGAAGTCATGGGAAATACCTCGTTTCAAAAACTATGGGCATTGTAGCACGGTTTTTTTCCGTTGGCAAGAGGAAATATCAAAAAAATAAGAAAAAATTTTCTTGCCGCCATTTACGAAAACTTCACCAATCCATCGGATTGTGTGATATAATAGAGGCGTTTGATTTGATACGATTTACATATGGGGTGAGAGTATGAGCGCATTTGTCCGGTTTGACCGGGTGAAAAAGGTCTACCACATGGGAGAGGTAGAGATAGAGGCCCTGCGGGATGCCACCTTCTCCGTGGAAAAGGGGGAGCTGTGCGTCATCGTGGGGCCCAGCGGCGCGGGGAAGACCACGCTGCTGAACATCCTGGGGGGCATGGACACCCTCAGCGAGGGGCGGGTCTTTCTGGGGGAGGAGGAGATCTCCGCCTACAACGCCCGGCAGCTGACCGCCTACCGCCGCCACGATATCGGTTTTGTCTTCCAGTTCTACAATCTGGTTCCCAACCTCACGGCGCTGGAGAACGTGGAGCTGGCGGCCCAGATCTGCCGGGAGCCCCTGGACGCGGCGGAGGTGCTGCGCTCCGTGGGTCTGGAGAACCGCCTCTCCAACTTCCCCGCCCAGCTCTCCGGCGGGGAGCAGCAGCGGGTGGCCATCGCCCGGGCCCTGGCGAAGAATCCGAAGCTGCTGTTGTGCGACGAGCCCACCGGCGCTTTGGACTACAGCACCGGCAAGGCCATCCTCAAGCTCCTCCAGATCATGAGCCGCCGGGAGGGCATGACGGTGGTGATTATCACCCACAACAGCGCCCTCACCGCCATGGCGGACCGGGTGATCCAGGTGAAGAACGGCACTGTGACCTCGGTGGAGTACAATGACCGGCCCATCCCGGTGGAGGAGATCGAATGGTAAGAATACTCCTGCGCTCCGCCCTGCGGGAGATCCGCCAGAGCCTGGGCCGCTATCTGGCCATACTGGCCATCGTGGGGCTGGGAGTGGGCTTCTTCGCCGGCCTGCGCATGTGCCAGCCCGCCATGATGGACACCGGCGTGGAGTATCTGGACCGGCAGCGGCTCTACGACTTCCGTCTGCTCTCCACCCTGGGCTTCACCGGGGAGGACGTGGCGCGGTTCGCGGAGCTGGAGGGGGTGACGGCGGCCAGGGGGGCGGTGTACGCCGACTTCCTCACCGAGACAGGGGACGGTCGGGAGACGGTCCTCAAGGCCCACGCCCTCACCGACGGCGTCAACCTGCCCAGCCTGAAGGCGGGGCGGATGCCGGAGGCGGCCAACGAGTGCCTGGGGGACGCCAGGTACTTCACCGAGGACATGCTGGGCATGGTCCTGCCGGTGCTGGACAGCAACGACGAGGACACCCGGGAGCTTTTGCGCTATGACAGCTACACAGTGGTGGGACTGACCTGGTCCCCCATTTACCTCAACTACGAGCGGGGGACCAGCTCCATCGGCTCAGGCAGCGTGGGAGGCTTTGTGCTCATCCCGGAGGAGGGGTTCGACAGCGAGGTCAGCTATGAGATCTACCTGACCATGGACAACCCGCCTCCAGCCTACTCCACGGCCTATGACAGCTGGCTGGACGGCTTCCGGCCAGCGGTGGAGGCGCTGCTGGAGGAGCGGGCGGAGCTCCGCTTTGACGACCTCTACAGCGAGGCCATGGGTGAGATCCAGGACGCGGAGCTGGAGATTGCCGACGGCTGGAGGGAGTACTTCGACCAGCGGGGCAATGCGGAGGAGGAGCTGGACGACGCCTATCAGGAGCTCACCGACGGCGAGGAGGACTATGCCCAGGGTCAGCGGGATTACGAGCAGGGCCGCCGGGACTACGCCCAGGGCCAGCGGGACTACGAGCAGGGCAGGCTGGACTACGCCGAGGGCGTGAAAAAGGTGGAGGACGCGAGGCAGGAGTTGGCCGACGCGGAGCGGGAGCTGGCCGATGGGGAACAGGAGCTGGCCGACGCCCGGCGGGAGCTGGACGAGGGCTGGGCGGAGTTTCGCAAGGCCCAGGCGGAGGTCCAGCAGGAGCTGGCGGACGCCTATGAGAAGCTCACCGACGGCGAGCGGGAATATGAGGAGGGCCTGAAGGAGTACGAGGACGGCCTGCGGAAACTGGAGGATGCGGAGGACCAGCTGGCGGAGGGGGAGCGGGACCTGCCCGCCTGGCTGGAGCGCAGCCGGTCCCTGCCGGAGACCGCAGCCGGTCTGGACACAGAGGAGACCGACAGTGCCGCAGCCCTCTTTCTGAGCAACAACCTCCATACGCTTCTGCGTCTGCGCAGTCTATCCGATGATTTTAACCGGCTCAGTGGCGAACTGCTCTTCGCGCTGGGCATCCAAACGCATGGTCTGGCCCGTGTAAAGCTCTCCCTGGCCCCCTACCGCGCCGCCCGGGAGCGGTTTGAGGAGTGTTTCAAGGAGCGGGAGTATTTCATGGAGAATCTGATGACCGCCCTCTTTTTCCATCTTCATCTGCCTGACGTGACCTCCGGGGAGGCGCTGTGGAAAAGCTGTGTCAATTTCTGTAACCTGTACTCTTTCTACCGTTTTATGGCGGTCATGAGCTGCCGGGAGGGTTCGGCGGGGAACAGGGAGGAGCTCTTCCGTTCTCTCGTCCACGTCAGCCGGAGTTTGCTCCACAACGGCGCACAGCGGTCCGCCCTCCGGGACGAGCTGTTCCAGAACGACAGCGCCACCTTGGCCCATATGGCCATCCTGCTGGGAGGATAAAACGTATTTGGGGCAAATGTAAAAATTCGTACCTCTTGTAGGGGAGGACAGTA
>OFFE01002512.1_pt1 | contig 10929 bp, 9 predicted proteins | sample 1521371 | NCBI WGS metagenome assembly OFFE01 (sample SAMEA3504131, study PRJEB24116) | mouse gut metagenome | biome: mouse gut; feature: mouse-associated habitat; material: faeces | place: Denmark | collected 2011 | reverse complement strand
CCCCTGCTTCTCCAATGCTATCGTCTCAAACGGCCGCAGCACAACGCTTCCGCCTTCCAGTCGGCATCCCTCATAATTCCCCAAAAGCTTCTCATATCTGCTCCAGGCCGATTCTGCGGATACGGTAATCTCCCGGTCCGTCAGATTGTTTAGTACAATCAGCTCTTCGTCCCGGTAACCCCGGCTATAAGCCAGTACATCCGAATTGTCCTGCATAAAAAATGCAATGCTTCCTTTTGAAATCAAAGCCTTTTCCTTCCGTATCCGAATAAGCGTCTTATAGAAATGAAGAATGGAATCCTCATCCTCCGCCTGCATCCGCGCATTGATTTCCCCATAATTCCCGGCCGGCTCTATCCAAGGCGTTCCTGCGGTGAATCCCCCGTTGGCCTCCCCGGACCACTGCATAGGCGTTCGGCTGTTGTCGCGGGAGCGCGCAGCCAGAATTTGAAGCGCATCCTCCTCTGTCTTTCCCTGTCCAAGAAGAATCTCATAGTAATTAAGGCTCTCCACATCCCGATACTGCCCGATTTCCCGGAAATGAGGATTGGTCATGCCCAGTTCTTCCCCCTGGTAAATATAGGGCGTTCCCTGCATCAGATGAATACAGGAAGCAAGCATCTTGGCTGACTCCTTCCAATAAGGTCCCTCATCCCCAAACCGGGATACAATGCGCGGCTGATCGTGGTTGCACCAGAAAAGAGCATTCCATCCATGTCCGCGCTGCATTCCCGTCTGCCACTCTTCGAAAAGCCGTTTCAGCTCCATCCGGTCCGGTTCCGTCAGGTTCCATTTCTCCCCGTTCTTATAATCTACCTTCAAATGATGGAACTGAAAGCACATGGACAGCTCCTGTTCCTGAGGATTGGAATAGCGGATGCAGTCTTTTAAATGGGTGGAGGACATTTCTCCCACAGTCATCATTTCCCCGATGCCCGTGTCCCGGACAAGCTCTTTCAGATATTCGTGAATATGGGGACCGTCCGAATAAAACCGCCGTCCGTCTCCCTGAAAATCATTTTCAAAATGCTCCGGCTTGGAGATAAGGTTCACCACATCAAACCGGAAGCCTTTGACGCCTTTTTCCTTCCAGAAGCGGATCACCCCCTTCAATTCCTCCCGCACACGGGGATTCTTCCAGTTCAGATCCGCCTGGGTGACGTCATAAAGGTGCAAATACCATTTTCCAAGAGAGGGAACGTATTCCCAGGCCGGACCGCCGAACTTGGACTGCCAGTTGGTAGGAGGCTCTTCCCCGCTCCCCTCCCTGAAAATATAGTAGTCCTGGTATTCCTTATCCCCGGCCAGGGCTTTTTGAAACCACTCATGGAAGGTGGAGGTGTGGTTGAATACCATATCAAGCATCACCTTAAGCCCCCGCATGGCAAGCCTCTGTGCATGGGCGACCGCATTGGTCACAAAGGTGACGTTCGTCTCTTCTATATAATCCAGCATATATGCCGTCGTCGTCCCTGCGTCCAGATAGATAAAGTCCTCCGGCTCGATCAGGAGAGCCGCAGATCTGGCGATCCGCTTCTTCTCTTCCAGATTCAGCCCACTCTTCTGCGCCACCGTATACTCATGGGCGGACACCTTCTGCCTGGCGGCCCCCGCCGAATACCTTCACCAACTTCCCTTCTTCATCAAGGGCGGTGATATCCCTGCGGATCGTGCTCTCCGATGCGTCAAGCATATCCTTCACTTCCGATACTGTGATGCTTCCCCGCTCTTCCAGAAGCTCAAGTAACAAATCCTGCCGTTGTTTCGTTAACATTCGTCTCCCTGCCTTATATCTTACTCTCAATCGTGTTCTTCATACATGAATTGTGACTTATATTCCTTCACATTCGTCTCCAGTACAATCTTACGGATCGGCAGAATGCTCCCCGGCGCCACGGATAATTCGTCGACACCCATAGCAAGAAATTCTCTTGTCAATGTCTCATCCGCTCCCAGTTCTCCGCAGATACCCGCCCAGATACCTGCCTTATGTGCATTCTCCACCACCATGGATATCATACGCAGGATCGCCGGATGATGCGCGTCATAGAACTCGTCAAGCTTCGGATTCTGACGGTCGATGGCAAGCGTATACTGCGTCAGGTCGTTGGTCCCGATGCTGAAGAAATCCACTTCCTTTGCAAGCATATCGCTGACCAGCACAGCCGCCGGCGTCTCGATCATGATCCCCTGCTCGGGTTCGCCGTAGGGCGTCCCCTGTGCGTCAAGCTCTGCCTTCACTTCCGATACGATCCCTTTGATCCGCCTGATCTCTCCGATACTGGTGATCATCGGATACATGACCGCTATATTTCCAAAAGCGCTGGCGCGGAACAGGGCGCGAAGCTGTGTCTTGAACACCTCCGGGTGCGTCAGGCAGATGCGGATCGCACGGACTCCAAGCGCCGGGTTCTCTTCCTGCTCCATATCAAAATAACCGCACTGCTTATCCGCCCCGATATCCAGTGTGCGGATAACCACCCTCTTTCCGCCCATGGCCTCCGCCGCAGCGCGGTAGATCTGAAACTGTTCCTCCTCCGAGGGAAAGTCCTCCCTCTCCAGGTACAGGAATTCACTCCGGAACAGCCCGATTCCTCCTGCATCGTTCTGCAGCGCCGCATCCAGGTCTCTGATGTTTCCAATATTAGCATACAACAGGATAGGCTGACCGTCAAGGGTGATGTTTTGCCTGCCTTTCAGGGTCCGGAGAAGCTCTGCCCTCTCCTTTTCCGCATCCCGGGCCTTCCGCATTCTATGCTCTGTCTCTTCATCCGGGTCTATGTAGATCACCCCGGCCGTTCCGTCCACAATTCCTCTCTTCCCGTCCACACTGCCGTCCAGGGGAATCCCCGCCCCCACCACTGCGGGAATCCCCATGGTTCCGGCCAGAATGGCAGTGTGGGAATACGGAGAACCCTGAACCGTCACAAGAGAAAGCACCCTGTCCCTGTCAAGCTGCACTGTCTCGGAAGGCGCCAGGTCTTCTGCCACAAGGATCACCGGTTCGTCCGCCCTGAAGCTTGTCTCTTTCCCGTTTTTAGAAAGGTCAGGCCCAGATGCCGATACTTCCCTGCCCTGAAAAACGCCAGGCTGACGTTCCGACATATCTTCTCCCTGAAGAGCACCAGGCTGACTCACTGATATATTCTCTCCCCGAAGAGCCGCAAGCAGACGCTCCGACACATCCTTCACATCCGCTGCCCTCTCTCTCATGTACGCATCCTCCATGGCTGCAAACATTCCTGCAAACTGGTCAGCTGTGCGGACCACCGCATATTCCGCATTGACGGACTGGCCCAGAATGATATGCTCCACTTCCTTCCGGTAACCGCCGTCCTCCAGGATCATTCGGTGGATTTCAAATATGGCCGCATTGGTCTCCCCCACCTCCTGCAGGGCTTTCTCATACAATCCGCTCAACTGAACCAGGACTATGTCCGTGGCTTCCCGGTATCGCCGCACTTCCGCTTCCGGGTCTTTTACCTTCTCCGGATTTGCCTGTATCTTCTTTTTCCCATAAACCAGAACCCTGCCCATGGCAATTCCGCCGCATACGCCTTTTCCATGATATACCTGCATCTCCACCTCCGGATACCCATCCCCATTGCGCTCTCCGCTTTCCCGTTGCTCTGCCGCTTCCCTTTTGTCCGCCTATTCGCCCGTTGCGCTTTCTGCTCTCCCGTTGCTCTGCCGACGCTTCCCTTTGTCCGCCTATTCGCCCGTTGCGCTTTCCGCTCTCCCGTTGCTCTGCCGACGCTTCCCTTTGTCCGCCTATTCGCCCGTTGCTCTCCGCTTTCCCGTTGCTCTGCCGACGCTTCCCTTTGTCCGCCTATTCGTCCGTTGCTCTCTGCTCTCCCGTTGGCCTGTCGTCTCTTCCTTTCTCTGCCTGCCTTTTCTTTTTGGCCTGCCGCCGTTCTCTCTTATCTGTCTGCGCCTCCGTTTCCCACGTCCGCCTGCTGCTCATGTTCACTCCGCCAGCTGCCTGTATACGGCCATAACTTCCTCCCGGGTAGCCAGGAATTCCGAAAATGCGCTTGCGCTTCCGGCCGCCATTCCCATATGGAAGGCATGTCTGTAGTCTTTCTTTCTCATCCATCCTGCCAGGAAGCCTGCCACCATGGAATCACCTGCCCCCACGCCGTTGATCAGTTTTCCCTTGGGCGCAGGCGCTTCATAGATATTCCCGTCTTCCGCCGCCAGAACCGCTCCCTCTCCTGCCAAAGAAACCAGGACATTGCCTGCCCCCATCTCCCGCAGCCTTTTCGCATAGGGAATCACCGCCTCCCTGTCAGCCAGTTCCAAGCCGAAAATCTCACCCAGTTCATGGTTGTTGGGTTTCACCAGAAAGGGATGATATTCCAGTACCTTGACTAACAGCTCCCTTTCGGCGTCAACCACGGTCAGCACGGCTCTTCCGGCCAGCCGCCTTAGAATCTCTCCATAGATATCATCCGGTACAGAACGGGGAATGCTTCCCGCCAGTACCAGTACATCTCCCTCACCCAGAACGGCAAGCTTCTCCAACAGCTGCTCCAGTGCGTCCCTGCCGATTACGGGTCCGCAGCCGTTAATCTCCGTTCCTTCTATAGACTTTAACTTCAGGTTGATTCTGGAGATTCCGTCAGAAACAGGGATGAAATCTGCCTTCACCCCCATCTCTTCCACCCGTCGGACAATCTCCGCGCCTGTAAATCCCGCCGCAAACCCAAACGCCGTATTTTCCAGGCCCAGATTGCCCAGAACCATTGAGACATTCAGGCCTTTCCCGCCGGGCAGGATCAGTTCGGAACTGGTGCGGTTTGTGATGCCCGTTTTAAAATCCTCCACCGATACAATGTAATCCAGTGACGGGTTAAACGTAACTGTATAAATCATGTCCTGCCTCCCTGCGTATATTTCTTTATCATTTCCCTTTCAAATATGCATTTGCCTTCTTTCCTTTCAGAGACCTGACAGCAAATTCCGTCCTGAATTCTATTATAGATTCCTTTTCCGGCAAGATCAATGGCTTTGCCGGTAAAAATTCAAAACCTGCCCGTTACCGCCTGCCGTTCCCTTCGTTCACAGCAAAAAGAATGCTTTTGTACCCCCAAAGCTTCGCGGCAGAGGTTGTGTGAATGATTGCAGCAGGCTGTTACAAAGGAATAGGGAGACCGGATCTCAATTAAGAATATGTCCTGATGATTTCCTCCGCAATCGCACGCTTGGAGACACAGCGGTCCATGGCCTGTTTTTCTATGTAGCGATGGGCATTCGGTTCGTCCATCTTGATCTCGCTTATTAAAAGCCACTTTGCACGGTTTACAATGCGGATTTCTTCCATTTTTTCTTCAATAGAGAGCGTTTTCTTCTCTGCTCTGCGGAGCCGTTCCCTTGCGCTTGCCATCCAGCCCAGCGCTGTCATGATTGTCTGCCGGGAAATTGGCTTCGGAAGAGTGAAAACACCGTGCTCGGCCACTTTGTCGTATAGTTCTGCATGAAGTTCCCCGCGGACCATCAGCAGGACTACGGTTCCTATTGAACCACATGCATCTATGGCGAATCTTGTCCCCATATCGTCAGGTAAGGGTGCGTTGACAATGACATAGTCGTATGCCCGCTGGACAAAAGCTCTTTTCGCGGCGCTGATGTTTGACACCACGTGAACAGGCGCGTACTTGGATTCGGGGAGCAGCGCGGTGAGAGCGCTGTTTAAACTCTCTGCCGCAGAAACGATCAGAACACTGTATATCCGTTCTTTTAGACTCATCTTGTACGCCTCCTATTCCAGTTCCTTTATGGATTGCAGTAGATGTCCAGGATGGCCCCGGGCACATGGGTCTTGATGAACTGGCTTGCCGCCGCGATTCTGCGCGCCGAAGGCAGATCTTCGGGCAGTTTCCTGAACTTTGCCAGGGTCTCGGCATCGGCTTTATATAGATTGATGTCCGCAGCCTCCGGCATGTCCGGTTTGTTTTGGAGCCCGTAGAGGCCGGCATAAATCATGAGAGCAAATGCCAGATAGGGGTTGGCGGCGGGATCGGGGGAACGAAGCTCAGCCCGGTGGTATTCTCCTATGGCCGCCGGAATGCGGATCAGTTGAGAGCGGTTTTCCTTTGACCAGGAAATAAAGAGGGGGGCCTTATTCTGTCCGAAGCGCTTGTAGGAATCTTCGTTCGGGTTGAAGAAGGTGGTCATTTCTTCCGTTTTCTCAAGGATACCGGCAATCACATGATAAAGATTTCTGGCATTTTCATTGGGCTTTACGGAGATATTGATATGAAATCCGTTTCCCGGCTCGTGATCAAGGGGCTTGGCGGAAAAATCCGCGTACAGGCCGTTCCGGTGGGCAACGGTTTTTACCACGGTTTGAAATGTCATGGCATTGTCCGCCGCGGTAATGGCATCGGAATAGCGAAAGTCGATTTCATTCTGTCCAGGCCCCTCCTCGTGGTGGGAGCTTTCGGGGCGAATGCCCATCTGCTCCAGGGTGAGGCATATTTCACGGCGGATGTTCTCCCCCCGGTCTTCTGGCGCTATGTCCATATATCCTGCTTCGTCATAGGGGATTCTGGTTGGCCTGCCCCATTCATCTAACCGAAAGAGATAGAACTCCTGTTCGGCACCGAACAGGAACGAAAAGCCTGCTTTCCCGGCATCGTCCACTGCTTTTTTCAGTAAACCGCGTGTGTCGCATTCAAAGGGCGTGCCGTCCGGATAGGAGATGCCGCAGAACATCCGCACCACCCGGCCGTGTTCCGGACGCCAGGGAAGGGGCATTAAGGTCTCCGCATCGGGATGGAGCAGCAGGTCGCACCTTGTTTCATCGCCGAAGCCTGCGATGGCGGAGGCGTCAAAGGCGATTCCGTATTCGAAGGCACGGGGAAGCTCCTCTGCCACAATCGATATATTCTTCTGTCTGCCGAACACATCGCAGAAGGCCAGGCGGATAAATTTCACATCCTCCTCCCTGACATACTGCATGACCTCTTCCCTTGAATATTTCATACAATCTTCCCTCTTCCTTTCCGTGATTGATGCCACACACCAGCAATCTGCCTCGAATCCCCGCTGCTGGCCGCCGGCCAGACGGGAATTTTCCTGCTATCCGTTCCGGCAGCCTGCCGCTTAATTTGCCACATACATCTGCCTGTAGGGGCTTTTGCTGTCAGGGGTGATGACAGTAAAGGGCGAGGACAGCACCTGGCGGATGTCGTAACCGAATAAATCGCAGTATTCGGACACATAGGCTTTTACCTCTTCCCTGTCGGTTCCGTCTGCGGCACGGGCAGTGACCTGACTGGGGAACTTGATATTCCTGCAGTCCGAGCGCAGGAACATTTTACCGCCGTGCATCCCCGTGCAGGGGAAGTTGCCTACGATTTCCTTATCCTTTGCCCCAAGGCCGAGGACGACGATGACGCCGCCTGCCTGATATTCCCCGAGAAAGCTCCCTGCCCTGCCGCCGATTACCATAAGGGGTCTCTTCTCTTCATAGGCTTTCATATGGATGCCCGCGCGGTAGCCTGCATTTCCTCTGACAAAGATTTTGCCTCCTCTCATGGCGTAACCGGCGGCATCGCCGATATTGCCGTGAACCACGATTTTGCCCGCGTTCATGGTATCGCCTACGGCCTCCTGGGCATTCGCATGGACGGTGATGGCGGCGCCGTTCAGATAAGCGCCCAGGGCATTGCCCGGGGTGCCGCTGATCGTAATGCTTTTATGGGACATCCCGGCCGCAATATAGCGCTGCCCGCAGCATTCGGTGACAGTGCAGTCATCAGCGGCTTTGCGGAGGGCTTCGTTTAAAGCTCTGTAATGGAGATTTTTTGCGTTTACTAACATCATATGATACCACACCTTTACCGTTTTTTCTATGGGATTTTTATGTGCGGTCACTCTCCCGCATGGGAGATGCCCAGGATCTCAAGTTCTTTGTCTGTCATGCCGATTCCCCGGAGCATCAGGCGATTGCCCCGGAGGGATTCGATGGAGTTGATTCCCATACCGCCCATCAGTTCCTTGATCTCATGCCGCCAGGCATTCATCAGGTTGATCAGACGCTTGCTGCCGGTATGGGGATCCAGGCGCGCTACAAGTTCGGGGCGCTGGGTGGCGATGCCCCAGTTGCATTTACCGCTTTGACAGGTGCGGCAGAGATGGCAGCCCAGAGCAAGCAGGGCTGCCGTTGCAATGTAGCAGGCATCGGCGCCCAGGGCGATGGCTTTTACCACATCGGCGGCGCTGCGGACAGATCCCCCCGCAACAAGGGATACGTGATTGCGGATTCCTTCCTGGCGGAGCCGGGTGTCCACGGCCGCCAGGGCAAGCTCCACCGGAATGCCCACATTGTCTCTGATGCGGGTAGGCGCTGCGCCGGTGCCGCCGCGGAAACCGTCGATGGCAATGATGTCCGCGCCGCTTCTGGCGATACCGCTGGCGATTGCCGCAATATTATGTACGGCGGCGACCTTTACGATGACGGGCTTCTTATACTCGGTGGCCTCTTTTAACGAGAACACAAGCTGACACAGGTCTTCAATGGAATAAATATCGTGGTGGGGCGCCGGAGATATGGCGTCCGAGCCCTGGGGAATCATACGGGTGCGCGAAATGTCGCCCACAATCTTGGCGCCGGGCAGGTGCCCTCCGATTCCGGGCTTTGCGCCCTGTCCCATTTTGATCTCAATGGCGGCGCCGGCTTTCAGATACCCTTCATGGACGCCGAAACGGCCTGAGGCCACCTGGACGACGGTGTTCTCCCCATAGCAGTAAAAGTCTTCATGCAGGCCGCCCTCCCCTGTGTTATAGAAAATGCCCAGTTCCTTTGCCGCACGGGCAAGGGAGGCATGTGCGTTGTAGCTGACAGAGCCGTAACTCATTGCCGAAAACATAATCGGCATGGAAAGCTCCAATTGAGGGGGCATTTCGCATTTTAACTTGCCGTTTTCGCCGCGTTGGACTTTCTCGGGCTTTTTACCCAAAAACACACGGGTCTCCATGGGCTCTCTCAGGGGATCGATGGGTGGATTGGTCACCTGGGAGGCATTGATCAAAATCTTATCCCAATATACAGGCAGCGGTTTGGGATTGCCCATGGAGGACAGCAGCACGCCGCCGCTGTTGGCCTGCTTATAGATTTCTTTGACGGTATCGTTCTGCCAGTTTGCATTTTCCCGAAAGGTACAATCGCTCTTGACGATTTTCAAGGCCCTTGTGGGACAGAACGAGACACAGCGCTGGCAATTGACGCACCTGGTCTCATCTGCCTCCATCACGCCCCTGTCTTTCCGAAAGGAGTGGACTTCGTTTGCGCACTGGCGTTCGCATATACGGCAGACAGTACAGCGCTCCGTGTTTCTGACTACTTCAAATTCGGGGTAGATAAATTCCACACTCATCAAAACCCACCGTCCTTTACTTTGATGATGACAGGTTCGCCGCCTGCGGGAGCCCAGATATTTTCCGCCTCCGGTTCCATGGCCCGGACGGCGGCTTCTTCACTGGCAATAAACACCTTGTCGCCCTTTTCGCCCACTACCATGGAGCGGAGCTTCAGGCGGTCATTGAGGGCCATGAGGCCGCCGTCAAATCCCAGGACAATGGAAAAAGGCCCCGTAATCAGCAGACTGGGAAACATGGTACGAAGATACGTATACTTATGCCTGTCTTCCGGATCCGTTTTCCCTTCAATGGTACGCCAGAAAGGGGCGGCAATGACGCCGGCCGCTTCCTCCAGGGTGAGCCCCTGGACACGGATCAGATAGTCCATCACATAGGTGATGACCTCCGTGTCTGTCTGCAGCGTACATTGATATCCGAACATTTCTATAAAGCGGCGGTTGGCGTCATAGGAAGAGATTTCGCCGTTGTGGACAACAGACCAGTCCAGCAGCGTAAAGGGATGGGCGCCGCCCCACCATCCGGGGGTGTTGGTAGGATAGCGTCCATGGGCTGTCCAGGAATACCCCTCATATTCTTCCAATCGATAGAAGGCGCCCACATCTTCCGGATACCCCACAGCCTTGAAAGTCCCCATGTTTTTGCCGCTGGAGAAGACATAGGCTCCTTTTATCCCGGTATTGATTTTCATGACGGTACGGGCGACAAACTCTTTTTCGTCAAGCTGCAGATCCGCAAGCACGGACTTTAGAGGCGCGGCAAAGTATCTCCATATGACAGGTTCGTCGGTGATGGCCGGAATCTTCCGCGTGGGTATCCTTTCCGATTTTACGATTTCAAACTGTTCTTTCAGGAATGCCTCACAGCTTTTCCGCGTGGCGCGCTGGTCGAAAAACAGATGGAACGCATACAGTTCCTTATACTCGGGATAAATGCCGTAACCGGCAAAACCGCCGCCCAGTCCGTTGGAACGATCGTGCATGGGCTTCATGGCATTGGCAATCGTCCCGCCGGACATTCGGTTGCCCTCACGGGAAATGACGGCAGCGATGGCGCATCCGGAGGGGATTCGTACCTGGCCTTCCAGTTTCATATCAGTACCCTGCCTTTCGGGAAAATAGAATAGAGCAAAGGCGTTCCTTTCGGCACAGATACCACAGATACTTGTCTGCACCAAAACGAACGCCTTTGCTCATTTACGAGTATCATACGCCGAAACAGGTACTTTGTCAAGGTGAAACCTGAAAGTTTTCATGCTGCAAATTACCGGTGCAAATTACCAGGTGCAAATTACAAAAAAGGGGTTGACAAAGAAAACCGGCAGGTGTATAACATAGAGCGTAAAGGCAACGGCGTCTTTGAGGGTAAGTGCTCGAAGACACCGTTTTTTTGTTGCTGTAGCGGCGCATTTGCGGCGCAGAATCCCGCAAGCGATTCTTTTTCACAATCAAAAATCCGGAACGGCAAAGGAGAGGAATAGGATGGAAACGGTAAAAGATTATTTTGGAAGCCTGGTATTCGATGACAGAGTCATGAAAGCCACTT
>OFFE01002511.1_pt1 | contig 10937 bp, 6 predicted proteins | sample 1521371 | NCBI WGS metagenome assembly OFFE01 (sample SAMEA3504131, study PRJEB24116) | mouse gut metagenome | biome: mouse gut; feature: mouse-associated habitat; material: faeces | place: Denmark | collected 2011 | reverse complement strand
CCGCCGGTCTCGGGTGAGGAAATTATGGAAACATTCTCCCTGCCTCCTTCACAGCCGGTAGGCGTCATAAAAGAAGCCATCAAGAATGCTATTCTGGACGGCATAATTCCTAATGAATATGAGGCAGCTAAACAGTTTATGCTGGAACGGGCTGCAAAGATGGGGTTGAAGCCAGTTAGGGGATAATTCCTTTAAGTATAAATAGTTACAGAGTAAATATAATTAATTAGATCCGGTTTTTATATTCAATAAACCGGATCTGATCTTTTCAATAGATAAAAATATCACTTTCCTTTTAGCAATTCTGCTGCTTCATCTCCGAAAACGATTTTTAGCACCTGCTCTTTTTTATCGTTGTCCAGCTTGATTTGTAATACTGTTTCTGTTGATATATTACTTTCCTTGCTCAGAACATATTTATCCGGATATGCAATAATGTTTATTACTGATTCTTGCAGGGCATTTGCAATTTGTAATAATGTGTTGTATTTAAGTTCCCGCTCTCCTGACATAATAAGACTTAACCCGGCTTGTTTTAAGCCGATCTGACTAGCTAAGTATTCTTGCGAATATCCTTTGTTTCTGCGAATTGCATCTATATTCCTTAGTATATCGTTCATGTAAGCAATTTAGTGTTTGTGGTTTGAATAAATAAATGATATTTGTAATAAAAAATTGCACTTATGTTTGCTAATATAACAAAATGTAATATCTTTGCTGCTGTGATTTTCTTAATTCTCTTAATAGATCTTGTGTTCCCATTTTGAAACATTTTGCTATTAAGTCTAATAGTTAACCTAATTTGTCTGAAGATTGTGTTGATGTATAGAAGGTTATGCTTGTTTGGTAAATGAGGTGTCCGGTATGTGTATGAAGGGGACTGTTTTCCTTAGTAATACGGTTCTCAAGATATATGCCAGTTGTTTCTCTGTAATAAAGATTGCACTTTGTTAAGTAATGGAGAAGATAAAATTTAAGTTTATATAATTCACTAGTATTCATTTTAATATTGCTTGCCTATGATTATGAATTTTTAATTCCAATGTTTTCTATTCGGATATGTAGTCATATCCATTGTGTTTTTTAACCTTATATTCATTTAATAACAGAAGGAAATGAAAGAATCTTTTTTAGACATACATTTAAAAGGATGTCGTGTTAAAAGCAATTTATTCAGAATGTTAACCTTATTGCTTTTAATTTTTTGTACGACAAATGTATTTGCACAGCAGAAAAATGTCAGAGGAACGGTTGTTGATGCTTCGGGGGATCCTCTTATTGGTGTAAATGTTTCAGTAAAAGGAATGACAATCGGTATAATTACCGATATGGAGGGTAGATATCAACTGGAAGTACCGGCCAATGCTACGCTTCTCTTTTCTTATATTGGATATCGTTCGCAGGAGATTGCGGTAGGTAATCAGTTATCGATCAATATTACGATGCAGGAAGATACTCAAAATATAGATGAGGTTGTGGTTGTCGGATATGGAGTTCAGAAAAAAGAAACTGTTACAGGTGCTGTCTCCACATTGAAGGGGGATGATTTAATAAAAACACCAGTAGCGAATCTATCAAATGCCATAGCTGGTAAAATGTCGGGAGTGGTAACATTTCAGCGTTCCGGTGAACCGGGTTACGATGGAGCAACAATTCGTATTCGCGGTTCAAATACATTAGGAAATAATGATCCGTTGATTGTCATTGACGGAGTAGCGGCGAGAACTGGTGGTTTGGAGCGTCTTGACCCAAACGAGATTGAAACGATGTCTGTACTGAAAGATGCGTCTGCGGCTATCTATGGGGCACGTGCAGCCAATGGTGTAATCTTGATAACTACTAAAAAAGGACGTGCGGGTAAGAAACCGGTGTTTTCTTATTCTTTTAACCAAGGATGGTCTAAGCCTACCAATCTACCGGAAATGTGTGAAGCTCCTCAATATGCAGAGTTGATGAATGAATTGTATATGAATAAAGCCATGAAAAATCCGGCTAAGAATAATGGTGTCGGTATGGGAGATTATACTTTGTTTGCAACTCAGGAAGAAATTCAGAAATATCGTGATGGTTCTGATCCTTGAAAAGGACGTGACAGCAGAGCGGACAGCCGGGAATGCATATTTGGAAATAAAGGATATATATTGGAGATATCCGAATACGGATTGGTATGCGGCAACCTTTAAAGATTGGTCTCCACAGCGAATTCACAATGCATCGCTGGAAGGTGGTTCTGATAAATATCAATACTTTGTAAACTTCGGACATAAATATACAGACGGGCTTTATCATAAATCAGCGAACAACTACAAACAGTTCAACCTGCGTATGAATGTTGATGCACAACTCAATGAGTTTATTAAAGTGGGAACTCAATTAATGGGACGTCAGGAAAACCGTAATTTCCCAAGTCAGGGAGCAGGTGATTTGTTATGGTTCACATCCAGAGGCCGTCCAACTGACCAGGCTTACTGGCCTAACGGACTTCCCGGACCGGCACAGGAATATGGGCGTAATCCGGTTGTTGCCTGTACAGATGAAACCGGTTATACGCATGATAAGCGTTACTATATACAAACTAATGCTAATGTAGAAATTACCCAGCCCTGGATTGAAGGCTTGAAACTTGTAGCTTCCGTCTCTTATGATAAATACTTAAAGCAAAGTAAAACATGGTTTCAGCCATGGACTTTATATGATTGGGATAAAGTGAGTTATGAATCAGATGGCACAACACCTAAATTAACGCCGATGTTGAGTTACCCGAACCATGAGGATCCGGACTTGTCTATGGAGTCTACAGACCAGACAAATACAGTCTTAAGCGGTATTATGACATATAATCGGGTTTTCGGAGATCATGGAGTCGATTTTTTGATTGGTATGGAACGCGACTGGTCTGATGCTGAATCGTTTAACGGATACCGGAGGTATTTCCTTTCTACGGCTCTTCATCATTTTAATGCAGGTGGTGATAAAGAGAAAAATGCCAAGAGTGACGGAGATAACTGGGAACGTGCCCGTATGAATTATTTCGGACGTTTTGCTTATAACTATAAAGAGAAATATCTGGCTGAATTTGTATGGCGTTATGATGGTTCTTATATGTTCGCAGCAGGCGAGCGTTTTGGCTTTTTCCCCGGTGTTTTGCTTGGATACCGTATTTCGGAAGAGGACTTTTGGAAAGAAAATCTCTCTTTTATTAATTACTTTAAGTTACGTGCATCCTGGGGGCAGATGGGGAACGACCAGGTTTATTATGATGATAAATTAAGGGAATACCAATTTGCACCTACCTATTATTATGAATGGGGATATATTATTGATAATGCGGATGAAAAGGGATTGCGCATCAGTCGTTTTCCGAATCCTGCTATTTCGTGGGAACGTGCTAATAACTTCAATGTTGGTATTGAAGCCCGGACATTCGATAATCGCTTATATTTAGAGGCAGATTATTTTTATAATAAACGTTCAAATATTTTATGGCGTAGAAATGCATCTATTCCTACAACTTCCGGCTTAACATTGCCTGCTGAAAATATAGGTAAGGTTAATAATACCGGTTTTGATTTTAAGATTGAATGGAATGACAATATCGGTAAAGATTGGCGCTATAGTATATCTGCAACCGGAGGCTATGCAAAAAATACCATTAAGTTCTGGGATGAAGCTCCGGGTGCTCCTGAGTGGCAAAAGTCGACAGGTCATCCGATGAATACTTCTTTGTATTACGAGTATGACGGTGTATTTAAGGATTGGGATGAAATCAACGATATAGCTAATCGTCCAAATTATGACGGTATAACAAAGGATGCGGACTTAAAACCGGGTGATATGAAATTTAAGGATCTCGATGGGGATGGTAAAATAACCCCGGATGACCGTTATCGTTCGGACCGTACCAATGAACCGAAATGGACATATGGCATTACAGGATATTTGCAATGGAAAAACTTTGACATGAATATCTTATTTCAAGGTGCGGCTGATTCATGGACTAAAGTTTACTGGGAAGCCGGTGATATTGGTAATTATCCGAAAACAGTTTATGACAAGCATTGGTCTATTGATAATCCATCTGACAAATATCCGCGTGTAAACGAACGCAGTCAGTATTATTGGGATGGAACGGCGGCCGGTAACAACACTTACTGGATGGTCAATACGAATTATATCCGTTTGAAAAATCTTGAAGTAGGATGGAGTATCCCCAAAGCATGGTTGCTGCAAACAAAGTTTATCTCGTATGCCCGTTTGTATGTGAGTGGGGTAAACTTGCTGACTTTCTCGCCAAGTAAAGATATTGACCCGGAAAGTACAAGTTCCAATGCGACAAACTATCCTCAGTCAAAAATTATTAATGTAGGTTTTACTGTAACATTCTAAACTTGATATGAACATGAAAAAAGCGAATATATTATGTCTTTTATCTGTAGCTTTGCTTACTGTGTCTTGCAGTACGGATTTTCTGGATACAAAATCACAGACAGAAATCATGGCAGATGATATATGGAAAGAAAAGAGTCTGGCAGAAGCTTATATGTATGATATTTATTTTGCATTTCAGGATGCCGGTTTTACGGAAGAACTACAGGCTTCGGCTTGCGACGAGGCGATGTTTACACATGGGAGGGAATTTGTTGAGACAAACGCAGGTGCTGTGACTGATGTGAATTTAGGCTGGTTTTCAAAGACTCAGAGTGGGCATCAATGGCAACGTTTATACCTGAATATCCGTTCCTGCAATGATTTTATCGAACATGTGGATGACGCAACATTTGCTGACGATGCAAAAAAGCAGTTGAAGGGGGAGGCTTATTTTTTGAGAGCCTATTTCCTGCATCGTTTAACACGTGGATTTGGCGGTGTTCCTATTCAGTTAAAGGTAACCCAGCTGACTGACGATCCGGAGTCGTTTTTATTATCCCGTTCTTCTTATACGGATTGTATCGGGCAGGTTCTGGATGATATTGACAAAGCTGCGGAGTGTTTAAAGGATCATACGTTTGATAATACGCAGAAGGGCAGGGCTACATTGGCTGCTGTTAAGGCTTTGAAAGTTCGTGTGTTGACGGATGCTGCCAGTGATTTGCATGACCAGGCTACAGCTTCGGCAAAATCGTCTCTGCTTGCTTCTTATAAAAATTCGGAATTGTTGTTTTACACGCAAGGGTCACGAACGGAGCGTTGGCAAGCCGTTAAAGTCGCAGCAAAAGATTTGTTGGATAATCCGATGGGACATGCTATTCCGACCTATGGAGGTACAGGACTTTCTACGGAAGAAAAAGCTCAGGCTATCTGGCGTTTCTTTTTGGCAGAAAGTGCAGATCATATTTTTTCTCGCTATTTTATCGATACAAAAGACGAAAGTGGTACTAAGATGCCGATATTTAATGGCCCTTCCGGTTATCATGGATGGGGAGGAAATACTCCTGTTCAAGATTTGGTAGATGCATTTGCAATGGAGGACGGGAGCAAATTTGATTGGAATAATTCTCAACATGCAAACAATCCATATGGTAATCGCGAACCCCGCTTTTATGCAACCATCATGTATGATGGCATGCAATGGATACAGAGACCCGATGATTATGCTTCTATTGAACCGACCGGAAAAATACAGACTGGTTATTATCAGTTGGATCCGTCTGTAACTGATGATTCTAAATTTTATGCAGGAATGGATAGCCGTAGTGGCGGTGGGGAAAATTGGAATGCTACATACACTGGTTATTATTTAAAGAAATATATCAATCCTGCCGATGGGGATCACCGTAACAAGATCAATGCGGTTTTTCCGTTCATTCGTTTGTCAGAGGTTTATTTCTGCTATATTGAAGCTTGCATTGAGTTGGGTGAATTGGACGAGGCGAAAAAGTATCTGAATGAATATCGTGAACATGTGAATTTACCGGCTGTTACAACCAATAATAAAGATGAATTGCGGAAAATTTATCAGAATGAGCGTCGTCTGGAATTTTCTTTTGAAGAAATTCGCTATTGGGATGTCCGCCGTTGGATGACTGCCCCTGATCTTCCGGGTTTAAATAGTTTGAAAGGTATTCGTGTTACTGCTACATTGAAGTCAGGAGCTGGTGTTCAATACAAGTATACTGCGGATCCGGATATCTGGAATATGCATTATAAAGTTATAGACCTGAATAATGAAGGGCGTCAGTTTGTTGACAAATGCTATTTTTTACCTATAATGCGTGATGAGAAAAACAGTAATCCAAATTTAATTCAAAATCCAGGTTATGAAAATTAAATAAGTTACTAGTTCTTTTTTTATAAAGTACCGTCTTTGTATTAGAGTATAGACGGTACTTTATTCAGCCTTTTGTTGAGCGATTTGCATTAAATCGGATTTATCATTTGTCTATATAACGAAATAAATCCTATCTTTAGGGTCTCAATTCGTAATTGTAAAAATAGTATTATCATGAAAAACAGAAAATTAAGAATGGGCATGGTAGGCGGTGGAAGTGACGCCTTTATCGGTGCAATCCATCGTCGTGCGGCTTTTATGGACAATCAGATCGAACTGGTATGCGGATGTTTCAGCGTAGACCCTGAAATTTCTAAGAGTTCCGGTCTGTCTTATTACTTGCCGGAAGATCGCATTTACAGTACTTATCAGGAAATGTTCGAGCATGAAATGACGTTGCCGGAAGGTGAACGGATGGATTTTGTGACTATCGTGACACCTAACCGCTGGCATTTTGAACCGGCTATGATGGCTTTGGAAAGAGGATTCCATGTTGTAGTGGATAAACCGATGACCTTCTCGCTGGAAGAAGCTAAACAACTTCAGAAGAAAGTGGAAGAAACAGGACTGATCCTGGCTCTGACCCATGTATATTCTGCCTATCCGGCAGTAAAAGAAGCCAAAGAACGTATCGCCAGAGGTGAACTGGGAACGCTCCGCCGTGTTTATGTGGAATATCTCCAGGGATGGCTTTCCGATCGGATCGAACTACAGGGTGGAAATAACGCCGGATGGCGTACAGACCCGAAACGCTCCGGAAAAGCCGGTTGTATCGGAGATATCGGTACGCATGCCTGGCATCTGAGTGAATATATAACCGGTTTGAAGGTGCTGGAAGTTTGTGCCGACCTGAATGCTTTTGTGCCCGGACGTCCGATTGATGATGATGGCGCAGCATTCCTTCGTTATGAGAACGGTGTGGTCGGAACTTTAACCGCATCGCAGGTCGCTGTCGGAGAAGAAAACAATATCCGGATCCGTATTTACGGAGATAAGGGCGGTCTGGAATGGCAGCAGCAGGAACCGAATACTTTATATGCTAAATGGTCGAATAAACCGACAGAAGTGATCCGTATGGGAAATAACGGTTTTATCGGTGATATGGCCAAAATGAATACCCGCACTCCGGGGGGGCATCCGGAAGGTTTCATCGAAGCTTTTGCCAATATTTACAGGAACTTTGCTCATACTGTCATGAGTATCAAGAAAGGAGAGAAGCCATGTGAGGAATGTCTGGACTTCCCGACTGTTTATGACGGTGTAAGAGGCATGCAGTTTATTGAAACGATGGTGGAAGCCGGATACAATGAAAATGTAAAGTGGCAGAAGTGGGTGGATTGATGATCGCACATTAGTAAATCAATATAGGAATGAAATTAAAAATGTTAGCTTGCTGTTGTTCCTTGCTGGGAGTGACAGCATTTGCTCAAAAAAATGAGTGGAAAGATCCGAACGTAAATGAAGTTAACCGTGCCCCGATGCATACCAACTACTTTGCGTTTGAAACAGAGGATGCGGCGTTGAAGGGATGCAAAGAATCGTCAGTCAATTTTATGACTTTGAACGGGACCTGGAAATTTAACTGGGTGAAGGATGCCGATGCCCGTCCGACAGATTTTTATCAGGTAGGATTTAATGATAAAGGTTGGGCGAATATGCCCGTTCCCGGCATCTGGGAATTGAATGGTTTCGGTGATCCTATTTATGTGAATGTGGGATATGCCTGGAGAAACCAGTTCAAGAATAATCCGCCGGAAGTGCCGGTCGAAAATAACCATGTCGGTTCATACCGTAGAGAAATCGTTATTCCGGCAGACTGGAAAGGAAAAGAAATATTTGCTCATTTCGGTTCGGTAACATCCAATATGTATCTTTGGGTAAACGGGCAGTATGTAGGATATAGTGAAGACAGCAAACTCGAAGCGGAATTCAATCTGACCAAATACCTGAAACCAGGCAAGAACCTGATCGCATTCCAGACATTCCGCTGGTGCGACGGTACGTATCTGGAAGACCAGGATTTTCTGCGTCTGTGCGGTGTCGGGCGTGATTGTTATCTGTATACCCGTAATCCTAAATATATCCAGGATATCCGCGTAACTCCGGATCTGGATGCACAGTATAAGGATGCCACGTTAAATGTAAGCGTTAACCTGAAAGGTAGTGGTGTTGTGGATGTGAAATTGTTGGATAAACAAGGCAATTCCGTTGCAACAACTACGCTGAAAGGCTCAGGCAAAGTGTCTGCGGATATCGCTGTTTCCAATCCGTTGAAGTGGACGGCTGAAACGCCTAACCTGTATACCCTGGTCGCTACGCTGAAAGAAGGCAATAAAGAACTGGAAGTTATCCCGGTGAAAGTCGGTTTCCGTAAGATAGAACTGAAAAACAGCCAGATCCTGGTAAACGGGCAGCCGGTACTGTTTAAGGGAGCAGACCGTCATGAAATGGATCCGGACGGCGGATATGTGGTTTCCCGCGAACGTATGTTGCAGGACATCAAGGTGATGAAGGAATACAACCTTAATGCGGTTCGTACCTGTCACTATCCGGATGCAAACCTGTGGTATGATTTGTGTGACGAATACGGTATTTATGTCGTAGCCGAGGCAAATGTGGAATCCCACGGTATGGGGTATGGCGAACAAACCTTGGCTAAGAATCCGGCGTATGCAAAAGCACATATGGAACGTAACCAGCGTAATGTACAACGTGGTTTCAACCATCCGTCTATTATTTTCTGGTCATTGGGTAATGAAGCCGGTTTCGGACCGAACTTTGAAGCATGTTACACCTGGATCAAGAATGAAGATAAGAGCCGTGCCGTTCAGTATGAGCAGGCAGGAAAGAATGAATTTACCGATATCTATTGCCCGATGTATCTGGGGTATAAAGGATGCGAAGACTATTGCAATAGTAATGTCGACAAACCGCTTATCCAGTGCGAGTATGCGCATGCAATGGGTAATTCACAGGGTGGATTCAAAGAATACTGGGATCTTGTCCGTAAATATCCGAAATATCAGGGTGGTTTCATCTGGGACTTTGTGGATCAGTCATTGCGTATGAAAAATAAGGAAGGTGTGGAATATTATGGATACGGTGGCGATTTTAATCGCTACGATGCATCTGATAATAACTTCCTGGACAATGGTTTGATCAGTCCGGACCGTAAGCCTAATCCTCATATGCATGAGGTCGGACATATTTACCAGTCGATCTGGGTAACTCCTTCGGACCTGGCAAGCGGTGTCGTGAATGTTTATAACGAAAACTTCTTCCGTGATTTGAGCGGTTATTATGCAGAATGGGAATTGCTGGCTGATGGCGAAGTAGTTCAGACAGGCATGGTCAAAGATCTGGAAGTGGCTCCGCAACAGACCAAATCTGTAAAGTTGAACTATACTACGGACGGAATCTGCAAATGCAAGGAATTGCTGTTGAATGTCGCTTTCAAACTGAAAAAAGCGGAAACAATGCTTCCGGCGGGATATACGGTTGCTAAAAACCAGTTGGTTGTCCGCCCGTATAAGGCTCCGGAATTGAAACTGGCAAATGTTGAAAAGGTAAATGTTGCCACGGTAACCCCGGTAATTACAGAAAATGATTACAACTATCTGATCGTTACAGGTGAAAACTTCCGTATCGAGTTCAATAAACATGACGGTTTCCTTTGCAAATATGATGTAAAGGGCCAGGCTTTGATCGATGAAGGCGGCAAGCTGACTCCAAACTTCTGGCGTGCTCCGACCGATAACGATATGGGAGCCGGTTTGCAGAACAGATATGCAGCATGGAAAAAGCCGGGACTGAAACTGACCTCTTTGACAAATAAGATGGAAAACGGTCAGGCGGTAGTAAATGCAGAATATACAATGGAAGCCGTATCGGCTAAGTTGTCCGTTTCTTATACCATTAATAATGAAGGTGCCGTAAAAGTAACACAGAAGATGATTGCCGATAAGTCGGCTAAAGTATCGGATATGTTCCGTTTCGGTATGCAGATGCAGATGCCGAAAGAAATGGCATTGATCAAATATTATGGTCGTGGTCCGTGGGAAAACTATTCAGACCGTAACAATGTGACCGATCTGGGTAAATTCTGCCAGACAGTGGATGAACAATTCTACTCCTATATCCGTCCGCAGGAAACCGGTACAAAAACGGATATCCGCTGGTGGAAACAGACAAACAAAGGTGGCAACGGTCTGATGTTTGTTGCCGAGGCTCCTTTCTCTGCTTCTGCATTGAACTACTCGATCGAATCACTGGACGACGGTGTGCAGAAAGACCAGAGACATTCAGAATTAGTCCCGAAAGTGGACTATACCAACCTTTGTATCGACAAGGTACAGATGGGACTGGGCTGTGTGAACAGCTGGGGCGCATTGCCTTTGGAGCAATATCGTTTGCCTTACGGTGATTATGAATTTACTTTCATTATGACACCGATACAGTCAAATCTTTAAGGGATACTGAAAATAATTAAAAAAAGCATAATCTGCTTACTTATTACGTTAAATAGGTGGGTTATGCTTTCTTTATATTAAGGAAAATGTTACTTTTATTGCCGATTTTTAAATCTAATTCTCAGACTAAGTGTAAATATTGAATACCATAAAAACAGATGGCTACTAACAAGAATTCTAATCGATACTCATCAGGCCTG
>OFFE01002510.1_pt1 | contig 10939 bp, 9 predicted proteins | sample 1521371 | NCBI WGS metagenome assembly OFFE01 (sample SAMEA3504131, study PRJEB24116) | mouse gut metagenome | biome: mouse gut; feature: mouse-associated habitat; material: faeces | place: Denmark | collected 2011 | reverse complement strand
AGGCTCGCCCTCCGCGCCGGCGGACAGACGTCCCAGGGAGGGGCACTGCGTTTCCAGCGTTACCTTCGCGGGCCTGCCCACATGGAAAAAGGCCCTGACCGTCACAGGCAGCTTCAAATGGGCGTCCAGGTATCTCTCCCGTATCCGGCACAGCACCCGCTCATCGCTCTCCCGGTAGGCGGGGCTGTCAATGCTGACCATATCCCGGCCGTTTCGCCTGAAATAGTAACCGTCCTGAAGGCCGTCCCGCACATATAGGGAGGCCAGCTCCCGCCTGTCCTCCTCGCTGACCCGATATTCTTCCGCGGCCTCCCGCGGCCCCATCCTGCTCCTCAGCGCATAGTAATTGTCGATACAGCGTCTATAGATATCCGTCACACCGGCGGCATACTCCGGCCGCTTCATGCGCCCTTCTATCTTAAAGGAATCGATGCCCGCCTCTATCAGCTGGGGGATATGCTCGATAGTGCACATATCCTTCAGGCTCAGCGGATAGCATTCCTTACAGCCCTTCCCCCCGTTCACCGCATAGGGCAGACGGCAGGGCTGGGCACAGCGGCCCCTGTTTCCGCTGCGTCCCCCCAGGATGCTGCTGAACAGGCATTGTCCCGAATAGCAGTAGCACATGGCGCCGTGGACGAATGCCTCCACCTGGACGCTTGCCTCCTCCCGCATGGCGATGAGCTCCTCCAGGCCCAGCTCCCTGGCGGGGACAATGCGGCTTGCGCCCATGTCCTTCAGCAGAGAGGCCCCCCACCGGGAGCAGATGGTCATCTGCGTGCTCACATGGAGCTTCAGCCCGGGGAACCGCTCCCGGATAAAGCGCAGCACCCCTAAGTCCTGGACGATCACCGCATCCAGCCCGGCCTCATATAGGGGGGCCAGGTAATCCTGGAGCAGCTTCATCTCCTGATTCTTCAGCAGCGTGTTCACGGTGAGATAGATCTTCCGCCCCAGGAGATGCCCATAGCGGATGCACTCCAAAGCTCCTCCGTGGTAAAATTCTCGGCGTAGGCCCTGGCACCGAACTGGTTTCCGGCCAGGTAGACGGCGTCCGCGCCCGCGTGGACAGCCCCATAGAACCCGGCCGCGTTCCCGGCGGGCGAAAGCAGTTCGACTCTGTCATTCTTTTCCATAAAAAACTCCCCTGCGTCAACAGCCTGTAAGCTATAGCAGCCTATAATGAAAGAAGCTGTCCGGGATTCGGACAGCCCCCTATTACTTTTTCTTTAACTCTGTTTCCAGACGCACGATTTCTTTCTCACCCTCGTTCTGGGCCTTCTGGAGCGCCTTTACCTGCTCCTCCACGCCCTCCAGCTTGATCTGGGTGGAAATCAGCTCATGCCGCAGGTCGTACAGCTCCTTGTCCTTGGCCGCCAGATCCTCCTCCAGGGCGGATATCTGCTTCTTCGCCTTGAAATAGTCATCGGCAATGTTCAGCTGGAGCAGCACCCCCTGGGTATCCGCAGGCTGCCGTTTGAACCCGTCCAGCTTGCTGTACTCGTTTATCTTGTTGTTGATATAGGACGCCACCTTTTGCAGATATTCCTCACTTTCATAACCGCTCAGAGTGAATACCTTGCCGCCGATGATTACCTCTGTGTCTGTCTTGGAAGACGAAGCCATGCCCCCACCCCTTTTGTGAAAATATGTTTCCCTTTTTGTCCACTCACATTATATCTCATAATGGGGTGACAGGCAAGCATTAATTTCTCGTCCGCTTCGTTTCCGCTATACTGTGAAATCATTGTACTGTGAAATCATACGTTAATATTGCTTCGTAGTCATAAAATATAATAGTCAGGGTATGGCTGCCCTTAGGAATAGTAACGGCCCGATCCTTCACGGTAAGCGTCAGCACATTGCTCTCAAAATCTCCTTCAGAGCTATATTTTGCCTCAAACAACAGCTTTCCTGCGATTCCGCTAATCTGTGTCAGATTATTGTCGTAATACCCCTCTACATCCTGGTTGAACACCACCTTAAGCGTCGCGCCATCGGAAGCCTTGAGGACCTCCACGCCTGTAATCATCGGCTTCTCTGTATCGTCCGGAGCCGGAGCCGTGTACTCGGGAATCTGCTTATAGCTGTAGAAAGACTCCCTGTTGTTCCGTTCGTCCTCCGACGCATAGCAGAACCATTGCCCCGCCTTCGCGCCCTTGACCGTTATATAATTCAGGCCGTATCCAATGGAGACCTTCGTGCCCTGGGCGTAAATCTGGGCGGGATCCTTGGGGGCGATCGTACCTTCTCCGTCCACCTGATCCTGAATTGCGTAGTAAAGGCTTCCCGCTTCGTCAGAGTTGACGGTGACCTTTATCGTGTCCTCGTCTACCCACTCGATGTTTCTTGCATCCACCCTGGGTGCCTGCAGGTCAAGGTAGCAGCTTCCCTTTAACTGGGTACCGTCCTTCAGGGTGATCAGAATCGTATAGGTATTATTGCCCTTGGGAATGCTACCCCTCTGCATATACACGCGGTAGATCCTGTTGTCCGAGGTCCTGACCTCCCCAAGCGTGGTCTCGTTCTGGGGACAGCTTATGTCAAACTGGTCCAGAGTCAGGCTTTCCGCAGTGGCAGTCTCCAGCTCTATCTCGAAGCCATACAGGAATTCGCCGTTCCACTGCTCCTCGGCGAACGCCTCTGCTCTTTTGATTGTGGTGGCCGTCTCCTCATGGACTTCGCTGGCAATGGAAAGGCTGTTTACCAATGTGGCCCTGTCCTCTGTATCGACAGCCATATAATACATGGTGTACGACACGCCCCCGGCCAGGCCGGAAACGGTAAAGCTGTTCTCATGCTGCCTCATCTCCGTTCTGACGCCATTGCCGATGAGTTCGGATTCTGTGGGCACGGATTCCCCTGCCGCCCGGGCCGGGCCGGACGCGTTTTCCCTCAGCATATAGTAAAAATACCCGGGTGCGTCCGAATTATAGGTGATCCCGGCCTCACCTGCGCTGGTGCGGACGGCGCCGATGCCCGAAATCTGCGGGCAGTCCGTCCTGTAGGTAAAGACCTTGGAAATCGTACTGCCATCGGGCAGCGTGATCTGGATATCGTAATCCTGGTCCCTGTAGTAGGTCGTGGTCAGGTCATAGACCCTGTTATCGTTGGTGGACACGGACAGTATCGTCATATCGGAGCCGCCGCTGTTACATATGATGCTGAAGGCTTCCAGGGTGAGGGGCCGTTCCGTCTCCCGGCTCAGAGTGACCCTGATGCGGCCGGTGCCTGTGACTTCCACGCTCTGAATCTCAATGGCTTCTTTTTCCGGTTCTTTACCCGGCTCTTGTTCCGGCTCCGAAACATCGGGGGATTTCGGCGGCTCATTTTTCTGGGCCGGTGCCTGTGTCCGGGCCGCGATTACGGCAGCCTCGCTTCTGCCCTCTCTCCCCTCCTGCTTCCCATGTGTCTCATAATGCCGATAGGCGGCCAATATGTCCATGCCGAAGGCCTCCTGCAGGTCGCTGTATCTGTTAAGGTAATCCACCGGGTCGAAGTCCGTCCCGTTGTCCCTGTGCTCGAAAGCCCCATAGGTAAGATAGTGCTCCACATAGGCATCCCAGTCGTCCCCAAACGCCTCCTGGAGATCCGGATATTTCTCCCTGTATTCCACAAGGTCCAGCAGCCCATTCATGTTCCTACCTTCCGAGAGGCCGAAGGTCATGAAATGCTTCAGCAGAGCCGCCCTGTCATAACCGTATGTATCCCGGAGGTCCGGATAGTTCTCTACGTAATAGCGTTCATCAAAAACGTCCTCTATGCCTGCCCCTCTGCCGTTTGCCGCCTGGACATAATCGATGCTGGTCATCGCCAACACGCCAGCGGCCGCCACGATGGCAAGCCTCCTGCCCTTTCTCGCCGCCTTTGCCAATCTTTTCCTGACTGTCTCCGTCATTGCCCTGTTTTCCTTTCCTTCTTTAACCTTCTTCAAGAGCACTTTCGAGGTCATTGATTTCCTCGCATTCTACATTATCATAATGCTTTTTCGTCCTCGCGTCAAGTGATGAATTGGGCATTTGGATAAAGTCAGGTCTTTCTGTCTCAGGCCAGGAATCTGTCCACAATCTGCTGCCTGTATTTCGGCGACAGGGAGGAGAAGAACGCGGAATACCCCGTCACCCGCACCACCAGGTCTGGATCGCTGGCCGGATCGGCGTGGGCCTTCAGCAGCCTCTCTTTGGTCAGGCAGTTCAGATTGATCAGTGTCCCTCCCATGTGGTTGTGGGCATGGATCAATGTCTCCAGCGCCTCCACGCCGCCCTCCTTGGTAATCATGGAGCTGTCCACGTCCAGGTGCAGCGGGGAGGAATTCCCGTAGCCCGGCTGGAGCCTGGCCACCGTGTTGGCCTTCAGGGAAGGGGCAAAGGTATGTAGGCCGCTGGCGAACCCCGGGTCTGGCTCATTGGAGTGGGAAATGGGCTCCCCGGCTTTCCGTCCGTTGGGCGTGGCCGGAAGGGCCTCTCCGTACCTGACGATATCTCCGTGGGAGAACATGCCCGCCACCACCTTCAGATGATGCTTCGGGGTAGGCTCCTCCATGCACAGGTCCACGAACAGGTTCCGGATCCGCTCCGCCCACTTCATGGAAGGGGAATGGGGCGCCCCCAGCCGGTCTATGTTCTTCAGCATCAGCCGGATCCTCTCATATCCCTGGTAATCCGCTTCCAGAGCCGTATACAGCTCCGGATAGGTGAGCGCCCGCTCCGTCTCAATCCGCTGCTCCATGGCGGCAAAGGAATCCGCCACCGTGGCCAGGCCGATGCCGTCTATGTTCATATCCATGATGTCCACGCCGCCCTGGGCGCAGTTCAGCCCCCGCTCTATGGGCCCGTGCATGAACAGGTTCAGCACGATCTCCGGCGTGTCCTGTGACACATGCTCATAATGCCAGTCGTACCCCTCCTTCACGCAGTCCACCATCACCTTCAGATGCCCGGCGAACAGCTCCCACAGCTTCTCCGTCCCCGGCTGCTCCATGCCCTTCATCTCCTCCATGGCGTGGCAGAGGGCCATGGGCATGCTGATCCTGGTCACGTCCTGCAGGGGGTATTCCACCCCGGGAATGGCCGTCCAGTTGCAGCCGCATTTCACCCGCATCCGGGCCAGCTCCCTGGGGAAGCCGTTCCTGGCGAATCCCTCCTCGCAGCCCTGGCTGCAGGAATAGCACACCCCTGTGCCGTCCTCCATGTTGTATTCCAGGGATCTGCGCAGAAGCGTCCCGTCTATCCCGTCATGGACGCGGATCCCCACATTGGAGGGAATCTTCAGGTAATGCACCGCATCCAAGATGAGGAAGCTGACTCTGCTGGTCAATTCCGCGTCTCCCGAGGGCGTCAGGCCGCCAATCTGGGAATAATGGGTATCGTTGAAGAACAGGCTGGCGAAATACCAGACGGCCTCCTCGTCCGTAAGGCCCAGCTTTTCCCTGTCCCTTTCATAATAAGGCCGGAACAGCTCGTCCATCTGCCCCAGTGCGCCTCCGGCGTAGTACATTCTGTCGATGCACTGGAAATGGGCCGTGAACTGGCAGGCCTGCCGCAGGGTGCGGGGCGGGTTCTCCAGGAGCCATGCATTGCAGTCCGTCACCTGGGCATAATGGGCCCGCAGCTCCTCCGATTCCGCCTCCTCCGCCATCTTCCCGGCGGCCTCCACATGCCGTCCGATCCATTCCAGGACTCCTAAGAGGAGCTGCTCCTCCCCCTCATAGAAGGCCGGATTCCCGTGGACATTCTTTTCCTTATAGAACCTCACCTTCTCCAGCAGCCCCTTCCACCCAAGCTCCAGTCCGATCGTCAGGTCGGGGCACAGATGGTTCATGCCGCCGCAGCCGTGCTGCAGGATATTGTATTTCTCATGGACCGGGTAGAGATGCTTCGGCCTGTTCTCCTCCCGCAATCCGATCTCCATCCACCGGGACAGGTTCCCCGGCCAGCAGGTGGCCAGGGCGCTGGCGGGATTGCAGTACACGGGCATCTCGTTCAGGATCTTCCTGAAGTTCTGGCCCAGAAGCTCCATGCCGTATACCATGCCGTCCTCCCGGGTGATGGGCTGGAACTGAAAATCCGGGAAATCGATGAAGCCGTGGTCATCTATGTCCAGATGCCCCAGATGCCGGATTTTCTCCTGATTAATTTGTATCTTGTCGCTGTGGAGCCTGTCTATCCGCTCCCGTATTTTTGCCGACAGAATTGTCTTCTCTATGTCAAGCATATGCTCCCTCCTTATCCTCTATATACCCTCGGAATCTCTAAGCCGCACTTCCAGGGCTCCATTTTCTGCCAAAAGATTCCGAAAGCCTATCTATCCGAACATCTGCTGATATTTTTTCAGTGATTCTCCATCCACTTCCCGGAAGGCTTTCTGGGCAAGGGGCTCCAGGAGCAGCTCCGCTTTCCCCACGCCCATCCTGTGGTAGCCCAGCAGCTCCACGTCGCGGATTCCGTTCTCCCACAGAAAATCTCTGATGAAAGGAAGCTCGCCCGCGTTCAGCTCCTCTATCACAGGAATCCGGATTTTGATCTCCTTCCCGGTTCCCGCAAGCCGGAGCAGGTTCTCTTTGATCCTCCGGTTGGACGCCCCTGTCAGCTCCCTGTGCACCTCTTCGTGAAAGGCCTTCACATCGTACAGGAAGAGATCCGTATAGGGCAGGATCCGCTCAAAAGACTCATAGGGCACATTCCCTGCGGTGTCCACCGCCGTGTGGACGTCCTTTTCCTTTAGCCGCCGGAGCATCACTTCCAGGAAATCCGGCCGGAGCATGCATTCCCCGCCGGAGAAGGTGACCCCGCCGCCGCTTTCCTGATAATAGGGCATATCCTCCAGCAGGTCTTCCAGCAGCTCCCCCGCCGTCATCTCGCATCCGATTCTGCTGAGGGCCTTTGCGTAACAGCCCCTGGCGCATTTTCCGCAGTCCAGGCAGCCCTCTCTGCGGTAGAGCAGCCCTGCCTCCGGGTCGGGCAGGAGGCACTGCCCCGGGCAGTTCTGGATGCAGCTCCCGCAGCCGATGCATTTCTGCCTGTCGAAGGCGAGCTGGGGCCTGCGCTCATAGGACTCCGGATTGTGGCACCAGAGGCAGCGCAGGTTGCATCCCTTGAAGAACACTGCCGTCCGCACCCCGGGCCCGTCAAATACGGAGAAGCGCTGAATATTGAAAATCACTGCCGTCTTCTTCTCATCCAAGGGAAACACCTCTTCCAAGCACATGCTTCACTGCCCTCTCAAAATCCTCTTTCAGCAAATCCGCTCCCTCCAGCCCGATGTGCAGGCGCACCAGGCCCTTCTTCATGGTCTCATTGTCCCGCTCCAGGTCGGCTCCCACCGGGGAGGCAAGGCTCTCATAGCCGCCCCAGCTGGGCCCTCTGTAGAAGAACTCCAGCGCCTCCACGATCCTGTGTATCTGCTCCCCGGGCAGGTCGAAGACCACGCTCATCAGCCCGCTGGCCCCCGTCATCTGCCGCTTCGCCAGCTCGTACTGAGGATGGGTGTTCCAGCAGGGGTAGATCACCTCTTTGACGATGTCCAGCTCCTGGAAATAGGCCGCCATCTCCAGGGCGTTCTTCATGTGCTGCCGCATCCTGACAGGCAGCGTCCGGATGCCGCGCAGCATCAGCCAGGAGTCGAAGGGGCTCATCACGGCCCCGAACAGCTCCCTCTCATTCTGGGCCATCTGCTCCACATCCTCCCTCCGGCCTACCACCACGCCGCCGATGATGTCGCTGTGGCCTCCCAGGTATTTGGAGGCGGAATGCACCACCATGTCAATGCCCATGGTCAGGGGCTTCTGGAAGATCGGCGTGGCGTAGGTATTGTCGATCACCGTTGCCGCATGGTGTTTTTTCGCGATTTCCGCAATCCTTTCCAGGTCCTGCACCAGGAAAAGGTATGTGGAGGGGCTCTCCAGGTAGATCAGATCCGTCTGTTCGCAGACCGCCGCTTCCAGCTCCTCCGGATCCGTGCCGCTGACGAAGGTGACCTTTATCCCGAACCGTTTCATGTACTCCGACAGGAAACGGCGGGCCGGGGCCTAGATGCTCGCCGTTGCAACTACGTGGCTGTCTTCTTTTATGTAATGCATCATGGCCGCGCTGATGGCTCCCATGCCGGAGGAGAAGCACTTCGCCGCCTCCCCCTGCTCCAGGGCGGCCACCTTCTGCTCCACCACCTCCGTGGTAGGGTTGGACACCCTGGTGTACGCGTACCTGCCCTCCAGCCCGCCTTCGTTCCCCTCGCAGTCAACGAACAGCGAGGTCTGGAAGATGGGCGTGTTCACCGCCCCGTGGAACCTGGCCGGGTCCTCCCCATAGTGGGTACAAATCTCTTCCGCTCTCATTTTGGCACCTCTCTTTTGTCCTGTTATTCCTTCACCGCTCCCGCGATGTTTTCCACGAAAATCTCCTTCATGAAGCTGAAAAGAAGGATGGCGGGAGCCATGGCGATCAGCGTCCCCGCCGCCACGTTCCCCCAGTTGATGTCATATTTTCCGATCATGGAATATATGGCCACCGTCAGCGTCTTCCTGGCGTTGGCGTTGATGTACAGCACGGAGGTGTACACATCGTTCCAGCAGGCCAGGAAGACGAAGATGAACACGGAGAACAGCCCCGCCTTTGCCAGAGGCATCACGATCAGGAAAAATGTCTTCACCCTGCCGCAGCCGTCCAGCAGCGCCGACTCCTCCAGCGCCTTCGGAATCCCCTTCATGAATCCAATCAGCAGTATGGTGCCGAAGGGAATCTGGCCTCCCGCCAGGATCAAAATCACCGTGGACAGCCTGTCCACCATCCCCAGCCTCGTCATCAGGATATAGAGGGGCGCGAACCCCACCGCGCTGGGAAGCATCTGGGTCATCATGAAGATCATGAAGACCGCAGGCTTGGACTTGAATTCCATCCTGGAAAGGATGTAGGAGGACATTCCCGCAATCAATACCACCAGGCACGCTCCCGCCAGGGCCACCGTCAGGCTGTTGCAGATATACCTTCCAAAATCCCCCATCTGTATCACTTCTCTGTAGTTGCCAAGCGTCGCCTCCCTGGGGAGATAACGCACGGGAAATTCATACAGCTCCCTGCTCCCCTTCAGTGAAGTCAGCAGGAGCCACAGAAACGGGAACACCGTAAATACGAAGAACAGCGCCAACAGGACATACCTGCCTGCCAGCGGAAAGATATTTCCCCTCTTCCCCATCATTCGTCACCGCCTTTCAGAGTATTGGTGCATGCCAGATAGATGCCCGTAAAGACCAGGGTCACCAGCCACAATACCACGCCTGCCGCCGATACCATGCCGTAGTCGTTCCCCTTGATCACCTCCGTCATGATATAGCTGGAGGCGATATGGCTGCTGCCCGCGGGCCCGCCCTGTGTCATGCCGAAGATCAGGTCAGGCGCGTTCATGGTCTGCACCGCCCGCATCAGCACCATCAGCAGCAATATGACCCGGATGGAGGGAAGGGTAATATAGAAGAACTTCTTAAGGGGCCCGGCCCCGTCTATGGCCGCCGCCTCATACATCTCCTGGGGGATGGTCTTTAAGGCCGCCATGGTAATGATGGCAAAAAAAGCCATTCCTGTCCATACCTTGGCCACCATGACGCTGCCCAGGGCATAGTCCGGATTGGAAAGGAATCCTACCTGCTGTTCCACGATTCCCAGGCGTATCAGGATATCGTTGATGACGCCGTTGCTCCCGTTGAACATCCACTTCCACATGATGCCCACCATGAAGCCCGACAGCGCCCAGGGCATGAACACCACACATTCGTAGAACTTCTTACCCTGGAAGGGCTTTTGCAGCAGCAGGGCGATGCCGAAGCCCAGGACGAACTCCAGGGCCACGCAGCCCACCACCCACACCAGCGTGTTCTTCCAGGTTCCCAGATATGTAATGTTGGAGAACAGTCTGCGGAAGTTCTCCAGGCCGTTGAACTCCCTGCTGAAGATGTTGTAGGCCTTCACGTCCTGGAAAGCCATCACCACGCCGTCTACAGCAGGGTAATACAGCATCACCAGAATCATGAACAGCCCAGGCAGAAGGAACAGAGCGATGAACCATCTGTCCCGGGCCTTCTTTGACAATTTGATTTTCTTGTTATGCATCTGTCCGATCCTTTCTCCTGACGTCAAAAGGCTGCCCGAAGCCGTAACCAGCCCGGACAGCCTCCTCGTCGGATTGCCTGTGCCTGTCTTACTGGGCGAACCTCTCCTTCACCCATTCGCTGTCCTGCGACCAGCTATAGAAGGATGCAAGGGCCTCGGCGCATTCCTCGGGCGTGGTCTGCCCCAGGAGCATGGCCTGCACTGCCGGATCCGCTGCCGGGCCGAACTGGTTGAGCTGCTCCAGCTCTTCCTCGGTGGCGAACCTGTTCTCGCCGCCGTCCACATACCCCACATAGGAATCCGGGTCTGCCGCCATATCGATATAGCATCCGTAATACCCCTCGCTGAAGAAGGGATCCTCCTGGGCCGTTGTATGGATGGGAATGTTCCCGTTCTTCTTACAGAAGGTGGTGTTCCCCTCCACGCTGGAGAGTGCCTTGATCACTTCCCAGGCCGCCTCCTTGTTCTGGGAGCTGGACGCGATGCCCCAGCCCGCGAATCCCGCGGGGAAGAGCGCCCGGCCGCTGGGGCCTACCGGAAGGGGCGCAACGTCCCAGGTGCCTTCCTCCATATACTCCTCGCAGGTGGCGATGACCTCCGGATCCTGGATCAGCATAGCCGTGGTGCCGGAATAGAAGGCCTCCACCATCTCCGCATAGCCCCAGGCGATGGAATCCGGATGGGAGCCGTCCTCGTAGAGCTTCTTATAGAAATTCATGGCCTCCGCCGCCTCGGGCTGGAGGTATACGCTCCTGCTGTCCCTGGAGATGAAGGGAACCGCGATGTCCACCTTCTCCGGATTCGCAAAGGAAAGAATCGTCATCTGCAGGAAGCCGGTG
>OFFE01002509.1_pt1 | contig 10943 bp, 10 predicted proteins | sample 1521371 | NCBI WGS metagenome assembly OFFE01 (sample SAMEA3504131, study PRJEB24116) | mouse gut metagenome | biome: mouse gut; feature: mouse-associated habitat; material: faeces | place: Denmark | collected 2011 | reverse complement strand
TTCATCATATAACTTCAAAAAAGGCTTCTCCAAAAAACGAATCCTGACCATATCAATCAAAGCACAGACAGCATAAACACTAAGCACAGAGCCAACCGCATGCAGCACATAATAGCTGCTATAGTATGCCGCCACATTATCCAAGAAATCCTGCCATAGCCACCGCCGCATGGTGTCGCTATTGGCATGAATCATCAAGACGCCAAATGTCGAAGCGGCTATCCTGTTGATTATAGGACGATATCCCAATTCCAGATTTTTGAAGAAGAGGAATGCGCTTACGGCTGTCACGACTGCCAGGAACTTGTTCGAATCAGCCACAAAATGGTAATAGACTCCCTTCCCCCATTCTGCATATACCCAGGCGCCCGCTATAACGCTTCCCCAGGACAACAGCAAGGATATCAGCAATGCGGTTCCCCACAGTTTCCTGTTGTCGAGATATCTTTCTGGATACAGGCGTATATAGGCACCAAGGAAATGCAGCACCATAAACCAACCCACATAAGTGAATGCCGCAGGTGCCTTAAGGAACGTCTGAAACATGGTTCCTACCAACAGGCAAAGTCCCACCAATTCCAGATGCTGTATTTTGTCCATTTCCTTGATAAGCAGGTTAAGGAATGGTATAAAAAGATAAAATACCAAGTACGAGTCAATGAAACCTGTTCCCAGGCTATAAACCGGAATCAGGGCCTTCAAGAATTCCTTCATCGAAAACGGGGCATATCCGCTGAACAAAAAACCAGGCAGAACAACAGTTTGTAAAATTCCACTTCCAACACCAGTTTCAGAAACTTCCTCATGCTGGCCTGCGACTGGCACATGAAGTAACCCGTAATCAGGACAAAGCAGTTGATTCCTGTCTTCCCTCCCCAGCCGAACAGGAGACTGAACACCGCAGGGAACGACATCGCATTGTCCTGCGTAATCTGGGCAGTTATGCCAGAGTTCACCACATAATGGTGGGCGATAATGCAAAGCATCGTAATAATGCGGAAAAGTTCAATAGAAGAGTCACGAGTACCCCCCCGGAAATATTTCTCGTTTTCATATCAGCGATTCCTCCAAAACACCTACATCCTGCAAGCAAAAACAATCTCGCAAATATGATCCACATCCTCCATGCTCAAATCAGCATAGAGCGGCAGCGTCAGCACCCTCTTGCTGATATGCAGCGCCACTGGGGTCTCATTGACATCATACTGGCGATGGAAGCAGGAAAAAGTGTTCGTCAGAGGATAAAAATATTTCCGTGCACCGATACCGTTTTCAGCCAGCCTGTCAAAAACCTCGGCACGGCTCGCTCCGAAAACCTTTTCCTCAAACACTACAGGGAAATAGGCATAATTGGCTTCCAGATCCGCCTGGACTGCATTCAGACGCAACCCCTCTACGCCTTCCAGATGACTCCTGTACCGCTCTACGGCCTTTTTGCGCCGGCAGATTTCTTCCTCCACATGACGCAGATTGCACAGCCCCATCGCAGCACAGAATTCATTCATCTTTGCGTTGGCTCCGACCGCACTGACCTCCTCCGGTCCATGGATGCCGAAATTCTTCAGTTCATAGAGGGCGCTCCCAAGATGAGAGTCCCTGAAGCAGACAGCGCCTCCCTCGATGCTGTTGAATACTTTCGTTGCATGAAAGCTGAAACAGGACGCATCGCCGAAACTGCCGATTCCCCTCCCCTTATAGCTCTCTCCGAAAGCATGGGCCGCATCATATATCACCTTCAGCTCATACTTATGGGCGATGCGCCCTATTTCCTCCACATCACAGATGTTTCCATATACATGGACAGGCATGATGGCGCAGGTGCGGTCCGTAATCAGGCCTTCTATCTTCTCGACATCCATCGTATATGTAACCGGATCGATGTCGCAGAACACGGGCTTCAGCCCGTTCCTCACGATTGCATGTGTGGTAGACGCGAAGGTGAACGGAGTCGTGATGACCTCCCCTTGCAGGTTCATCGCCTGCAAAGTCAGTTCCAGCGCCATATGGCCATTGGTCAGCAGCTCCACGTTTTCAACGCCAAGAAAGCCTTTCAGCTCCTCCTGTAGGCTCCTGTGCTTGCCCCCCATGTTCGTCAGCCAGTGGGTGTCCCAAAGCCCCTGGATTTCATCCATGTATTCTCCGAATTCCGGCATGGAAGAACGGGTTACTAAAATTTGCTCCGCCATCTTTCAACGACCTCCTCTGTATGCCATCACTATTTCCTGCTATGCAACAGCCCTCCCATTCCCTATGGCCGGGCATCCGACTTCAATGATATCCATCAAGGGCTGTCCCAGTAGCGGTTCCTTTCAAGAAGCTTGTAATAATCTTCCGCAAGAATCCCAGTAAGAATCAAATCCCGGTATCTCCCGCGTTTATAGATATACTCCCGGCATATTCCTTCTTCTCTCCACCCCAGCCGGGTATATAGCCTGCTGGACGCCGTGTTCTCCTCAAACCAGGAACCGTCCAGCCTATGCAGCCCGAGTTCGTCAAATGCATAACGCATGACTGCCATGACGGCATCTGTCCCAATCCCCTTTGCCCTGCGTTCCCTTCCCGCCAGCTTTATCCCATGCGATGCCCGCCTGTTCTTCCAGTCAATCCCTGTCAATGTGGCAATCCCCACTGCACCATCCTCCGGCGTTTCGATAACAAACCTGAAATCCTCTCTGTCTCCGTAATGCGCCCTGATCCACTGCTCCTGTGCATATGCCGACACAGGAAACGCCCAACCGACTACAAGATTTTCCATTTCCGGATCGTTAAACATATCCTGAATCAATGCGCAGTCTGACAGTTCCATTGCCCTCAACACAACCTTTTTTCCATAGATATTCATACCAGCATCCTCCTTCGGGCCTCCGCATGGCATGCAATCCATGGAAGCCCTTTAATCCTGTCTGCTGGCAATGTCCCGAATCATGTAGCTGCTTTTGTCCCCGGCTTTTTCCCAGTAACGGAAACCGTTTTTTTCATAGAAGCTGACAGCGCCCCTGTTATCATCCCTTACCTCCAACAGGATTCTTTCCATCCCCTTTTCCAGCGCAACATCTGTAGCTGCCTTCAGCAGCGAAGACCCAATGGCTTTCCTCTGCCACTCCGGTCTTACTCCTATCAGCGTAATATAAGCCGTTCTGCTACTGTAATCATTCGCATACATTGCCACATATCCCGCAACAGATTCTGCGTATGCAAAGATAATCTCTGCCGCAGAATTTATTTTCTGCATCAGCAGCAGGGCATCCTCCCTCTCACCGAACGGCTGCTCAAACGCATCATCACACAGCCTGATGACCTGCTCTTTCTGCTTACAGAATCCACCAAAATACAGGCAATGTACCGGAATGTCAGTATCCGCAGTACCCCCCCCGAGAATTGCGGGTGCAAAATCCCTTTTCAAAATGGAGTACATTACCATGTCAACGAACTTTCCATTTTTATACCTTACTTCCCGTTTCTTTCCTTCTTCCACAAATCCAACTTTCTCATACAGTGCCCGGGCCCGCCTATTATCCTCCAGCACGGCCAGTTCCACCCTATGCAGATTCATATTGCTGAAAGCATGCTCCAGCATTCTTGTCAGAGCAAAGGTGCCGATTCCCTTTCCGCAATTTCCCTCCTCCCCAATCATGATATGCAGTTCAGCCGATTGATTCAAATAGTCTACCGAAGCCAGGGTAATCAGGCCTATCGGCTCATCTTCGCTGTCCACGATGGAACAACGTATCGTGCTGTTACGGTTCCCCATATACATGTCAAACCATTTTTCGTCAACCGCTGAATTGATATAACGGAAAGGCGCCCCAAGCAGGGCAACCAGCTCCGGATTATTGCGCCATCTGTTTATCGTCGGTATATCCTTTCTCTCCAGTTCCCTCAGCCGATACATCTCAAAACCTCCTGTGTCAAATACTCCATGTCTTCAATACAATACCTCTGATCCACCGGCAATGGCAGAATGTTATCCGCCATATCATACTCCAGCTCCCCTTCTCCACACACTGCAAGGACATCCGGCCAGAGCATGGGCACATAAATCCCATCCTTCTGCAGTTCTCTGCGGATTCGCGCACCGCCCTCTATATACAGCGGATACATGAACGCGCCGTCCGCTACCGACAACTGCAGCCTGTTCATCTTCTGTAATGCCTCATGGAGGCAGGCAAAGTTTTCCGTTCTGCGTCTCCTCGTCTCGCCGTAATCAATCCCATGTAAAAGGTTCTCTGTCAGCCTTGACATTTTTTTGATTGGTTCCTCTGCAAACAGGCCATTGTTTGCAGCATATTCTGGATAGAACTCCGATGCCGTCCGTTCAAATCTTCCAAGAAGAAAGCGCATCCTCTCAAAGGACTCGTCCCGGGGCAGTTCCTCTTCAATCATTGCATCTGTATACAGGAACGCGCCGTCTGCCACCCCAAAAAATTTCCGGCAGGTATAGATTGTGTCCACTCCCTCCAACGGCATCTGAAAATATGCCTGGGCATTATCTACGATAATGCGTCCATATTTCCCTGCCAGATTTTCCAACACATCATTTCCTAATTGGCCGTAATAATTGACTACATAAAGCCATTCCTCTGGATCCAGTGCTGTATCAGTCGGCATGAAATCCATGCCTGTCGAATATAACCTTATCTCAACCCCTTCTCTTTCACAGACACTGCTGACAGAACCACATAGAAATTTCGGAATTGCCATCTTCTTAATCCTTCGGGCCCTGACCAAGTACGCAAGTCCATTTCTGCCGCAGTTCAACGCAACTGCACCCTCATGGAGCATCGGCAAGGCATATCTGTCCAGTTCAATATAACCACCGATCTCTCTCATCCACCATCGCTCCTTTCCTACCTCTTGCTCATTTCGGCTGTCACGGATTCTTTATAGGATTTGTAGACACTTCCATATGTACCTAAATGCAGCTTATACGATTCCCACTTTTACATGCTGATCCTGCTTCGCCAGGACTTCTTCCATGCGTTCCTGGCTGTCAAACCTCAGGACAAGGGTCCCAATCGCTTCATTTGCTCCACGGAAACCTTCCACCATGTCCCCCTGCTTCACCCACAAATCCTGTTCCACGATATTCCCTGCAATCGCATCGGATGTCCAGAGCGAACCAAAGATTCCTCGCCTTCTGCTGTGAAGTATGATTTCTGCCCAAAAGCCACATGGGGGATTTTGCCGGATTGGAATCAGCGCATCCCCTACTGCTGCCCGAACGGCATTCTCAATCAAATCGACCCCTGTCATGTAGCGGAGCATCTCAGCCAGACGGTTCCCTCCGCCCCGCGGAGAGCACTCCATGATATATGCATTTCCATCCAGACATTCCCTTGTTTCAATATTGTAAATCGATGTCCTCATATTCAGGAGTCTCAAAAGGCGCTGTATCTCCCCTGTCAGTTCTCCCTGATTTCCATCCGAAATGGACGCAGGCCAGCTAAATGCCGCCGGAGTATAGGGGTTGGCAGCCTCATCATCAAAACGCTGGGATGAGAAGCTGGTAAATACAAGCTCTCCATCTATCGAAAAACTGTCGCTGTCGGAAGAATGGCCTTTTCTGGGCAGAAACTGTTCGATTATGAACTCCTTGCAATGCGAATATGCCAGTGCATATTCAATCCCTTTTCGTAACTCCGCCATCGAATCGACCCGCACCACCCCTTTGCTTCCTGCAGAATCCACAGGTTTTACGATGACCGGCCAAGGGAACAAATCAACGTCTTTTAATGCATCTTCCATCTTATGGTATCCCTTTGCCATGGGCACGCGGAATCCATTCTCTCGCAGAAAGCGCCGAAACTCCCATTTATTCTGAAGGATGCTGACCGCTTCATATGAGCCGCAGTGGGGAAGCCCCATCTGCTCTGCCACATAGGCTGCCGTTACCACGCCGGGATCACAGGCAAATGACATGATGCCATCAACACGCAGTTTTCGTGCGGTTTCCAATACAGCTTTTTTGTCCGTGATGCTTACATTGCTGTATTCATCCGAATATTTATGTGCTATATTGTTCGGAAGATAATCACAGGTAATTGTATGATATCCCAGTTTTTTCGCCGCCTTAATAACCGGCAGCAAGAATCTCGATCCCCCCAAGAGCAGCAGCTTTTTCATGCAGCACACCTCCATTCAATTGCAATTCTTCTTTTTCCTGGAACATCGGCCTGTTTATATGCCTTATGGCTCAATCAGCATTTTGAAGAAGGAGAAACTATAAACCGTCTCAAAAGGCTCCACAAATATAAGAAAGAATCTATTTTCAACGCAGCCGACATTCCAATATATATTCCTGCCCCAAGCACCACCTGGATGAATAATGTAAAAAAGGCGGATAAAGGCAATAAGGACACACACAGCACACATATTCCCATAAACACTGCTATCAATATGCTTGGCATGATATCTTTCAATTGGCTTATATAACTGTAGCGCAGCAATTTCCGGTTCGGCCACGAATTAATTATCTGGCTCAGCACACTGCTTACCAACATGCTGTACGCCATCGCCATGACCCCGAACCACATGGTAGACAGCAGCAACAGCATCCCCATGATCTTCTTGATGACCTCCAGCTTCAAGAACATATCGCTCCGTCCCATGGCCTTGATTGCGTTCAGGTTTGCCGTATGTATTGGCCAGAACAGAAAGGTCACACAAAATATCCGCAGGAATGGGACGCACTCCATCCATTTGTCCGTCAGGACCAGCCGGACAACTGTATCTGCCGTAAAGGCCAGCCCTATCATGAGGGGCGCCATGATATACACGCTTGTCTTGATCGCTCGCCTTGTCATCTGTTTTACATCTTCCGGGTTATCCTGGGCATCCGACATCACCGGAAAGAGGACACTGTCTATGGAGCTGTTGATATTGCTCACGATGAAGTTCGGGAACTGCCTTCCACGGTTGTAATACGCCAAATCCGCTGATGAATACCTTTTCCCGATAATCAGCTGGCTGATGTTGGAATATCCTGTGTCAAGGAGACTCGAAAGCAATAGCTTCCATCCATAAGAGAACAGCCCTTTCAGCCTCTGCAAAGAAAATAGCTTCCTTGGACGCCATCTCACCGTAATCCAGAGGATGAGCGTATCAACAGTTGCATTGAAAAGCTGTTGCACCACCAATGCCCATACCCCAAAGCCCATATAAGCCATCACAATCCCTATCGCCGCCGCACCTGCCGTCCCTCCTAAAGTAGCAAAGAAAAATCGCTTGAACAGCATATTCCTGGAAACATATGCCTGCTGCACGTTCTTCACCCCTGAAATAATGAGCGTCAGGCTCAGCACGCGGACGACCGCAGTCAATTGAGAATCACCATAAAATCCGGCAATAAACGGGGCGGCAAAGTACATTCCCATATATAGCACACAGCAGACTGCTACATTGAAATAGAACACTGTGGAAAAATCTATATCGTCCGCATCCTTCTTCTGAATCAGAGAGCTTCCCATGCCGCTGTCGACAAATACCTGCAATATGCTCGTAAAAACTGTGACCAACGCAACCGTGCCATATACTTCCGGTGCCAGAAGCCTGGCCAGAATGATCGAAACAACAAACGATACGCCCTGTGCTCCGCAGCGTTCTGCGAAGCGCCAAAGAAAACCTGTAAAAATCCGCCCTTCTCTCCGACCATTATCATTTTTCGTCAACATTTCCAATCCCTTATGTATTCCAATATTCTGTTAATGTTTTTGTCTCTGGCCAAAAGGCTTTTCCTCTGCAGACAAAATATCATATATTTTCCTCCAGAGTTCTACCTTCTCTTCCACTCTGCCCAGACTTTCAATCATCTTCTTATGCCCGCAAGGATTCGTAATCGTATAATCGGAACATAACTGTCTAAAACCAATCTCCGATAAGGTATCCGACTTCTGTACAGGTATCCCCTGGCTCACAAAATATTTATACATGACGCTTTTCTCTGGCATGAACAGCTTCACATTACGGAATATCATCTGATATATATTCCCCAATCCACATTGTCTATATGTCTGGAAGATTGCAATATCAATCCTATCCAGCAGCTCAAAGTATTCATTCTTTGGCATGAAAGACCTCAAACAGATTGTCTTTCCAGGAAAATGTTCCCTTGCATACTCCTCAACTTCCCTTGCATTTTCGTCATCTCCATAGCTCAGCGGTAAGAACAGCTTGATATCTTCCCCTGCCAAATGCTGTAACATCCTCATCGTTTCAATATGGTTCAGGGAACGCATTGCATTGTGCCCAATCTGGATATATACCGTATCTTTCTCCTTACGCGTCCGACTCAGCCTACGGTCGGAAGAGTAGTCCTGGTAAGCGAGGTGGCCTTTTGCGCTACAATATGGTGCATAAAAAACATTCGCTCTCGATGCCGGAAATTGTCTCAGATACTCTTCGCAATCTGGCGGGAATATTCCCACAAAGCTGCCTATCCGCTTCCTGATTGCCAATCCCAACGGAATCATATACAGTCTTTTGATTCCTGGCCCTTTCATATTCCATGTATACAAATCCCCTCCCCACTCAATCCAAACAATCTTCTTCATGACACCTGGGCAGAGCAGGAACAACAGCTGCATCCCTCCAGTTAAAACAAACAGTGAATGGAGGACTATGAAATCAAACTCCTTTAAATTCCAAAGCACTTTTACAGCATCCCTCATTCTATTTCCGCTCAACAGAACCTCCATCTGTCGAATCCCTACTCCGTCATGAATCAATGATTCTTCTTCTTTGTGCCGAAGATAGCATATTACATGTGCGTCATTCTGGAAGTATGTATTATAGAAATCCACAATGCCGTCCGTAAATTTCTCTCTGCTCATCACATGGATAAATCTCTCCTTTTTCATATAGCCTGCCCCACAGCTGCATAATCCAAAGGATTCATCATCCTACAGGCATAACAAGGGATATCAAGAGTCCATTTTACCCCCCCGGAAAGCCCCTTTCTCATCTTCCGCACTTTACTGTAAAGCGTAAATGCCCATTCAAAATACATAAGGACAACATATTTCATGGATGCCTTTATCCCGTTCGAATACCTAAATGGATATTTTGTCTTTAACTCCATAATTTTCTTCTTAGATTCCTCTCTATCATAATTCTGAGCACATGAAAAAAGCGCCAGATAACAATACCGAAAAATCTTTTTACAGAATATCCCTTCGGAAATCTCATTAAAAAGGATTTCTGCCGTTATTGCATTGAAATTTTGATTCATTCTATAGCTATCTGGCATTGTCCTTAATCTGGAATTGTAGCTGCCTATCGCAAAAAGCCTTCTACAAGATAAAACCTCATCAATATAATAAACACCGCCTGCCAAAAGCGCGCTCCTCATGATGATTTGATCTCCATTAATCAATCCAAACAGTTCTCCGCACCCATTTTCTTCAAGCACCTCTTTCCTGATAAAGTATGTACTTGTATGAAAAGGATATCCGCCTCTCCGCAAAAATAGTAAGTCTGACAGCTTGTCTCTCCCAACTGCACCAGTCCTATGTATGCGATACTGTCTCTCTGGTATAGTCCTTTCGTTCGGACTTCCGTCTTCATTCACGCATTTCACCCTGGCAACGCACATCGGAATCTCCGGGTGGTCTTCCAATGCCTCATACTGCTTCTGCAATTTTTCGGAATCGCACCAGTAGTCGTCCCCTTCGCAAAAAGCTATATATCTTCCTTTGGCCTTTGGCAATCCAAATGCATGCAAAAGGTCTACTTCTTTGCTATATTGGTTCTCTGTCTGGAAAATCGGTTTGATAATATGTGGATATTTCTCTGTGTATTCCTTGATAATTGCCTGTGTGCCATCTGTAGACGCATCATCATGTATGATTACTTCAAATGAAAAGGTTGCCTTTTGTGCAACAAACCCTTCCAGTGTTTGACGTATATATTTCTCGTGATTATATGCCAGGCACCAGACTGTGACTTGTATGTTTTCTTCGACCATAAAGATTCCTTTCATCTGCCTTTAAATTTTGACGGGCTTCCTTAAACAACGCTTCTCCTTCCGATTTCTATCTCCTATGCCTTCGACTTTCCTTCCGCTTAATAAAAAATGTTTTTACATTCCTTTTCCATCTAATGGCTGTAGAAATCATTTTAGTGTCCCTTATATTAAAAGTATATATAAATATCAAAAGCTGTTCCTTCAATGATAATTTCCCAAATTGAGTAATCATATCCCGTGCTTCTCTTATCTCTGCCCTGTTGCGTTCTTGCATCGCTGTATATAGGAGCGTTCTGTACTGCTTAGCATAAAAATCTGTTTTCTGCCTTCCAAGGGCATCTATATCCTTTTTGAATACTTCAAAAAAAAGATTTAGCACATCTTTCATCTTTGCATATGCCGGCAAATTAGAGGTGCCATTTACAGACTTGATAATCAGCCTATCTGTTATGAAACCAACCCTCTCACACTGACAGACACGAATCATAAATTCCGTATCCTGACGTCTGGCAAATCTCGTATCAAATCCTTTTATTTCTGAAAATACAGTCCTCCGCAAAAAAATATTACTGCCTGTTCCAATAGCCATCTCATCCATCAATAATTCGGAAACTTCAAGTTCCTTTTCCGGCCTGATTTGCATAGTTATGTTTCCGTCTTCATCAACCACATCTACTCCTACATATACGCCTACCATGTTTTTATGGACACCCATATACCGAACGCACTGACCAACCCTGTCCTCCAGATAATAATCATCGTCATCAAGAAATGCTATATAGTCTCCCGCTGCATGCGCAATTCCAGTATTTCTGGCTGTTGCCCCATTTTGGTTATTCTTGTGCTTGATATATCTGACTCTCTCATCTCCTTGATAAGTCTTCATAAGTATTTCTGTCAGATTACGCTCCCGGCTATCCGGCACATTATCATCAACAACAATCACCTCAACCTCAACATATTTCTGATTTAAAACGCTATC